>MDTE01094248.1_pt1 | contig 11214 bp, 7 predicted proteins | sample 811231 | NCBI WGS metagenome assembly MDTE01 (sample SAMN05326651, study PRJNA326480) | marine metagenome | isolation source: seawater | place: Indian Ocean: Red Sea | collected 2010 | reverse complement strand
GTCCCGTTGCGACATGGTCCCGTTGCGACATGGTCCCGTTGCGACATGGTCCCGTTGCGACGGATGGCGGGCCTCGTAGCCAACGTCACCATCAACCACGTCAGCTGCCGGGTGGCAGCAGCGTGGCCATCAGGCTACGGTCATGAGCTGAGTTGCGGAACGGCCGTGCGCTGATTACGGTGAGAACTGGAACGTGTCTGGGCAAGGGTGGACCGGGTGCGGAGATTTGGTGTGCTTGAGGCCTATAGAGGAGTTAACGCCATGGTAGGAATACGTGTGCCAGCCTGCGCATTCTGGGTGTGTGTGCTGATGGCGGTGGCAGGACGCGCCGACGGACAACTGTTTGGTGAGCGGCGTTTGGGACAGACGTTACAGCGCCGTGCCGGCCGCGCGGCATCGACAGGTCGGAGTGCAGCAAATGCACGGTTCGTGCGAGGTAATCGATCACGCGGGGAATTTGTTGGCAACACCGGCAGGAATGATGGGGGCGCTTCGACCGCGCGGAATCGTCGACAGCCGGTGAGACCACCACAGCCTCGGGCGCGGCGGAGTATTAACCGACCGATTCCCAAATTGCCACGTCAGGCACCCTACTACCCGAAGTTGTCGATCGCATTTCCAGTTAATCGACCAACTGCGGCAGCGCAGGGCGCGGAATTGGCGGGGCGCTTGACTCAGCTGTTTCCCGAGAGGAACGGAAACCTGATCGAGGTGTTGGTGGCAGGGAGGACTGCCACGCTGCGGGGTGCGGTTGCCTCCGCACGCCAGCGCGAGTTAGCGGAGATCGTAGCCCGCTTTTCGCCGGGAATTTCCCAAATCCAGAACGAGTTGACGGTGCGTCCACCGACGGCGGTTGCACCGCCGGTACCGGTGCCGCCGGAGTAGTCTTCGTGGCCTCTGGTGGCGGTGAATGCGTGGTCGCGCTGGCTGAGTTTCGGGGCGACAGGCGGCGCGCAAAATCGGGTGGCAGATCGATGGCATGAACTTGCATGTCCGTTTGACCCCCGTCGTCGTCGATTTGCTGGTACCCGGCTGGCGTGACACCATGCGGGTCATTGGGTGAGGGCTTGCCCTCAGTCGAATGAATGGGGGGTTTGGATCCTGGAAGAACCTTCGTTACGCCTTCGGATAAGACAATGCCTCCGTCGCGCCCTTCAAACCTCGCCATCAGGTTGATTTGACGCGTCGGCCCATCTGTGGCACCCCACGGAATCCAGATGTTATAGGAGTGTCCAAGTTTGCAACTGGCGTAGTGTTCTGGCAGCTGATCGACGGTAAATACGAACTTCTTCTCCGGGCGGTGAAGGGAATTGCCCGGTTCACCTCCGAACGCCAGGATCGTCAAGGCGCCGTCGACCTGGATCGGTTCCGTGCCGTTCTTGAGGTAAAAGAAGACGCGCCCGCCAAACCCGCGGATGGCGGGAAGCCCCGGCTGGTGGAGCGTAGTATCCGACCAGATCACGAGAATGCGGTCAGGTAATGCCAGGGTGTCCGTGTCGGTTGTTGACCAGGGCCACTGTGGTTGCAATGCCACGCTTGAGCAGCCAGCGGTAAGCCCCAGAACGGCGCTGCAGAACAAGGCGCACCAACTAAAAAGCCGTAATTTCACCAGACTTCTGACGCGTTGGTGCGTGGCCGTAGCAATTCGGGTGGTCAAACAGCGGTGGTAGAGAGCTCGCGTGCGTTCCATGCAGGCTTTCGGTTTCTATCGGTGGGTGTGAATTACTGTCAAATGGAGCTGGGGGCGTCAGGGATCATCCTGGCGGTAATCGACGGGGCCTTGCACCGTACGCATCGGCAGCGGGCTGGCGCGGTTTGTCGTTGGCAACGGCAGTCGCAGGACGCCACGTTGAGGGGGGCTGTCGGCGTAACGCGCCGGTTGAACACCTGTGACGGGCTGCTGCTGGGCGTTGTCTGGTGGATCTGCCAGGGGCGTTGGTGTCACGGGAACGGTTTGCTCGTCGCTGGAAGCCTGGACTGAATCGCCACGAGGATCAAAATCCGGGTAGATCACTTCCGTGCCCTCTTCGGAGATTGTCGTTTCACGGAAGTGGAGGCCGATGTCGCCATGCAGGTCATAGACGTCTGCAGCACACCAGCTCATTCTCGCCATTTCGGTCTGCTTGATCTGCTCGCCTTCTTCTGGAGTGCGAATGACCTTCGGAGTGAGGATGATCAACAGTTCCGCGCGCTGTTCGCCCTGACTGTCGAACCGGAACAGGTGACGTAACAGGGGCAGGTCACCCAGCACGGGAACGCGACGCGTGATCTCCTGCCGCCGTTTGGTGATCAGGCCACCCAGCACGATGGTTTCACCACTCGCAGCGCTTACCGTGGCCTGGGCCGTCGTGGTGTCGATGCGCGGCGCACGTATCACGGTGCCGTCCACGGAAACCGATACGGGGACCCCCTCCTGCTCGGGGCCTAATGCTGATTTTTCTGCATCGATTTCCATGACCACCATCCCGTCGGGGCTGATGCGCGGAGTGACGCCGATGATGAGGCCTACGTTCTCCAATGCGACCGTGTTGGATTGGCCATTCTGATTGACGGTGGAGCCCATGATGCGAGGTACACGTTGGCCTACTTGGATAAAGGCCGGCTGATTGTCGAGTGTGCGAATTTGGGGACGACTGAGCACGTCCAGACGACGCGACTCCTGCAATGCCCGCAGAAGAATATTGATGTTCCGACTGCTGGCGGCAAAAACCAGGCCACCAAAGCCGAGATCGGCGTTCGTGCGTCCGATGGTGAAGTTAGAGAACCCCTGCGTCCCCACATTGCCGGAGCCGTTCAACGACAAGCTACCGCCGCTGTTGCCGAGTGGTAGTGGACTGGCAAAATTAAAGCCTGGTGTGTTGGTCGCCGATTGCACCGTATCTCCAGTGACTGTCGTGATGGCGCCGCCAGGGGACTGGGTATTCGTGGTTTGTGTCGTGGTGACCAGGTCGCCCAGCAGACTGCGGTCGAAGAGAACCGAATCCTGCAAGCCGAGCTCGACACCGAATTCGTCACTGGATCCCAGCGTGACTTCCGCGATCAAAACCTGAATCATGACCTGAGGGGCGGGCTCATCGAGCTTTTCGATGAGTTCCTTGACGATCTGAAAGAATCGTGGTGTCGCGCTGAGGATCAGTTTGTTGCTGACGGGTTCGGGGACCACCACCACTTCGCGTTCAATAAGTTGTGCGATGTTTTCGGCGCCAGGTGCGGCCTGTTGAAGCAGCTGTTGGCTACGCAGGAATTCGGCAATTGCAGTAGCCACATCGACCGCCGGCGCGTTTTTAAGCTGGTAGACCTCACTCTTGCGGCTGGACGCCTCCTTTTCGTCGAGCCGTAAAAGCAGTGCCTCGACAATCTTCAAGTCCCCTTCGGATCCTGTGGCAATAATGCTGTTGCTGCGAGCGTCGACAGAGAAACGCAGGGGAACAAGTGACGGTTCATCCGGTGCACTGGATAGCTGTGTTGAGAACGTCGTTCCAGCTTGCGTCGGCAGCAGCGAGCGGAGGGTCTGGACCAGGCTGGCGGCGTCACCGTTGGCAACGCGGAACACTTTCAGCTGTGCCCGCGCCACGGGGGTGTCGAGCTGTTCGATCAGCGCAGCGATGAGATCCATGCTTTCCAACGGCGCCGACACAATGAGCGTGTTGTTCCGCACGTTGGGGGTGATCTCGACCTGGTTTAACATTCCGGATCGTACGAGGCGTTCCCCATCAGGGCTGGTGGTCAATAGTTCCAGGACCGCGTTGCGGGACGAGGCGCTAGAGCTGGTGGCGGCCTGCAAGGCGTCATCCAGGGTGTTTGCCAGATCAGCCGCCAAGGCGTGTTGGACTGTGAAAATACGGGCTCGGTTCACCGCGGCACCCTGCGCGCGATCGAGTTGCGTTACCAGACGGCTTACTTCTTGCATGTCCCGCGGGGCGGCATAGACGATGAGCGCGTTAGTGCGTTGATCCGAAATCACCTGTACCTGAGGCGCCAACCCACCCCGGTTGCTGAAGAAACTTGTAATCAATTGTTGGGCGTTGGCGGCCGGCGCGTGCTGCAAACGAAATACCGAAAACTGCGATTCAGCCGGTACGGGGCGATCCAGTTTGCCAATCAGCTGCAGCATTGCCTGCACAGCGTCGCCCCAGCCGATGACCAGCAGAGCGTTTGGTTTCACCAGGGCCGTCACGTCCACGCGGCCCTGTCGCGTGGCGACTAGCTCGTCATCGACAGTCTCAATCACGTTTTCGATGGCTGTACTCTGCGTGTGACGCAGCTGGTAGACGGTGATCTCTGGTTGTGTTTCAGCACTGATACGGTCTAATGCGCGGATCATCCTCGCCAGGTCCTGGACATCCTGCTCACGGCCGCGGAGGATCAATACGTCGAGGTCATCGAGCGCCTCGACGTCGACATTCTCCAGCTCGGGTAGTGGTTCCGTACCTTCTGTCTCGGGTTCGTCTGTGTCGCGGGAGGCCGGGGTGGCGGGCGGCTGTGTTTGCCCGGCCTGTTGCGGTTCGGGCGCGAATGCATCGGGGGTAAGGTAGGCAACGGGGGAGACTGGCTGGTATGGACCTGCGGTCGCATTGGGACGACGGTCGCTGGCTGAACCATCATTGGCGCCGGGCCCATCGGGGGCGGAGTCGGACGCTGGGGCAGGTGCATTGGCCTCGGACGGAGGCGCTGTGCGGGCGGGTTCGGGGGGCGCACCGCGGTACGCGTCGAGGGCTTTGCGTAGCTGACCAGGTGCGGCCCGTTCAACCAGGAGTATGCGTACCCGCTGGTTCGGGGTCTGCAGGGAGACGAGTGCGCTGACCAGCGTTTGGAACTGTCTGGCGGCCCGCGGCGTACCTGCGATAAACAGACCACCTTTGTCCGGATTGAATTCCAATGTCACGAGGCCGGAGCGAAATGGAATCTGGAACAGGTCGCGGCCGCGGTCGCGTATTGATTGCAGGCGGCTACTGAACAGCCGCAGTATGCGGTGTTGTATATCGGAGTGCCGCGCAGGCGGAAGTGGAACAAAGCGGCGAACCGTTGGAGTTTTGAGGTTAACTGGAGCCGATGTGGTGCCCACTGGTCCTTGCACGAGGCCCGTAATTTCGCGATGAACGGTTGCCGGTGCGAGCGCGAACAAACGGCCCGTACTTGCGTCAAAGGTAATGCGGACATTCGGATTGCCGCTATAACGCGCACGCAAACTCGCCACCGTGTTTTCCCGGTCCGGCAGTGGCAAGACGTACGCACGGACTACGGCAGGCGTGGATTGCACATCCATCTCCGCGCTCTGTAGAGAACCAATAAACTGCCCGACCGTGGTTTGGACCTGGCTGGAACCTTGGACCAGGATGCTGTTGGTCCGTACGTCTACAACCAGCACGGCGTTGTGCTGCTGGGGCAGGATTTCCTTAAGGAGTTTTTCGACGCGAACTGCGTCGTGTTTTCCGCACATGTACTGGCGAAACACGGGGGCAGACTGGCGTGCCTGGGTGTTACTGGAAGGACGTGGGTTTTGTGCTTTTTGCGCTGTAGAATTCGTCGCCCAGAAAGAGGAGAGAACGAACGCCAGGACGCAGTAGGCGGGATGTTCAATACGCGAAGCGATGTGTGGAAACATACTGCCCCACACCGGCGGACCGATGTGGCCTTGCAAAAACGGTGGATGGTGAAAACCGGGGATACAGGGAGGTGTGGTGACACACCTCGAAGTCGATCACCCAGATGAGGGTGCGGGAGAGTACGGAATCGTTGCGAACCGGTCAAGACAGATCGGCTTCGTGGCCTAATCGCTGTGGTGCGCGAGCCGGGCGCGTGCCGAAGTTCCTTCGGCGAGTCTTTGGCCCACCTGCACGCGGATCCGCTCGCCGTCCATCGAGAGAATGGTCGCGGCTGGCAGGGCTTCTAGTACGAGGACTTCCAGCCCGGGGCAGTTGAGAGCCTGGCCAGCACTCAGGATCTGGGTTTTTCCACCCGGTGCGACGCGGAACCAGGCCTGCGCGGATCCGTCGCGATTGCGGGTGACGGCGGTGAATTGGACCTTTTTAGCGGCTTCGCCGCCTCCGCTGTCGAATAGATTTCGGCGGACGAGGGGCTGGTAGTCCTCACGTGTCGCTGAAGCAAGTCGTTCCGAAACGCCTGGAGAAAGCTCGTTTTCCCGCAGGGCGGTGCCGAGTACCAGGGTTTCTATGGAAAGTGTCAAGTCAAGGTTCCGGTCGCGACCAACAGGGTTGAGGTTCATCGAGCGGATCTTGTGCAGATGATCTGCTCGGTAAAAGTCAAACAAAAAGTGGACCACATGTTTGAGGCTACCGCGGGTGCGCAGCGTAAATCCGATCTTGTGGTAGTCAGGTTTTCCACGTCGTCCACCGCGGCCGATCGACAGGGCTACCGGCTCGCTGGAATCTACGTTAGGGGTCTGTAGTTTGGCACGTTTTACCAGCTGAAGCAGCCAACTCTGGTAACTCGACCGGGCGACCTCCAGGTCCCAGGGAAGTGACTGGCCTTCCAGCTGCTCAAGGTCGGCCGCAATACGTTTGCTCTTGGCCAGCGACAGCTTCGTGGCGCGGATGCGTTTTTCCAGCCGTGATTTCAGGCGTTCGGCTTCCTGACGGGGGGATTCGATCCCGGACCGGTAGGCCAGGTCGCCTATGTAGAGTATCCCAATGGAACCCAGGACCAGGAGTAAAGTTCGTGTTCGTTTGTCGCCCATCGGTGGGCTCCATGCTGTCAGGGAGAGTTTGCGGATGTGGTCTTTACGGGGGGCGTTGCGTCAACGGAAGCCGGATCTGTTGAAGCGTAATCAGCGCGGTCTCTGCGCTGCAGGGTAATCAGTGTTTCAAACCTCCAGGGCAATTGACCGCCACCAGAAGTCTCGGAAATGCGTTTGCTGCGGACCTGGTGGAAACGATCCCGGATCCCGCTTTCCATCGCAGTGATAGCTTCAGGGGTTGCTACCTGTAGCTTGATATCTACCAGGCCGCCATTTCCAGAACTCGACATGGACATTTTCCGGACAGATGCCGTGGAGCTGCCCGGGAAGCGGGCGGAAACATCCCGCAGTTCGTCGAGCCACGTGACGTCGTCTGCTTGCCACTGTCGCACGGCATCTACAAGCGCACGCTTTGCTGTCACTTTTTGAAGTTGACGTTGATATTTGTCTGCGCGGTCTTTCAGAACAGCGACTTGCTGGGCGGCTTCTTGTTGTTCGCGGTAGACCCAGGTGGCGCCAATACCCAGCAGAATAGTTGCGGCGGCACCGTAGAACGCGGCTTTCCGCCACGGGCTGGGGGGGGGCGGAGTTTTGCGCGGATGCGCGAAGTCCAGGGATTGTTCACCAAAGGCTGCTTCTTGCAGCATACCCAGGAGGGGGGCGAAGCGACCTGTGTCACTTGGGACTGGGGCTTGATCCTGTGGCAACATGTCAAATGGATTTAGCAGCGAAACCGGCAGGTCCAGCGTCTCGGTCAAGTTACGCACTAGCAGATCCTGTTCGGCCAAAGTGCCAAACAGATAGATATGGCTGACCGCCTGGGTTTCGGCTGGTGCGACTGCAAGCGTACGGCGAATTTCGACGGCCAGTTGTGCGGCCAATTCAGCTTGGGCGTCCGTCGAGACGACAAACCCGCGCGTATAGTGCACGGTACCTTGTTCGCAGAGCATCAAGTCTACGTCTCGATCGACCAGGTTGACCAGAAGAAGGGGTTCCTGGATTTGTGGCGTCAGTCGGTGGAATAACTGTGCCGTCGCTGTAGGCTGGAAGACGAGGGATTCGGGCTGCGATGTTAATTGGTTGCACTCCTGGTTCATCGTGTCCGCGAGCGCAGGGTGAATGGAAACGGCGCAGACGCGACGCGTTTCATCACCAGGTCGATCGATAGGCAAGAAATCCAGGATGCGATCTTCTGCTGTATCCGTGGCTTCCATCGCAATCTGGTGGCTGACTAACTCGGGCAGTTCATCATCCCTGGCAGGTGGCAGGTCAAGGTACGCAACGTCAACCTGGCACCGAGGCACACCCAGAAGAAGGCGGGATCGGCCAGTCGGCAGGTCTGCCAGGTCTGCCGCTAGCAGAGTAGCAGGACGTTCCAGTCCGTCCTCAATCTCGCGAGGCAGGGAGTTGATGCGGTCGATGACCAACGCACCAGACTGGATGTGAGCGAGGATGTAATCAACAGTCCGCGCATTCCATTGGACAGCCAGCAGAGGTGGTTTGTTGAGCGAGGGGAACTTCAAAATAGAGAGTCCTTTGGCTGAGATGCGCGGCGTCGGGTAACTCCGGGTTCAGAAACCTGGTCTTCGACCGGGGGTTGCCATCCTAGCGTTCGTAAATCAAAACCTCGGCCGAGGCGTTGTAAATCGATCAGGCGTACGATTTGTGGTGGTTTCTGGCTGGCGTCTAGGGTGATTTCCAGGCGGCAGGTTGGCGATTCCCTGTCAAAAAAACCGATGGTCTGAAACCGAACAACATCACTCCTGGTGGTGAGACGCGGCAAGAGTTGTTTCATCTGCTCTAGGTCAACCAGGCCATCGGTCCATAGCCAGATGGCGGAGGTGCGTGTGGCGTTGGCAGTTGGGTCGGCTTCTCGTGTGGCGACGATGCGTTCGACCACGGTCGTGTCGAGGCCAGGAATGCCAAGTAAAACCTCGCGTGGTGCTGTGGTGAGACTGATGCGGCCTGTAAGAATCGGTTCGGGGTTCGTTGTGCAGCGATCCAGGAACTCAGCCAGGCGGGCGTACAGGTCAGCGTTTCCGGAACGCAGCGGGCTGGAGAGCACGCGTGGCGATTTGTTTTCACCGGTAGGAATGGCGACCGCGGTGTCGACCAGATCCAGCAGTGATTCGATCTGATGCGTCGCGGGAATCGTCAGGTCGAGTGCTGCCTCCCGCGTCGCTTTCGTAGTCGAGTCCGCTGATGCAGGTCCGAATTGACGCATCGCAATGGTGAAGTTTGCTAGTTCGAGGTTCAACGCGTTCGCCAGCCGTTGGTGCAGCAATCCGAGATCAGGCTGATTGACAACAATGCGTGGACGCCCTTCGGCTGATTCGTTGCGTTCCCCACTGTACAGCGTTAGGTAGTCCTCCCACGGTGGCGCCGCTTCGAGATTGGTGGTGGGGTTGCGGCTGCGCGTCGCCGTTTTTGTGGTGTCGTCACGTGGGTATGGGTCCGGTGTGTACTGGTACGTTCGGTACGTGTCGTCCCCAAACAGCTGCGTCCTGGTGAAGCCGGGGATCCCGAGGAGTTCCTCGAGGCAGACCGGAGTACGATTTCCCGGACCTCTGAAACCGGTCGTGGCTGCAGGACCGTCGCCGTCGGCGTAGAGCTCGGCACCGAATTCTCGCGGCCGCGTGTCGGCGTCCAGCCAATCGAGCAGGTGGTCCGCCAGACTTTCTGACATTTCCGGTAAATGCATCAGTGCATCGCGCCCGGCGCCAGGCCGTTCACGATCCCATTTAAGCAGGGTTGGCAAGTGAATACGTGTGGCTTCATCGTCGACTCCAAAACGGAGTGCGGTGCCTGCTTCCAGTGATGTGGTCGCAACATCAAGCAGGGGCCTTGCTACGATCGAAAAACGGCCTGGTCGATCTGCAGTGGTCGTCGCGTTGATCAGCTGGCCTCGGAAACGTGCCGGGTTGTCCAGTAACCCCCCGAATTGATCGCGGAATTGATGAGGTTGCTCGAGAACCGCAGCGACCAGGGCCACGCCGGACCGAGCGGCTGCGCGCGCCTGTAACTGGTCGGCAGTTGCCAGAGCGGCTTTGTGTTCAGTCTGCATGCGGGTGGCAAAGCCAAATGCCGCCAGACTGATCAGCATGACTACGACGGTAACGGTTAACAGTACCGTGCCACGCCGCCGCGCATGGCGACCAGGTTGGCCTAACCGGCCCGGTGAGTTCACGCGATTACGGTTCATGGGGCCTCCTCCAATACGGTCGTGGAGGGCGGTGTCAGGCGGCGTGCCGCACGAATGAATGCCAGACTGCGGAAAACGGTATTCGTTTCCTGGAGGGGGGGGCGCAGGATGTGGGATGGCTCGTGTGAAGCGGTTTGCGGTTGTGGCGTACGCACCTGGTTGCCGTCGCGACGGCGGTGTTGGGGACGTCGCCGTTGGAGGTGGCGAGGCCCTTCTGGTTGCGCGAGTTCGAACGACATTTCGACCGCGGCAGGCAGAGTTCCCGAAACAGAAGAGTCCCAGTGGCCATGCCAGCGTTGACCATCAAAATAGCGGAACTCAAGGTGCTCGATTTCCGGGACGCGATCGACGATGACGTTGGCGAAGGGCTCGGCAGCCGCTAGTGCTCGGTCGGTGAGAGGGGCGTTCAGGGACGCTGTGGTCGGGGCATGGGGAGTCTCTGAAAACGCAGGGATACGGTCGTCTGGCCCAGCCTGTTGCGGACGATCGCCGTGGACTTCTCGAAGTAAACCCGTCGAGGGGGCAGCGGATTCTGATGCGTCTCCGTCTGTCGACTCGTCATCGAGCAATTCGTGTTGGCTGCTGTCGGCCGCCGTTTGATCACGATCGGCTTCCTGCTCGATCGCGTCAACAACGACTTGGGAGAGGGATCCAGGGAGCGTGTCGTCGTTATCCATTGCGCCGACAAACTGGTAGCGTACCGTGCGTATCGGGGATGGTTGCCGTGTCTCTCCTGGCCGGCTGGAATCCGTCCGATCGCTTTCGGCGGGGCTCTCGGGTTCTGCTGATTGCCAGACGGGTTCGAGAATGGAGATTTCGAGGCTGCGCCGGTCGCCGCGCAGTCCGTATGAGAAAGATCCCGGCAGGTTATCTGCGGTGGCAGACTGCCGGGTATTCGTGACGGGAGTTCGGACCAGGTGATCGAGGTCGCTGAGGAATTGGTACCTGACAGCGCGTGCGACCAGCGCGCGTGCGGTTGCCTCGCCCCGTTTCTCGTAGAGCCGACTATGGGTAGCCAAGGTATGCCAGACTACTGCCAGCAGAACGGAGGACAGGGCTGCGGCGATCAGCAATTCCAGTAGCGTAAACCCACGTCCAGCACGACGTGCATGCGAAACAGAACGGAATGTGACGACGTAACACGTTGCGGTCACGGCATACCTCCGCGCTCCCGCAGCGAGCGTTGCTGGAGTGAAACGTCCTCTGGCGCCGCGCCTTCTGCGTCAGTCGGCGCGGCACGACGGATCCATTGGGTTAGCGACCAGCGGGGCGGTTTCGTATCGCCCGTGGAAGGCAGTCGGGGCGAGACCTCCGG
>MDTE01014949.1_pt1 | contig 11215 bp, 11 predicted proteins | sample 811231 | NCBI WGS metagenome assembly MDTE01 (sample SAMN05326651, study PRJNA326480) | marine metagenome | isolation source: seawater | place: Indian Ocean: Red Sea | collected 2010 | reverse complement strand
TGGAAGAACCAATCAGAGCTGACTGAATAATTGTTCTTCACAACAGCGGATATCAATTTTCCGGTCTTCTCTTTCGCACCAATGAGTGCGAGTTCGGCTTCCGCCGGATTATACAAGAAGCTTAAACTGCCGATCCAGCCACCCTTTGGTACGTCAACATACATAAGGTTGTAGCCAATCAAATAAAACATAATGCCAGCGGTCGAGTAGAGTGCGATATTCTTTAAACAGATTGCCGCTGTATTTTTGCTCCTCACGAGACCAGATTCGAGCATCGCAAAACCGGCTGCCATCAACATAACGAGGAAGCCATGTACGAGAAATGAAAAAGTATTGAACACGAAAGCAGTCTCACCCTCAACCGCCGCGTGGGCGGCACCACTCGTGCCAATGATGAACGCAGCAACGGCGCTAAGCAGCATTATGCTCGTAAAGCATCTTACCATTGTAATTGTCCTCCTTTTAGAGAGCTTCTTGATCTGATTCACCGGTGCGTATCCGCACCGCCTGAGCGAGATCGAAAACGAAAACCTTGCCATCACCAATCTTTTCGGTCTTTGCCGCTCGTTCGATTGTTTCCACAGCCCGTTCAACCAAATCATCTTTCACCGCGAGGTCGATCTTTACTTTTGGTAAGAAGCTGATGGCATATTCCGCTCCGCGATAAACTTCGGTCTGACCCTTTTGCCGCCCAAAGCCCCTAACTTCACTGACCGTCATACCCTCAATACCAAGCTCGGTTAACGCCTCGCGTACCTCGTCCAGCTTAAAGGGCTTGATCACAGCCATGATCATTTTCATGCGTGCGTCCTCCACATTTTTGTTCGCACTCCCGCCGCACCGGACGCGCGGCGCTATCATCCACACCCATATTCCAAGAATCGTGCCGAATTCTGAATTTCTATTTTTATTATTATTTATCAATTTGTTATTAAATATCTCGCTTCATATTAAATGATGCATCAATAGCTTTATGAACAAATTTTATGCATTGTGAAGTTTTGGCTAATTTTTCGGCAACCCGAGGTGCTGGACATTACCTGTAAAGCGAAGGTACCTATTCTGAGATTCAACTGGAGTATCTGATGAGCGAGTGGTTCGACGTCGTTATCGTCGGCGGTGGTATTGCCGGAATGTCCCTTGGATGCGCCCTAGCGAACGGAGGCGTGAAGACAGCAGTGATCGAACGGTCAGATCCATCTACTATGCTGTCTGCAAAATTCGATGGCCGCACCACATCAATTGCCCACGGTTCGGTACAAGTTTTAAAGGGGATCGGCCTCTGGCCGTTGCTTGAGTTTAAGGCTGAACCGATCCTCGACATCCGCGTAGTGGACAGCCATCCGACGCGCGGCGTCTCACCTTTTTTTCTACATTATGATCACACGGAAATAGGCGATGATCCTTTCGGATTTATTATCGAGAATCGGGCGATCCGTGACGCGCTTTCGCAACTGGCTGAAAAAACTGACGGGCTGACCCTCATCGCTCCAGCATCCGTCGAAGACACGAAACGCGAGCAAAACGGCGCGGGAATTCAGCTCGACAACGGCCAAAGGCTTCGTTGCTCACTTGTCGTCGGCGCCGACGGTAGCAATTCACCGTTACGTCGTGGTGCCGGAATTTCGACACTTCACTTCAAATACGCTCAAACAGCGATTGTGTGTACGGTTAAGCACGAGCGCTCCCATGCAGGTGTCGCGGTTGAAAAATTTTTGCCGAGCGGCCCTTTCGCAATGTTGCCGATGAAAGGCGACCGTACCAACATTGTTTGGACTGAGCGAAGCGATTTGGCACCGTCCTTTATGGCCCTCGATGACAACGCCTTTCTCGGGGAGGTTCGCCGTCGTTTTGGCGACTGGTTGGGTGCCCTTGAACTAACCGGGCCGCGCTTCTCCTATCCCCTCGTCCTGCTGCACGCAGCACGCTATACGGACAAGCGCCTCGCTCTTATTAGTGAAGCGGCTCACTCCATCCACCCGATTGCAGGTCAAGGTTTGAATCTTGGAATTCGTGACGTGGCCGCACTGGCAGAAGCCGTTGTCGACGGAATACGACTTGGCCTAGAGCCTGCGGACATGACTGTACTCAATCGCTACGAGGTGTGGCGTCGCGTTGACAACACGACGTTGGTCGCGGTGACGGACTTTCTTAACCGACTGTTCTCAAATGATATCGCTCCTGTAAGAGCGGCGCGTAGACTTGGCCTAGCAGCAGTGGAAAATGCACCACCCTTAAAGCGGCTCTTTATGCGCCACGCAATGGGGGTCGTCGGCGACTTGCCAAGACTCGCCCGAGGAGAGGCTCTGTAACTCGACAATTGTTAGCTCGCGCGCGGCCCGCCACTGCGTTTTATCGGAAGACTTACGCACGTTCAGGGCGCAAATGTTTTTGATTAAAAATCACCTTTGCGCCGTCTCTGCTAATTTATCATCAACTCCCCCGGAGATTAGTTTTGCTCTTCGTAGCTTAATGCTCACTGTCCCTATATCACCTACTCGTTCACGCTAATCGCAGTCATGTGTTTATCCTGCGCCCCAATCAGCCCTTTTCCCGCTCCGAATTGCTGAATAGGAAGATTGCCGCTTGGTGAGCCCGGCGTTGCTTGACAGAATGCTGAACCTGAATGCAGCATTGGGCGAACGACGTACATCAATGAGAGGAATTACATATGCCTAAGCTCCGACATATCGCGGTAACCGTACCCGATCTTGAGGAGTCCGCGGGTTTCTATGAGAAGACGTTTGGAATGACGCGTGCTATGGAGTCAGATATCGCAATTCTACTGACTGACGGTGTGGTTAGTCTCGCAATCCTTAAGTTCAAATCCGACGAACAGGCCGGCGACGAACGCGGCAAAGACTTCCACGGTTTGCATCACATGGGTTTCGTAGTTGAGGACATCGAAGCGATGCAGAAAACAATCGAAGATAACGGAGGCTGCTATCATATGAGTTTGCCAAATACGCCCGAGGGTGCCTCGGAGATAAAATTCCGAGATCCGAATGGGGTCGTGTTTGATATTGTCACTACGCAATATGCAGAGAAAGCGTGGGGAAGCGAGAACTGAAACTGTCCTAGTCCACATGCAGAACAGCCTTACCAAAAAACTGTCTCTCGATGAGGTCGCTTGCCACGCGATCGATCTCCAACCAAGAAACCTCTCTTTCAATTACACAGTCCAGACGACCCGCACCCACTAGTGAGAGCAATCTGGGTAGATTATCTTTCGGCGGCGACGATTCGCTTTTGGCATAAAGATGAAAACCTAGAATTTGCGCCGACCCAATTCTCATGAATTTCCCTATATCGACAGAAACTTCCGGCGTATCAGTCACACCATAACAAACACATATACCATCCGGCGCCAAGCCGGTAATTGCATTAGCCAGAATAGGTCCACTTACACCGTCGACAATTAATCGATAGTTTGCTTTTAATTCCAATTCTTCGCCTGTCGCTGCTACAATTACCGGAAAATCACCAAGTCGCTCGATAAAGGTACGCTGTTCCGCCCGGCGAATTTGTGCCAAGACATTTGCCCCGCCGATCGCCGCAAGTTGGACTGCAAATGCTCCAACTCCACCGGTCGCACCGGTAATCAGCGCCTCGCGACCTATCAAAGCAGTCGCGGCGTCCACAGCATGAAGCGCAGTCAGTCCGGCAACAGGTAAGGTCGCCGCCTGCGCATCGGAGACATCATCCGGAATCGGTGCCAAGTAATCGGTTCGGACCGCCACAAATTCTGACCAGCCCTCCATTCGAGTTGAAAATCCAACAACACGAGTACCTGCCGGTGGACCGCTTCCGTCGGTGGCAGTTTTATTTATCGTTCCTGCGAAATCCCAACCGATTTGTGTCTCTCCATCTGCTGCACGTTCCGCTCGACGCAATTCTCCACGATTGACGGAAATCGTGGAGACTTTGACAACGGCCTCGTTTGAGAGGGCGGAACGCATCGGGCCAGAAGTAATAGTGACAATCTCTTCGGATTTCACAGAAGCAACGATGCGGCGAATTTCTGATAATGGCATGGCATAGATCTCAAGGATTAAATATTTTTAGTTCCTCTAACCTTTGTTGTTCCGCTGATTTTTGGCAAGCTCTCAATAGCTATCTCCACCCGAACCGGGTGTATAGGTATAGTGAAACTTCCAACCTAATGATGCTCGTAATTAGCAGATGCGATAAAATGCTGAACTCGATAATAGAGGCCTTATTGGCACTGCGGCAGATGCCGAAGCTAGAGACAGACAGCAAAGAATATATGGCGACCGTCAACAATCTAATGATCGACTTCATTCTGTGACACAAAAAAATCTTTAAGGACGTTACGAAACGGCGTCATTTGTGAGAAAAGACCCTGACTTACGATGACTTAGCGTTCAGGTAGACCTTTGTAGAAAATCCGATCGTTGATATGTTCTCCGACACTGTCGATAAAGACGACCAGAATTACAGACGGACAATCATGCCGTCCAACAGAGTGTGACGGTAAGCGCGCCAAGCCGGTGCAACTCCAGCACAGAGACCTGACAGCAGGATCAGTCCCAGCAAACCAAGCTCGATGTTGCCGGGTAGACCAATCGAGATCTGCAGTCCTACCGCCACTTCCAAAAATGGTCGAGCAATGAAAAGGGCCCCATAGAGTAGACCCAACCCGGCCACGATTCCTGATACCGTCAAAATCGACGCCTCGAGTAGCAGGAGGCCAAAAACATGGCGTGGCCCGGCCCCAATTGATCTCAAAATCCCCATTTCCCTGCGGCGCCCATCAATTCCCGCGAGCAGCATCGCCACCATCCCGAGTAAGCTGGTCAGGACGACCAGAATAGAAACTAAAGCCAAGGCTCGTTCAGCCGTTCCAAGAGCGCGCCATAGCTCTTGCAAAGCTACGCCCGGAAGGATTGCAGTCAAAGGTTCGTATGAAAAGGTATTGACTTGCCTCAACATTTTAAAGGCCATCCGGCGTGACTTGAGACCGACAAGCACGGCAGTTACCGTGTTTGGCCTCAAAGCCATCGTACGGACCTCTTCGGCGGTAATCCGCAAGCCGGGAACTCGCCCGCCCCCGCGCCAGTCGATATGAATAGCCTCAATACCGTTGAGCCCTACATGAATCGTCCTATCGAGCGGCGTACCTGTTTTGGCGAGAATGCCTGCGACCCTAAACGGCTTGTCCGTGTGTTCCGCGAAAGCCCCTTCGCCAACACCGTGTGTGATGGTGAACGAGGCGTCAACAGCATATCCCAATTCGGCAGCAACATCGGCACCGAGCACTGAATCGAAAATATCTGAAAACTGTTTGCCGGCGCTGAAACTTAATTTTCGGTTTTGTCCGTAGCGGAAGTGTTCGAAGTACGCAGTACTGGTGCCGAGAACGCGAAACCCTTTATGTGAATCTCCGAGGGCGAACGGAAGCGCCCAGGCAACCTTCGGGTCACTCGCGATTTTTTCATAACTTTCCCATGACATTTCACTCGTCGCATTTCCGATTCGGAAAACCGAATAAAGCAACAGTTGCATCGAACCGCCACGCGCACCGACGATCAAGTCGACACCTGAAATTGTATTAGCGAAACCTTCGCGCGCTTCCATGCGTACTCGTTCGACGCCAAGCAGTAAGGTAACACCGAGAGCAATCGCAGAGATTGTCAGCAATGCGGTAGTCCGACGGTTGGCGAGGCTGGCGAATGAGAGACGAAATATCAGCATTAAAAGGCACGGTTTATATCCGAAAGCGTCACTCGACGGTCGAAGCGGCCCGCCAAATTAGTGTCGTGACTGACGAAAACAAGCATGGCCACGTTTTCTCGGCATTCCTCCAAGAGAAGATCAAGGAATACATCTCGAGACGCACCGTCTAGGGCGGAAGTCGGCTCGTCAGCAATGATCAGCATTGGTGAGCCAATCAGGGCACGTGCGGCCGCAACCCGCTGCTGTTGGCCAACACTCAACCGTGAGACCGGACGAGAAATTTCGACCGCCATACCCATCCGCCTCAACAACCGCTCGGCCTCCATCGCCGGTGTAGACGACGCACCTAACGATCGCTGGTGCCGAGCAGCAGAGAAACGACACGGTAGCGCCACATTCTCAACCATCGATAAGTAGGGGAGCAGGTTGAACATTTGGAAAATCACACCGACATTATCCGCGCGATAAGTATCCCGTTCGGACGCCGTCATCCTTGTGAGATCGTGGCCATTAATCGAGACCACTCCTGATTCCGCAACTGCTATGCCACTTAAAACGTTCAACAAAGTAGTCTTACCGCAGCCGCTCGGCCCCTCGACGAAGACCCGCTCACCATCGGCGACACGAAACTCCTCAATGTCAAGCACTGCGGCCTCCTCCACATTCCACCGGAACCGAAGATTTTCAAGTAAAACCATCTTGCACCGTGATTGGCCTAAATTATCTCCATAACCTCAAACGGCTGTCGCTCGGTGTTAATTCTTGCCCACTTTGTCCTCTCGGCCCCACAACTGCAGCTTCGACCTCCTCTAGGCTCTTGTACCTCTGGAAAAGCCCTACATCGACATACTTGAGACGGTCTGGTAACTTACAGCTATAAGTTCGATGCACTTCGAATTCACGGTGGCCTTTATTAGACTTGTCGTGCTCGTCTTTGCCGTATTCCGCATGGGCATTAGTAATTTGGCATCCGGCTGCCTTAGATGGTGAGAAAAGTGCCGTGTCCTCGCGTAAAGTACGCAGCGCCTTGGCCAGCGCGGCACGATCGGTATCGGTTTCGGCAGCATGCTCGAAGCCGACGATATCCGCGCCGGGCGCATGAAACTCAATTTCTAATGTTTGGCCATCCACTAATACGTTCAAATTAGCCGCGCCGTGTTCGTGGGCTTTGTGATCGTGCTCTTGGTGACCGTGGCCCCTGCGTTCACCAGCTGCACTCGGCATGCTAAGGAAGGTTAAAATGGTAATAACCGTTAGCACCTTAGCCGCCATATCACCCCCCAATCAATATCAAAGATGTTATGCTATAACATGTCATCAAGAGCCATGCCATGAGTCTATTTAGACTATCTCCTGCATTTTGGTGGTAGAGCTCGACTTCACTGTTGATAGAGTTCGACTTCGAACGCCTCCATCGTGTATCCTGAGAAGATATCTGCGATACCATCAACATAGGATAATTTCTTAGTTACCTCGCTAATCGACATGCGCCCCGTTAGCAGTACCGGCGTGTATATATCATCCACTTCGAACGCCTTTTCCAAACGTACGAAAATGATCTGATTTGGCGGCGGGGGTGGAGTATGTATACAAGCGCCCAAATAGGGCACCAGAAGAAACTCCGTAATGCCCTTATCGGAGAATTCCAACGGCATCGCAAAGCCTGGTATCTTTACAATCTGCCCTTGCAATTGCGGGACAGTCTTGCGGCCTTGTTCCGCAATCATTTCTTCGATCTTGCGCGCTTTCTGCACCAGCACCTCGACATCGAGACCTTGAGAATTCATACGGTGAGCCATTTCAACAGCCATCTCGAAAGTCGGACTAACTTCTGAGGTCATGCCTTGCTCAGCCTGTTTGCGAATACCAAGAATCGCGAAAAGATCGAGCCGCTGATCAGGTGTCAAATGAGTAAATGGATCCGCAATCGGCGGATAATCCGGTACCAACGCCTCCCAATCGATATTCCGAGGCGCCTCACTAGTGTCGAACGGTAGAGAAACTGACAGGGTAAACAGTAAGCCTATGAGACAAAGCCGCATCAGATCCTCTCCTTCGGCCCACATCAACGTAGTATCCAGCAAAACCGACCAGAGGAAAGCACCTTAAATAGAAAAGAGATATAAATCCGTGAACGTAACGAAAGCAGTACTATATGTTCAACGAACATCCATTTTTTTGGCCACGGATGAAACCCGGCGATCATGCCTAACGCACGCCCCTAACAGAACAAACGGCGCAAATGAGCTACGATCAGAATTCCGATTACCGCTGGGTAGACATCAGTACTACAAGCCCCGCCAGTACAGAAAAAATTTTAGATACGGCGAACTTTAGTGCAAATATTCAAATGACTAAGTTTTTAGCTTGCCCATTATTTCGGTTCCCACATGCAACTGCAAATATCAAATTTATCAATAAGGACAAGGCGAAAGGCGTCGCGGGCCTAACCTCCATCATCATCCAAGACGATACAGTCCTTACACCAATGAGTAGAGCGGAATTATCAGGGCCGTAGAAGCAGGACGGTATGGCCATTTCGATAAAACCGCTTACACCCCATTTTGGTGCCGAACTCGCGGGCGTTGATATTTCCAATCATATTACAAATATACAATTTGGCGAAATCCGCGAGGCTTTCGACGAATACTCTGTACTCGTTTTGCCGGATCAGCCGCTAACGGATGAGCAGCAGATCATTTTCAGTCAACGCTTCGGCATTCTTGAAAGTACGCGCGCATTGAATCCAGGTTCAGGCACACCGTTTGCGCGTCAATCGAACCTTGATATCAAGACCGGGGAGACCATTCCATTGAGTGACAGAAGGATGTTTTATCAGAAAGCCAATATGTTGTGGCACTCGGATAGCACGTTCAAATCAGTACCATCGCTTTGCTCTGTCCTATCGGCTCGCGAAATTCCACCGGTCGGCGGTGCTACGGAGTTTGCATCAACACGAGTTCTTTACGGAAGACTTTCCGAGAACGAACAAAACAAATTTGCTGATCTCGTGATCGAACACGATTTCGTCTATTCGCGTGGCATCGTTGGCTTCACGCTTTCTGAAGACGAAGCTGCTAAATTTCCTGCCGCGCACCACGACCTAGTACGGAAGAACAAAAACAATGGACGTAGATCGTTGATGATTGGCGCACACGCGAAGACTGTAGTTGGTTGGTCGGAAGACCAAGGGCGTACCTTCCTAGAAAATCTCGTATTACGTGCCACGGCGCCCAATCTTATTTACCGACACGAATGGCGCGAGAACGATGTGGTTATTTGGGACAACCAGGCAATTTTACATCGTGCAACACCTTACGACACAACAAATCACCGTCGCCTCATGCAACGGACCACCATTTCCAGCAGTATGCCAACAAACTGACGAATTTTATAAAACTCGACGTTGTTGAACCGTTCGACAATAATCAAGTATTGTTTTGACAACATTGAAATTTAGGAGAAATTTCATGACAAAAGAGTTCGATAAACAGACACAGACAAATATAGAAGCAGCTGCGTTCCGAACGCTTGTGGAACACCTACGCGAACGTACAGACGTACAAAACATCGATCTGATGAATTTGGCGGGATTTTGCCGAAATTGTCTATCCAAGTGGTACACGGCAGCGGCCAACGATAAAGGCCTGGAACTTGACTACGAAGAAGCAAGGGAAATTGTATATGGAATGCCCTATAACGATTGGAAATCCAAGCATCAGAAGGAGGCATCTGCTGATCAGGTCACAAAGTTCAAAGAAGCTAATCCTGAGCATTAGGTGTTTTAAAAAAACTATGAAGACATAATAATCTGACAATTACCTTAATTGGTCGTGATTATGGACACACCCCAAAATGCACGTTGTCTAAGTTGCGCTTTTTGAACCTTCGCTTCCAAAGTTGATACACAACTTTCCAAGAATTAACGAAAGTGGAATGGGTAAAACCAAATGATTATGAACAATTTTAGAAATAGCTCAACTTGTTAGAAACTTTGGGAAACACAAAAATAATCTTCCCAAAAAACACCAAAAAATATTAAAACTATGCTCTTATTAACGCAATTTTCCTGCAAATTTCGGGACCTCTGAAGAAATACTATTGAGACAGTGAAGCTGTTCTAATTTTTTCATCTTGGAACGAATAATTCGCCCTAAACGTATGATCAAGCTTAGCAGGTAACATTTTAGATTATTAGGGACTAGTTATATCCCATTTACCCTCGGCGTGCCATTTTATCTGCTCAGCGTAGCCCAAATTATAACTGGCACGACTCTTCGCTAGTTCATTCGCATCATGTTCTCTGTCACCCGTCGGAAAAGGTTCGTGGATAAAGTTTTCAAATCTATCTTCACCGCGAACTAGCATTGCACGTTGGGGGATACTCCCAATGTGACGGGTTGATGCAGGAATATAGCTGATGCCGTAACCGATCCGGCGATCCATCGAGTTATTCGGCGGTGAACTATGAATACAAAGAGTGTGATGCAAGGAAAATTCACCCATCCGCAGTTTGCCGCGGACGCTTTTCCCTTTCTCGAAACGCTCAGAAATTGTCTGGCCACCGCCATTAATGCTATTTGGGTCTGCATTGGCTTTGTGTTGGTACAGACGTCCGTTGCCACCTTCAGACACAAACTCCATGCAGCCTGCCGTCTCTGAAGCTTCACTTAATGCTATCCACGCAGTGATATGATGGTGGGGTCGCAAGCCAAAATACGTCGCGTCCTGATGCCACATTGTAATAGCGGTAGTTTGTGGCTCCTTAATAAAGAATGTACTGGTCCAAACCATGATGTCCGGCCCAATAATATCTTCAACGGCGTCGAGAATTTCGGGAGCGCGTACCAAATTACAAGCCCAAGGTAAACGGACATGGAGTTTATAGCGTTCTTCACGACCGGCGGCCGTTAGTGGCTTACCGAGCTCGCGTTCGTATGCTTCTAAATCGTTACGAGCAGCAACTGCTCGATGTTCGCCAATGCCATTAATTGGGAAGTAAAATCCATCATGGCGGTAGGCCTCAATCTGCTGCATTGTCAATTTTTTAGGCATGGAAGCAAATATCTATACCAAATTTAAGCATGGGGTCAGTTTGACATGAAAAGAAGCCGTTGCGAAACGCCAATCTTAAAAACTGAGCGAGACTCCAGTATATCTATATTTTAAAATCTGATATCGTCAGGAGACATGAAATGAATTTTCGGCACGGCTTCTTAAATAGGAGGGATAGAAAATCTATCCGGTATTTGGGTAAACAACTTTCATTCTTTCTGAATACCGACGGAAACAAACCCACCATCTACGAATAAAATATGTCCGTTAACATAGGCCGCTTGCTCACCCGCAAGGTATGCCGCCGCGTCGGCCATTTCTTCCACCTTCCCATATCGATTGAGTGGAATGAGCTCAAGATAGGCTCGACGGGTCTCCTCTGAATGTGCAATTTGTGTCAAAGGTGTGTCGACCGGTCCTGGTCCAACAGCATTTACGGTGACGCCTTGCGGCCCCAATTCTA
>MDTE01145552.1_pt1 | contig 11216 bp, 22 predicted proteins | sample 811231 | NCBI WGS metagenome assembly MDTE01 (sample SAMN05326651, study PRJNA326480) | marine metagenome | isolation source: seawater | place: Indian Ocean: Red Sea | collected 2010 | reverse complement strand
TTTGTTTCACTGTGGAATGATAACGCCGCGGAGAGTAATGTGTACAGTCTGGCGGCCTCGTTCCTGGTGACGATGATAGAAACGTCTGAGGATTTACGCTTGGTTTGTGTCATTAAACGCGCCCCATCATGTGGTCGTCGATAAACTCAGCCAGGGTGTCTGTTGACAAAAAAGATGATAACGAGCGGAGCATAACTTCAGGATCAGAAATTAACATTAAATCAGCGAAATCGTCGCGGATTTGTTGTGGTTCAAGGCCTTCAGATTCGTAGGGCTCGTTAAAAACAATTCGGGACATTGTGCTGGATTCGGTGTTAGATTGGATCGCCATTTTCTGATTTGGATAAGGTCTTCGCCGGGTAGGATTGGGCCTCTCATTATCAATAACTGTAGAAGCTGGCGATGTGATCCTGGAAGGCTGATTCGCTCTCGATTTCTTCTAACAATTGTTGAAGTTCTGAGAGTGTCTCACCACCGCCTAGAATGGCGTTGCGGCTGATAAGTTCTTGCCGCAATTCTTCGTAGGTTTCGATGTCAAACATTTTGGGAAGTTGTGTTGTGTGGGCCGGTGCCCTGTGTGCTCCTTAATTGTAAAGGCTGAAGCCGCCGTCAGCGACGGCTTCGTGGGATCTTGTTATGCTTTGTAATATAACATTTAAGGCTGAACATCGTGAATTCGTCTCCAACAAACCCAGGTAATTGCCTGCAGTTCGTGTGGTTTAATGCCGATTTCTTTGGCGGCTTTTTGATAGTCTGATTTGATTTTATCGCGCAGTTTCTTACCAATAGCTGGCACATTTGCAAGGGTGATTCTATCACCAACCCAGATAGAATAAGCGTGGCCATCTATACAAACGTCGTCGACATCTCCAAGAATACAATTAAAGAATTCTTGCAACTTTGGTCCTTTAAGTATATCTAACAGTTCCTGCCTATTTGTAACTTTGCCCGTTAATATCTCGGCAGCTTTACGCTTTCCTGTCTTAAATGTGCAAACTTTGAGATTCATCAAATCATCATATGTTCCGCCGTTGGTATACACTTTAACCATTGTTTCGGCGTCTTGCATGTTACGCTCCCAGCGATTACGTGGGGAAAGTGCAGCAATAACACCGACGATTGTGGTGTAGTTTATATCATAAACCTCGCCCAGATTATCGGCGAAATCTAGCGCTCGGGCGTACCAGTTCAGACCCTGATTCCTGTCTGTAATACTTGCGAGATTGTAGATTGCTGTAATAACTTTGGCGCGTGATCTTTTGCCTTTGGGTGCTGTTCTTTTGGACATAATCCTGGATAAGAATGTAAAGAATGTAGAGTGGAATAATCGGGATGAGTAATGCAATCAGGCCGATGATTGGCAGGGCTGCCAGTATCAACAACTGGGCAACAATTGGGTCGGCTTTAGCATCATGAAGAATAGGTATTAGCACGGCAAAGTAACATATTCAACTTCCTTAATCTCTGCTGCTTCGAGATGCTCAATTCCAGCTTTTATGTGGTTCGCTCGTGACCATTCGTGATGCTCGATTGCCTCCATATATAAAGCCCACAGCCCACTGATTGTGGCCCTGAATGTTGATGAAGCTTTGGCGGCCTGGTTGTTAGTTTGCATGGGGACGATTCCCAAAGTGCTTCCAAAGTGTACAGGCACCTAGTCGCTACTGTCAATCAATATATTGCGAAGTGTTACAGTAACATTTAGCGCAGAATGTTTGGATGTTATGTGTCATTTTATATTTGCGCTTTAATTGTTAACTAGGTATATCTACTATGTAACAACCAACAAGGCAACGGTTAGTAACACTAACTACTCGAAGAGTTAGCTACATCAGCTGCGAGAGATTGCACTCACTATGTGTAAAGAACTCTGTTGAGAATCGTTCGCAACAAGACCCCCCACCCCCGACTAGTACACTAGTACTACCGAGCAGACCCCTCAGAAAATCTGACAAAATTTTCAAAACAGGTTTTTAAGCCAATCCCTTTGATGCGGAGTCAACAAGGGTAATAAGCGAAGGAGTGATTTTTTAGCGGGGTCTAAGTCGAGGTGGTTATACATTGTTGCGAGGAGTTGATTAGTTGCGAGGGGGTGACGAGAGGAAGTTGAGAGGAGGAGGGCTAGTGTGTAGAGGAGGTTAGAGTTCATGATTATTGGGAGAATAGTTTACGAGCTAGTGTGAGTTAATGGCGACACTTGATACCAGTTTAGGATGGGTTGCCGGCGATGTAGAGCGTATTTTGTTGGCGTTAGAGATAGGGATTAGTAGTTATACGATTCATGAGATGACGGTTGGGTGTAATGAATTAGGGAGTATTGCTAGTACGCAAGTTAGTAATGTGAGGAGTTTATTAAGTGAGTGGGATGATGCATTAGCGGATCAGAAGGCTGTTGGTGGTAAGGATGAAGCAGGGAAGACGTTAGTGAAGGCTGATGTATTAGAGTGGGAGGTAAATGGTAGTCGATATGACGGAATATTGAAAGAAAAGAGTAGAATTTATAATGAATTGAACAAAATCTTTAGTTTTGTGAGTATTGTTAATATTGGCGGCGGTAGTTTAGGAGTGAGCCTATATCGGTCTTAGAAATGCAGAAGCATCCTGAGAATGAGCCATGGGTGAATGAATTAATTGACTTTGTGGAGTCAATGGATGTAGTTGATGTATGGTGTAAGGGATGTGGAGCGTATAGGAAGATGAATGCGAACTATGCGAAATATTTAGATGGTGAGATTAAGACTTGTGGGAAGTGTAGGGCGTGAGGGGTGTTGTGGGTTGCGGCTGTCGTTGATTGATGCTATTATAGGGGTGAATTCTAGGGATTTGCCCATGATTGAATCAATTCGCAACGAGCAAGGCAAGGTAATGATGAATAAAGTAAAACATCTTTTAAAATCACTTGGCTTCAGGATTGAGGGAGATGCAAAATATGGATATAAGCTTGAGATTGGAGAACGTGAGCTACGAGCCCCTGTAGAACCTGTTGATTGGGATAGGCTTATGGTTGACAAAACTTACGTCGAGCCTGAGTGGGTTGTGATTAGAGAAAGCACCTTAAGGGAGTATAGGTTGACGAAGGAAGAGCTGATAAAAGCGGCAGACAAGTACTTGTCGTTGGTTGTACCTGCTGTCATTTGATGCTATCATAGCGTCAAGTCTCTGGTTGTGGGAACCAGAGACCGTAAAGGACAAGAAGGGTCGGAGCTGCAACTCCGGCTCTTTTTTCTTGGGCAATATAAGGTGTTCGGAATGCCGACGTGAGTGATTTTATATTTAACATACAATATGATTATAATGCGTTGAAGTTAGAGTATAAGACGACATGTGATGCGTTACAGAGATGGCCTGGGGGAGATGGACAGGAGCAGGAATTTTTAGAATGGAAGAAAAGGGAGGTATTTAAGGGGTTATTGGAGATAAATTATGGAGAATGGGAAAGGTAAGGGGGTAAATGAGTGAAAGTTAATGCTTTCGACTAAATATCGTTTGCGGATGGAGTATATCTGCCGTAGGATCGCCCAGAAGGAGGAAGTAAAGTTAGAGGATATGATTTGGGCGGAGAAGTTAGCGAAAGCTAATCAGAGCGCTGCTGGAATGCTTAGGAGAGCTAGGAGAGAGGCTAGTAATCCGGACATGGTTGAGGGTGGGTTGGATGATTTCATGAACAAGATGGACTTAGGAGATCCTGATCCGAGTAATCATCGGGATGGATTTGACAGTGTGGAGGAAATTGTGGAGTGGTTTAGTCAGGATAAGAGTGATGACTGGAGGCAGAGGGACTGATGAAGTACAAAGTTACTAAATTTTATGGGTTATGGCTTGGTTTTATTACCGTGTGTCTGTTGTTAGCGCAATGGTTTAGTGTATTAACTGATGCACATTTTGCGAATCCGTTGTTTGCGATTGGTTTTGCGGGGTTTGTCTTAGGTGTAGTCTCGGGAATACAATTTAAGGATAAGTAACAATCGGTTTACGGGTTAAGAATGTGGTTATCGTTGTGTTTTCTGGGGAAGACCAATGATTTACGTCAACCGACGGCTGAGTAATATTAAGGTTGAGACAATAGATGCTTATCCTAATCACCAGCTTGCCATTGACCGAATCAAAGAGTTGCAGAATGCGGGAAGTATCGGTCACTACTATATGGCGAAAACTCCTGCGAAAAATTGGTTAAAGAAAGAGGTTGACGCTGCTTAAATAGTTGATAAGCTTAGGTTGTTGGGGTGCTTCGGGCTCACTGTTCAGGCAGTGGGCCTTTTTCTTAACTATGGCAAACACAATCCAGGTTTTTCACGCTGCCTACGAAGATGAGCCAAAACTTGTAGCAACTGTCACGTCAAATGAGCGCGACATCCATGCTGATCTTGAAAATGCGTTTCAATGGACGCAGAACGTCTATGACAGCTGGTCGATGAAAGGATTGCGCGATGGCAACAAGAATGTTGTTGTTGAGACTGCGTTAAATGAAATCAATGGAGAAGTTTGGGGCATTCGTTCTACGAGTGTTGGTGATTTTATGGTTGTCAATGATCAGGCTTGGGAGGTTAGTTGTGTTGGTTTTACGCGATTGGAACTGTAAAAGTACAGGAAAAGATCGCCATGATTGGAAATCTTGAACCAGAGGAACGTGTTTTAGACATGGGCAATTCACCGACGGACAAAAGTAAGGATTTTATCCGGTCGGGAATGACGTTAATCACGCAAATTGACTCTGACAAGTACCTCAAGAAGGTAAGGGATGATCGACGAAAGGACTCCAGCGAAGCTAGCAGAGATAATTCGTGATACATGGCCAAATATTTATCGTCCGCCGGCAAAAACCAATACAAACATTAAGAAAATACTAAAAAACGGAAGGATTGTTAGTATGGAGTAGATGTTAAAACGAAATGACTGAATATACTATCTGGGTTGGTGGTGAAACACCTTGGAGTCGTAGTTATTTAGGCGAAATTGGCGCTGAACGGCTCACCGAAGAGCAAGTTGCCAAGTATTTTACGTTCGATGAGGATGGCGAAATTGAATTCGACCAAGATTTAGTCGCAGAAAAGGTTGATTGCTGGGAACCAGATCAAACTGACCTGCCGACGTGGGACACCATTACCGATGGCTGCCTTGGTTGGGGTGCTTACACCGATCAAATGGTCGGTGTTTGCAAGAGTGATGACGAAGAGACTCCGTTGTTGCTGAAAGATGTAGATGAAGTGCCGACAGAAGAGGAAGAGGAGCTGGATTATCCTGAAGGCGTATGGATGCTATACAACTCCTGCGAGAAAGGTGGTTATTCTGGTACGTTCGAGCTGCCAGATGACGAAGAATTTGATGAAAAGAAGCTGGTGCTGCATACCAAGCTGATTAATAACGGCTTTAACATCGTTGTCGGCGCTACTTATGATGGTCAAGACATCGAAATGTCAGGAGATACCGACGGAAAAGGTATTGATTGGTACATAATTCACAAGGATCAGTGTGTGATGTTCAAATGATTGGCAGCATACGTCGACACATCCAATAATTTAATGGAAGTTTCTGAAACTAAGTGGGAACAAGGCGAGAAATTGAACGGTAGATTGGCTATGATCGGCTTCGTTGCAGGCTTGGGAGCCTATGTTGTCACAGGTCAGATCATTCCTGGAGTCTTCTAATGCCTTACGGTCCTGGAACTTACGGTACGCAAAAGGGTCGTCCACCCAAAAAGAAGAAAAAATCTGGCAAGAAGTCAAAGTGAAAGTTGAAATTGTTCAGCGCGGCACTTATTACTACTGGGTAATTGAAGACGAGGGAAGCCTTGTCGAGGGTTACACCACGAGTTTGATTGACGCGCTGGATGAAATCGCTATTGAACGAGGCGAAGCTACTTTCTCGCCGGTAGAATAGGGTACGTTCACCTCTTCGGAGGCGGAAGTAAGACAACGCGGAACGGGTTCGTTCATTCCATGTTGGAATTTTTGTTTGCCTCGATTTTGAGTTGTGCTGATGCTGAACGCATCATTGCCAGAGTGCGTGCCGATGATCGCTTGTCGGCAATCACTAAGGCTGAATTAGTACACGAATTAAACGAGCATTCAGATTGCAACAGGAACGCAAACGTTGACTGAAGGAACGCGCTTTTGGTGTAACATTCACTACAAGCGGAGCTTCAATCATGTCAAACGCTACATATCGGGGCGTCAAGTACAACACTGACAAGCCTGTCCAGGAATCGCGTACCTGGAAAAACATTGTGATTAAAGAGCACCACGATAAATTCACCTATCGTGGCAAGGAGTACACCTGGAAAGGTGGAAAAAATGTCTGAGTTGGTTCTGATCCAACGCCTGCTTCGTCAACAGAAGAAGGAAAAGGAAATGGACAAGTTCATTTTCCGTCAGGCACACAAAGCTGAAAAAATCGCATAAAAAAAGGGGGCCTTTCGGCCCCTTTTGTTTGTTCTGGGGATCCAGTACTCTAGAAGGAGTACTTGACTCCGAGTTTACCACCATATCCGTTGTCTGCGCCATCAACGCCAGTGGCAAGCGACAGCTCACCATAGACATTGACCTGCTCGGTCAGATCGACGCCAGCGCCTGCTTTTGCGCTAAAAACGACCTCGGTTGAACCACCATTCGGCGTCTGCACCTGAGGTCCTCCTTGAATGTAATAGGAGGCATTGCCGGCAGTACCTTCATAACCGACGTGGAGATCTGTTCCGGCACCGCCGTATTGAGAACCGGTCCAACCAGCATTTGTTTCTGCGTTCAGATATGGGCCAGCAATAGCGCCAGCAGGGGCAAGGGCGAGGACGGCAGCAGCCGCAGCAATGGACTTGTACATGGAAATAAGGGGGTAGGTAAAACGTGGTTACCCCACGACCTACATGCTACCGAGTTTTCGAGGAAGACTTGTATATGTAGGTACGGTTGTCATGAATCCCGAAAAACAACACAAGAAATTATTCGACCTACAGACCAAGGCAGCATTGTCTGATACCAGAGAAATGGCGAAGAAAATCTTAAAAAAATACGAAAAAGCGTTGGCGAAGCTCGCAAGAGCGAGCCAGCTCTAGGGCTTGGAAATCTAAGCTAGGGATATTCTCGTTATGGCTAGTCCGCTACTGCCTTATTTCAACGGGCGGATTAAAGCCACGACGCAAGGGACTGTAAGTATCGTCAATGGCCGTCCAGTGGCCTCAGGAGGCACGACTTATGTTGTTAAGTGTTATATCAAGCGTATTCAATATACAGGCGTTACAAGCGGCTCTAGACCGCTTCCTCTTGAGTCTCAACTTGAAGGAAGAATGCTGCCTGGTGCCAGTGGTGATCAATTCTACTACCGTGGATTTGCGTTACAGAAAGCACCACTAGGCGGTGGTGATTGGCTTGGTGATTTAAGTGGGTTGACGTTTACGGATATTACTGCCCAGGAATCGTTTTTACTGCCTGGCGGAGAAGTTGAATTTAAATTCGGCAACGAAACTGAAATGGTTGCCACCATTCAGCGGTCAAGTGGTGTTTTTGGTGGCGAAGGTATTGATGAGATCCTTTACCCTGCATTGGGTGGTGTTGAAATTCAACTGACTGGTGCAGAGGTTCAAACTTAATGGCAAAAGCAAGTCGTCGTTTTTTAAAAGGTAGTAAGCGAAAAAATGCAGGATCGGCTGCAATTAAGCAAATCATAAAGGCTATAGAAAACCTTGAAAAAAAAGAAGGGTCGACTAAAGCTAAATTAGCGCTCGAAGGTTCTACAGATTTTACACGACTTAGAGCTTATGCCAGCAAATTCAGGCAGCAAGCAAATATTGCTCACACTAAAGCATTAGCAGCACTTGCCCCAGAGATTAAAGAGGCGATAACAGAGGCAATGAATACAAAAGCTTATGGCTGGGATTATGGAGATGGTGATATCGTTCAAACTGGCCAACTCCGTGACTCGGTTGAAGTGATTTCAGACGACGAATCTATTATTGTTACATATTCTGCTATTAGCAAGGGTGATGGTTATGATTACGCAGCGATTGTTTACTATGGCGGATACATACACCCTTATGGTAACCCAGACATTCAAATTTATATGCCAAAAAGACCATGGGTACAGCATGTTTTAAAGGGCGGTCACTCTGGCGTCAAGCAGTTTCCATTAGCAGATAGATACCTTTTTTATTTTAAAAAGTTTTTAATAGCGGGAATGCCAACAGGTGCTATCGAATAGGTATTCTATGCCGCTAGTTAACAAGCTATGGCACTTTTACCGTTTGTTGTACAACCTAAAAAGAACACCGAAAAAATTAAGGTTGGCAATGATGAAGTAGGTGTATTTGAAATTGAGCGGAAAGGATATCTATCTGTAGCTGAAAAGTCATTTGTAGAAAACGTTACTCAAGGTTCTGACGGAGTCTCTACTTTAGTTCGCCTAGCAAATCAAGTAGCTAAAGAATTTAAAGTTGCCCCAGAAAAGGCTTATGTAGCGATTACCGATGCCATCTCTGGCAAGACTGGCAGTAAGCTGGCTAATAGCATTAGCGAAAAGTATGCTGATGAATTGGCGTTTGCAACATCACGCATGGCTGAATCCATGCAAAGAAGGCAGATTGCTGCCGCTACTGTTTTAATCCAAACTCGTGTAAACCATGAATGGACGATTCAAGACACAATGGACTTAGATCCAGTTATTGTTGAAGAACTGAGTAGCCTTTACGATCGAGAGGAACAAAGAGACCCTGTAAAGGTTGAGCCAGTTGAAGAGGCAAAAGAGATTGTGGGAAAGTCAACAGAGGAGAGTGGGGAGTAAAAACCCCATTCGATACGATGTTTTGGGAATTAAAAGGCTTATATCCAGGCGACAACGAATTTACTCTTGAGTCATATAGCAGCTTGCCGTATGAATATGTTGTCGATGCTTATACAAATGGTATTAAAAACCGTAGAGGATATTTACATCAAATAGAAGCACCAACGGCATTGCTTTGCTCGTTATTCACTAACTCAAAACGAGATCCTAAAAAACAAAAAACGCCATACAAACTGGACGACTTCTTTTTGTATCAGCCACAAGATGCGCAGGATATCCCTACGGGTGTATATGGTGCAGCTGCACTGAAACTTATTGAAAACAAGGAATTCCCAAACTGGGCATTAACCTTTTATGCAGACCTCAAAAAAGGTGCGTCAGGCGATGCACCACAAGTGTTGGCCTACCAGCACAAAAACGCAATTGTGCTTGCACCGATCATTGACGGTCATACCGTAAAAGGGATGTTGATTGCCGATTATGTCGTGTCTGAGGAAGTTATTGAGATGCAGTCCAACCATGGTGAAATGATCAGACTGCAAATGCCCAAACTAACCAGCCAATACAGCGCACAAGAGGATGTTACTCTGCAGATTCAAGACTAGTAGCGAACTCATGGCAATCATAAATATCGCCTGATTTAGGAATATTTGCTTGGTTGGCTTCTATCCATGCGCGAATCCTATATTCCCGCTCAATAGAGTAAAACTCTTGCCGTCCAAACCACTCAACCCAATTCTCTGATCCTTTGGAGTGGTTACAACGTTTGCAGGCTGGAACACAATTGCTTGTGCGATCTTCTCCTCCTTTTGCTTTTGGTCTTACATGATCTAGGGTTAATGATGCGTCGTCAATAGGTGGATTGTCGCAGTATGCACAGCGATTTTGCCAGGCGTCCTTAATTGACTGACGCCAAAGCTGTTTAGCTTCTCTTCTTGTCATTGCCTCAAGGTGAAAAAGGTAGTCGTGGATCCTCTGTCGGACCGTTATTCCTTTTGCACTCATTGAGTCAATATTGTGACATTACCGCGAAAGAATGAGGCAAGTGGGCTTGTCATAAGCGCTTTAGCGGCTGTCGTGTTTATAGTTCCACACATGGGCAGACTAAAACACGGATTTTTAGGTCTAATGGCACAAACTTTTGCCAGTACGCCACAGACTATTTATAACGTACTCGCAAATGATACGACCTTTAGCAATTATCTAGGTACATATACTTTTACTGGTGGCAGTACAGCTGATAGCATTGCTATATTGACTCCTGGGCAAAAGTTGCCTTATCTAGAATCGCAATCTGGATTGGAGTGTATTATTCACGATTCAGGAGATATTGAGCGTAAAGATTACGTTAATGACAGCTCAGATTTTTTAACGACTTGGAAGGTGTTTTTAATCGTCTGGGATGGCTCTACTGGGAGTGACTTAGATGCTGCTGTCAAGCGTGCTATGCATCTCTTCTATGGCAGTACATCTATTGAGACGTTGTCGGTCTCACAGGGCCTTGGAGCGCGTGTACAGACAATGATTATGATCCCAGAGGATGGTGGGTTGCACCAAGATGCCGTAGATATCTTGGACTCCTTACCATAAGGCTAATTTATAGAATACCAGACAGGTAGGAACACTAGCTCAGTGGGGTGAATCCCCCATATTTGCTCAGTTTTCAGCATTCTGGAAATTCACCCATGGCTAATTATTCTGCCGCTTTTGGCTATAAGTTCTACATCATGCCGTTGGCATCAGACGAGGTAGACTTGACCTTCACTGGTATCACCACGGCAACTGGCACTTCTGCAAGCACGGCCTTCATGAAGACCGATGATTCTGCTGCTGGCGACGAAGGAAACCTTGTCGCAGCAAACGACACCATCGCTTATGACACCTCTACCGGTATTTTTACCGTAGAAACTGTCGCCTTTGACATGGATGGCGCTGACAAGCCTGCCAAACTGACTGGTCTGACCAACGCTTCTCTGGAAACTGATACTTCTAGTGAAGATGTTACGACTTATGACCGCACCACTCGTGGTTATAACACCAACATTGCTACGACTAAGTCGTTCTCGATTTCCTTAGAAGGTGTGGCTGACTTCAAGGATGCTGCTTATCAAATTCTGCGCTTAACTGAAGCCAACACTGTGAACAACAGCCTGCGCGTTAAGTTCGCTCGCATTGGTCCTACCGGTACTGATGAAGCTATCTACGGCTACGGCACTCTGGAAGGTTATTCCGAGTCGATTGAAGCTGGCTCTGTGGTCTCCTACAGCGCTACTCTCAACGGTTACGGTCCTTACAACCTGTTGGTTGACGCTAACGCTTGATAACAACCTAAATAGCCCAAAAGCCCCGCTACGGCGGGGTTTTTTCTTGGCAGACTATTTTAGCTAATTCTAGTGTCTAGCGATGCTGTCTATCCCAGTAAAGTTAGACGTATCTGCTGAAAGGGCTCA
>MDTE01074965.1_pt1 | contig 11216 bp, 11 predicted proteins | sample 811231 | NCBI WGS metagenome assembly MDTE01 (sample SAMN05326651, study PRJNA326480) | marine metagenome | isolation source: seawater | place: Indian Ocean: Red Sea | collected 2010 | reverse complement strand
CTATCAATAGTTCCTGGTGTATTTAAAACACTAATATTATTTTTTGCTGCTAAGCCAGATCTTGGTCTAATTTGAATTTCAAAGTTTTTAGGAAATGCAACTGATAAGCCCGTCGGAACAAGACAAGATTTGCCTGGTTCTAAATTAATTGGATTTTCTATGAAAGCCATTAAATCCATACCAGATGCACCATTTGTTTTATATGTTGGTAATTGAACACTGGGATTAAATTTTTTAATTAAAACTTTAATCATTAATTGAGATGATTAATAATTTTTTCTACAACTTCATCTGAAATTTCAGCTTTAGGTTTATATTTTAGTTTTTCAGAATTTTTGTTTTTATAAAAAATTGATACTTCATTAAAATCTGAATTAAATCCAATTTTTTTATTTGATACATCATTTGCAATTACCCAGTCACAATTTTTTTCATTTAATTTTTCATTGGCAAATTTTTCTAAATTATTAGTTTCTGCAGCAAATCCAATTACTAGTTTAGGTCTTAAAGAGTTGTGATTAGAAACATAATTTAGAATATCTACATTTTTCTCTAATTCTAAATTTAGATTATCTTTTTTTTTAATTTTTTCTTTAAAAGCATTTTTAACCTTATAATCACTAACTGCTGCAGAAAATATTGCGACATCAGCAGGCAAGCTATTAAATGTTGCTTGAAACATTTCTTCAGCAGTTTCGACTTTGATTAAATTAACGTTTTCATTGATTTCCAAACTTGTTGGCCCAGAAATAAGGGTGGTATCAAAACCTTTACTACATAACGATTTTGCAATCTCATATCCTTGTTTTCCGCTTGATTTATTAGTAATGAATCTCACTGGATCAATGTACTCATTAGTAGGTCCTGCAGTTACTATTGCTTTTAACTTTTTGTTTTTTTTTAAACTTTTAAAATAGTTTTTTAGTTTATCTACTATTTTTATTGGTTCAGACATTTTTCCTTCACCGTATTCACCACATGCCATATCTCCTATTTCAGGACCAATTAATTCATACTTATAAGTTTTTAGTTTAGCTATATTTTGTTTAGTAGATTGATGATCCCACATTCTCACATTCATTGCAGGAGCAATGAAAATTTTTTTATTGGAGGCAAGAGCAACTGTAGATGCCAAATCATCAGAATTTCCATTTGCAAGCTTTGAAATAGTATTAGCAGTTGCAGGTGCAACTAAAATAGCATCAGCCCACCTTGAAAGACTTATATGATCCATCTCTAATTCATTTTCCATACTAAAAAGATCTTGATAAACTTTTGACTGAGATAATGATGTTATTGAAAGAGGAGTTACAAATTCAGCACCACGCTTGGTAAGAATTGTTTTTATAGTTACACCATTTCTTTTTAAAAGTCTTATTACCTCAAGACTTTTATAAGCAGCTATTCCTCCACAAATTATTATTAAAATTTTTTTGTTGTTTAAATTATTCATTTTATAAATTAAAATATTATAAGACCAAAAATTACAAGTATTATTATACCAATTACTGACTGATTTCTAAAAGCAATCATTTCAGATTTTTGTGTATTTAAAGCAGTATATGAGTTAGAGTTTTGTGGTATTTGTCCACTTGCCAGATAAGTAAGAGCTTGATTTGCTTTATCCATTATTTCAGGAAATTCTGGTAATCTTTTAATTACTTCAGATGTAGTTTGTAGCGTTTCATTTATTTTTGTCATAGGGTCTTTCGTTTCCTTAAGCCAATTTTCAAGAACAGGTTTTGATGTAGTCCAAATGTTTGTTTCAGGACTCAATTTTCTTGCTACACCCTCAACAACAACCATGGTTTTCTGTAACATTAAAAGTTGAGGTTGGGTTTGCATATTAAATTTTTCAGTCACATCAAATAATTGTTTTAATAATTTGCCACCTGAAATATCTTTCACTGCTTGTCCAAAAATTGGTTCACCAATAGATCGTAAAGCTTGAGCAAGATCATTGATAGGTACTTCTTTAGGTACAAGACCTGCAATTAAATGTACTTCAGCAACTTTACGGTAATCTCTTTGAATAAAACCAAATAATATCTCAGCAAGAAATCTTTTACTCATTTTGTCCAATCTTCCCATTATTCCAAAATCAATAGGCACAATATGTCCATTATTATCTATAAATATATTTCCTTGGTGCATATCGGCATGAAAAAATCCATCTCTTACAGCGTGTCTTAAAAAATTCTGAATTATATCTTCCGCAATTTTTTTTGTATTAAAATTTTTATTTTTTAATTTTTCTGTTTCCCTTATAGATACCCCATCGACCCAATCTAAAGTCATTACATTTTCACTAGTGAAATTCCAGTAGATTTGAGGAACTCTAAAACCAATATCATTTTTAGTATTCTCCGCATATTCATTGGCAGCAGCTGCCTCGAATCTCAAATCCATTTCGAGGTTTGTAATTTCTTTTAACAAAAAAACTACCTCAACTAATTTAAGTCTTTTTGTCTTTTTTATAGATGATTCCACTAAAAAAGCAAAAAGCATCATTGCGTCTATCTCTTCATTAAAAATTTTTTTGATATTAGGTCTTAAAATTTTGATAGCTACGTCTTTGATAGTCCCATTATCATTAATTTGTGCTTTATGTACTTGAGCTATGGAAGCAGCTGCAACAGGTTCACTTAAATTGATAATAGAATTATAAGTATCTTGACCCAAATCATTTTTAATTATTTCTCTTGCTTCAGATAATGAAAACGGTGGTAATTTATCTTGAAGGTTTTCAAGTTTTTGTGAAAGTTCCTCTCCGATTATATCTGGTCTTGTAGCTAAAAATTGGCCAAGTTTTATAAAAGTTGTTCCCATTTGTTCTAAAGAGCTTGATAACCTTTCCCCGACATTTTTATTAAGATCAATTTGTCGATTTGAAGAAAAAGAAAATGATAAAATCTTAAATAATACTTTCACAGCCAATGGAGGTTTTTTAAATTTTGATAAAATACTAAGAATGTCTGATTTAGAAACTTTTCTCCCAAGTTTGAATAATGTAATAAATTTTTTTATCATTAAATTTTCCACCCACTATGTATTGAGACTATTCCACCAGATAAATTTCTGTAAGAACATTTTTTAAAATTATTTTTTTTCATTAAATCTATTAATTCATCTTGATTAATGAAATTTTCTATACTTTTTACTAAATATTCATAAGGTTCTTTTTTTCCAACAATAAGTTTTCCAATGTAAGGAATGAACTTTGAATAATTTTTGTAAAGAAAATTTAAATTTGAATTTTGTATTTTTGAAAATTCGAGACATAAGTATCTACCACCTGGTTTGAGAACTCGATGGGCTTCTTTTAAAGCTTTATCTAAGTCTTTTGTATTTCTTAAACCAAAACTTATGGTATAAAAATCAAATAGACTATTAGATATTGGTAAATTTTCAGCTGGTGCTTCAATCCAATTTAAATTTTTATGTTTACTTAGTTTTTTTTTACCTTTTAAAATCATGCTTTTATTAGGATCAACACAAGTTATATCTGATGATTTTCCAACATATTTTAAAAAAAGATTTGCTATATCCCCTGTGCCACATGCAACATCAATTAATTTTTGATTTTTTGATGGGTTCATCATGTTAATTAAATTTTTTTTCCACAACCTATGAATACCCATAGACATAAAATCATTCATTAAATCATATTGGTTGTAAACTTGATCAAAAACATCTTGTACAAGGTTTTTTTTATTTTGTAGATTCTGTTGCATAAAATAAATTATATGATGAATATAGTATTAAATGCCAGAATTACCAGAAGTAGAAATTGTAAGACAATCCTTAAATAAAAAGATCTTAGAAAAAAGGGTAAAAAAAGTATTAGTTAGAAACAGAAATTTAAGATTTAAAATCCCTTCTAATTTTGAAATTTTTCTAAGAGAAAAGAAAATAATTAGAGTTAAAAGATTTGCAAAATACTTAATTTTTAAATTATCTGACAACAGTAATATTTTATTACATCTTGGGATGTCTGGTACGATACATTTAATAAAAAAAAAAGATAAAAATTTTTTAACTAACACTAGTTTTTATAGTTCACCTCAATTACCTCATAAACATAATCATGTAGAAATTTCATTTCAAAATTTAAAACTTATTTATAATGATCCAAGAAGGTTTGGTTTCTTTCAAATAATTAGGAACAACGATTTATTAAAAAAAAGATTTTTTAATTTGGGTCCAGAACCTTTTGACTCAAAATTTAATGAGGAATATATTTATTTTTTTTGCAAAAATAAAATTAAAAGCATTAAAGACTTGTTACTTGATCAAAATTTTGTCTCCGGGATAGGAAATATTTATGCTAGTGAGATTTTATTTTATTGTAAAATAAATCCATCAGTAAAAGTAAATTTATTAAAAAAAAAAGAGTTAAAGAAAATTATTATAAATTCTCGTAAAGTTCTTCTAAATGCAATTAAGAAAGGTGGATCTAGCATAAGAGATTTTAAAAATATTGACGGGTATAAAGGTAATTTCCAAAAACATTTTAGAGTTTATGAAAGAGAAGGTCTTAATTGTAGAAGAGTTAAGTGTAAGGGTATTATTGAAAAAAAATTTTTTTCGAATAGATCAACTTTTTTTTGCAATATTTGCCAAAAATGATTGATTATTTGATTGACCAATATTCATTCTCAAGTTATACCCCTGCGCATATGGCAAATACAAAATCTGCAATCAAGAGAATAAGAAGAATTTCAAAACAAACTCAGGTCAATAAAGCACGTAAAAGTAGATATAAGAATGCACTAAAAAAAATGAATTTACTTATTATGGATAAAAAAAAATCTGAAGCACTTAAATTCTTACCCAAGTTGAATTCTGAATTAATGAAAGTTGCTAAAACTGGCATAATTAAAAAACAAAACGCTTCACGAAACGTTTCAAGAATTACAAAGAGAATATCATCTATCTAATTTTTCTATACTTTGAGTTGATTCAACTGAAAGCATACGCATTATATATGACACAGTATCTTCAAATTACAATATTTAGATTTAGTAAATTTTTTTTAATTTAATATTCAATTATAAATTTTATTTAACGGGAAAAAATTTTTTTTTTTATAAATTTTTTCTTTCGTATAAAAAACATTTACACAATCGTAGATTTTATTTTTTTTCGTCAAATTAAAATTATTTGTTGCAATAAATGTATTATGGTTCTAACTGAAGTTCCTCATAAAAATGAACAATTCTTATAAAAATAAAGACATAAACAATTCAAACTCTGAAAAATTTGATTGGAATTTAATTCAATCTGAAATGAAAAATAAGTTAGGCTTAGAAATTTATGAGAGCTGGCTAAAGAAAATTGGTTTGGTTGAGGAATTTAATAATTATCTTTTGTTATCAGTTCCTACAAGATTTATTAGAGATTGGATTACTTCAAGATACTTAGATCAAATTTTACAAACTATAAGAAATCACAAAAAAGAGATTATAAGGATTGAATTCAAAATAATCGATCAAAATCCAAAAGAAGATCAAAGTAATGAAAGCTTAAAAAACTCTGAGAATAAAGAGAATATTTCTTTTATAAAAGACTCATATCTTCAATATAATCGGATTGATCCAAACAAAAGATTCGAAAATTTTATTACTGGTGTTAGTAACAAACTTGCTTATGAGGCATCATTAAAAGTGTCAGAAAATGTTTCAAATTATAATCCTCTTTACATTTATGGAGGGGTGGGTATGGGAAAAACTCATCTTTTAAATAGCATTGGTTATGAATTAAAAAAAAGTAATAAGGTAATGTTCATTTCTGCTGAAAGATTTATGTATCAATTCGTGAAATCAATCAAAGCAAATGATATGGTGAAATTCAAAGAACATTTTAGAAATACAGATGTCTTATTGATTGATGATATACAGTTTATGACTGGTAAAGAGGCTATGCAAGAAGAGTTTTTCCATACTTTCAATTCATTATTAGAAAAAGGTTCTAAGATTATTGTATCTGCAGATAGAGCACCCAATAAATTGTCAAGAATACAAGAAAGAATAAAATCTAGGTTTTCTGGTGGTTTGGTTGTGGATATACAAAAACCAGATTACGAATTAAGAAAAAAAATTGTAAAAAAAAAAGTAGAGGAATTGAGTCAACTCTACCCTGATCAGGTAAAAATTTCTAAAGAACTTGAGGAATTTATAAGTACAGAAATATCTGCTAGTATACGAGAGTTAGTTGGTGCCATTAATAGAGTAATTTCATTTTCTCGTATTTACAATAAATTACCAAATTTAGCTGAAACAAAAGTGGTATTAAAAGACTTGCTAAACATTGTTGAAAATAAAATTACGATAGATTTAATTCAAACATTGGTATGTAGATTTTTCAAAATTAGTAAAAATGAAATGCTATCTTCTAGAAGATCTAGATATTTAGTGCGACCAAGACAAACTGCAATATACTTATCAAAAATTTTAACTTCTAAATCTTTACCAGAAATAGGACGTGAATTTTCAAATAGAGATCACACGACGATAATACATTCTGTTAAAACTATTGAGAAACTCAAAGAAAAGAGTCCAGAAATGGTCGATAATATAAATAAGCTTAAAAATCAGATTTTATACAATAATAAGGAAAATGAAATTTAACGTTAACCAACAGGACTTACAACAAGCATTAAATTATTGTCAAGGCGTTATAGAAAAAAGAAGCACACTTCCTATTTTATCTAATATTTTACTTCAAGCTGAGAATTCATCTTTAACTATAACAGCTACAGATTTAGATCTTATATTTATTCATAAACTTAGTAATATCGAGGTTTTAGAGGAAGGAAAAACCACAACAACCTCATCAATTATGTATGATATTGTGAGGAAATTTTCATCGGGTAAAAAAATTAATGTTAAATTAAATGAGTCAAATAAACTGCATCTAGAGTCTGAAAAATCTATTTTTAATCTAAATTGCATTAATGCCTCAGAGTTTCCTTTGACTGATGAAAATTTTAGTAAAAACGAATTTTCGATAAAATCAAAACAATTTTTAAAGCTCCTCAATAAATGTAAATTTTCTATTTCAAATGATGAAACAAGACATTATTTAAGTGGAATATATATTCACCAGAACGAAATTGATGACAAAATATATTTAACTGCAGTTGCTACGGATAGCCACAGGATGTCAATATCAAAAATAAGATTAGAGGAAAAAATTGAATTTGAGCCTATAATCTTGCCAAAAAAAACAATATTTCAATTATGTTCACTTTTAGATAACTATGATGGTGATGTCAAAATTTCAAATATCAAATCTAAAATTAAGTTTGAGCTGAGCAATAGTATTTTGATTTCAAAATTGATAGATGGTAAGTTTCCAAATTATATTCAAGTTATTCCAAAAAATAATCAAAAAAAATTACAAGTAGATCTTAAACCATTTTTAAGTTCAGTGGATAGAGTTGCTTCAGTGTCGCTCGATAAAAAAGATGGAGTAAAATTTAATTTAAAAAAAGAAACTTTAAACTTATCTGTAAATAACACTAATAGTGGAGACGGAAAAGAAACACTTGCAGTTAATTTTGATCATGATCTAGAAATAAGTTTTAATTCTAGATATTTGATAGATGTTGCTTCACAACTAGATGGAGATAGTATTGAAATTTTTTTTAATGATACTGGTTCACCAGCTTTAATAAAAGATCCTAGTGATTTTGATAGTATATATGTGGTCATGCCAATGAAGGGTTAGTTTAAAGAATTAAGTTCTCTATAAATCTCAATTTCTAAAGTTTTTAAAAATTCATCCTTAGCAAGGCCAGGAGGTATTGGTTTAAGAATTGTAATAGTTATTGTTTTTTGGCTTTGTTTTAATCCTTTTTTGGGCCAAACATAACCAGAATTAATTGCTACTGGTTGACAATGAATTTTTAATTCTTCGTAAATTCTTGACACTCCTTTTTTAAATGGTGGTCTTTCATCAGGTAACACTCTAGTACCCTGTGGAAAGATTATTAATGGCCGTTTTGAATTTTGAGTTATATTTAGAATATCACTAAAAAAATTTAAATTATCTTTGGTAACCTTATTTCTTTTAATTGATATAGACCCAATTTTTTTTAGATACCAACCAAATATAGGTATAAGTAGTAACTCATTTTTGAGAATGAATACAGGGGAGTTAAAAATGGTTTGTAGGTAAAATGTTTCAAACATTGATTGATGAGATGCTGCGATAAAAAAATTCTTATCTTTGACTATATTATTCTCACCTTTAATCACAATTTTTGTTGACAGAAAAATTTTTAGACAAAAACCTGTCCAATACCCCATTAACTTACCACCAAATAAGACAATCTTTTGAGGTAAAAAAAAAGAAGGTAAAAAAATAATTGATATTAGAATTATTCCACTAAAAAAGAAAATTGAGAATACAAAGTTTTTAATCATTACTTTTCAAATTTAAAGTAAGTCTTTAACCTTTTGTCTTTTTTTGATTACTTTTATTTTTGATCCTTTAATTAATAATTCAATAGGTTTTGGTCTTAAGTTATAGTTAGAACTTAAAGACATCCCATAAGCACCAACATCACATATTATGATTAAATCTTTTTCTTTTAGAATTTGATAATTTTTAATAACAGAAAACTTATCAGTGCTTTCACATATTGGCCCAACAAATTCATAAATCTTCACTGATTTTTGGTTGCTTTTAATTGATGGTAGAATTTTATGTTTAGCACCATACAAAGCAGGACGCATAAGATCATTCATAGCTGTATCCAGGATGATAAAATCCTTTTTTTCACTTTTCTTTATATAGATTACTTTAGAAACTAAAAAACCTATGTTTCCTACTATTGATCTTCCAGGTTCAAAAATTATTTTACTTTTATGTTTTTTTAAAAATTTTTTGATAGCATTATTATATTTTTTGTAATCAAGTTTCTTACTTTTTTTGTCATAAGAAATTCCCATACCACCACCCAAGTCAATAAAATCAAATTTATGTTTGCTTTCATTCAAAATTTTATTGAGAACTGCAAGCATTTTTTCGTAAGGTTTATAATCCAGAATTTGACTTCCTATATGAACACTAAGACATTTTAATTTAAGATTTTCTGAGTTATTACAAAAATTTATTATGTCAATTAATGTTTTTTTATTTACACCAAATTTGTCATCTTTTTTGCCTGTGGAAATTTGATTTAAAGTTTTTGCGTTAGTGTCAGGATTTAATCTGACCCCAATTTGAACTTTTTTATTAACAGATTTTGCAATTTTATCAATTTCCTTAATTTCACTTTTAGACTCTGCATTTATTAAAAGTATTTTTTTGTTAATAGCATGTCTTATTTCCTCTGGTGTTTTACCTACTCCAGAAAAAACTATTTTTTTTGGATTAATTCCAGCTTTTAAAGCTATCATTAGCTCTCCGATCGATACAACATCAGCACCAAAACCAAATTTTTTTATTTCTCTTAATAAACTTAAATTATTGTTAGATTTAACTGAAAAACAAATTAGAGGTGAAAATGATTTAAAGTTTCTTTTAAATCTATTTATATTTTCTTTCAAAAGTTTGTATGAATAGCAATAAGTAGGAGTACTGTATTTTTTTGCAATATTTTCTACATAAATATTCTCTATTTTAAGTTTTTTTTTTATATATTGCATTAAACTTTACTTAAAAGAATAATCTTAATTGAAACATTATTATTTGAGTCTTTATATTTGGGATCACCTTTTTTCCCACAAGAAAAAATTATTAAAACTATTGCAAGTATAAAAAAAATATTTTTTATCATTTGTGTTTTTTATATTTCATTATCATTTTTTTAATATTATCAAAAGATGTTCCTCCAAATGACTTCTTAGAATTCACAGAATTCTCTAAATCAAAGACTTTTAAAACATCATTTGTTAGTTTGGGCTCAATTTTTTTTAGTTCATTAATATTAAGTTCATTAAGTCTTTTTTTCTTTTTTTCTGCTAAATTTACTATTTCAGCAGTTTTTTGATAAGCACTTCTAAAAGACATCGAGTGATATTTAACTAAATAATCAGCAAGATCAGTTGCAGTTATGTAACCAATATTTGCCAGCTCTAACATTTTTTTTTTGTTCGCGTAAATATTTTTAAGTATTTCATCTAATATTTTTAAACAATTCATTAAAGTATCATAAGATTTGAAAATTATTTCCTTATCATCTTGAAGATCTTTGAAGTATGACAAAGGCAACCCTTTTAATATTGTTAGCATAGAGAATAAATTTCCATACACATTACCAGCTTTTCCTCTCAAATATTCTAATAAATCAGGATTTTTTTTTTGTGGCATCATTGATGATCCAGTAACAATTTTGTCAGACAAAGTTATTAAATCAAAACCCTCAGAGTTCCAAATGATTAGCTCTTCTGCTATTCTCGAAATATGTGTTGAGCACACTGCTACAGAATATAAAAAATCTAAAACAAAATCTCTGTCTGAAATTGTATCTATTGAATTATTTGTAGGTTGTTTAAAACCAAGTTTTTTTGTGGTGTAGTTTCTATCAATATTAAAAGTGGTTCCTGCTAGTGCAGCAACACCAAGAGGATTTTCATTTAAGCTATTAAGATTATTATAGAATCTTTTTTTATCTCTAGAAAACATCTCAATATAGGCCATTAGATAATGTGCAAAAGAAATGGCCTGTGCGTTTTTTAAGTGTGTAAAGCCTGGCATTATAGTATAAATATTTTTTTCTGCTAATTTTATAGTGCTATTAATTACCTTATTTAAGATTACATCAATCTCTTTTGTTGCAGATTTAATCCAAATTTTAAAATCAGTGATTACTTGATCGTTTCTTGATCTGGCAGTGTGAATATAACCAGCTTCTTCTCCAATTATTTCAAAAAGTCTCTTTTCAATATTCATATGAATATCTTCGTACGCTTTATTAAATTCAAATTTTTTATTTAAAATTTCTTTTTCTATTTTTTTTAATCCATAAATTATTTTATTTTTAATTTTAAAAGTTATAATTTTTTGCTTGAAAAGCATCTCAACATGCACGATGGATCCATGAATATCCTCTTTATAAAGTCTTTTATCAATATCGATAGAACTCCCGACTTTTTGAAATATAGAAGAAGTGTTTTTTTTAATCCTTGTTCTCCATATTGTCTTATTGTTTTTATTTTTAGTCATGATAATTAATTATACCTATTTAATATGAGATTTTTAATAAT
>MDTE01185497.1_pt1 | contig 11218 bp, 5 predicted proteins | sample 811231 | NCBI WGS metagenome assembly MDTE01 (sample SAMN05326651, study PRJNA326480) | marine metagenome | isolation source: seawater | place: Indian Ocean: Red Sea | collected 2010 | reverse complement strand
CTTCGCAGCCATCGTCATCGTCGCCATCACAGGGGGTTCCTTGTTCCAGGTAGGACTCATCCGTTTCGCCGTCACAGTCGTTATCGAGACCGTCACAGCTTTCCTCTACGGCGGTGTCATCGTCGTCGCAGGCAAGGGCTCCAGACTGACAGATGGTCAGGCCATCCTCGCATTCATCCGCATCCAGACCATCACAGGGGGTGTTCATCTCCGGGAACGACTCATCGGTCTCGCCATCGCAATCATCGTCCACGCCATTGCATATCTCGTCGACGGGCTCCGCCGCATCGCAGTCCGTCAAGCCACTGACCGTACACATGCGTTGACCACCACAGCTTCCGAGGTCGTTGCTCCAGGCGCAGGAGGTGCTGGCTCCAAGATTAATTGCGCCTTCGGAACACTCGCAGGTCGTTTCATCGGGAGTGCATAGCTTTTCGTCTCCCTCGCCGCTCGGGTTGCAACTGGAGCCAGCTGGACACTCTTCGTCAGCGACGCAGTCGGTTGCGCAGAAGGATCCGCTCAATTCGTCTACGGGGAGGCAACGATTGTCCAGGGTCGGAACGAGGGGGTGCCCACAATGCCCATCCTCATCACATGGGTAGCAATACCGAAGATGCTTATAGACGCATACAAACGTGACGTCTTCCCCTTCACCGCCCACTGGCTTGCAAGTGTATCCCAAGGGGCAGCTGTCAATGCAGGTTTCGGTACACTCAAGGCCGTCGGGCCCTTCGAGGCAGAAGCCAGACAAGCAGTCCGAGTTCTCTTCACATGGATCGCCCATGCACCCTTCACAGGGAGTGGTGTCTACTTCTTCCGGGACATCCGGGATGTCCGGGTTGGTCGAGGTTTCGGACAGGTCGACTCCCTCGTCAGGCAACAGGCCGGGGTCCGATGGGGTCCCAGGGTCCTCGGATGTTCCAGGGTCGTTCGTGGTGCCGGGGTCAACGGCCGGTCCAGGATCGGTACCGGCATCAACGTTCGTATCCGATGCGGTAGTCCCACATGAGATTGCGAAGATGCATACAAGATAGAATAGGGCGTGAATGATACGAACGTTACGGTTCATAAGAACAACTCCTGCAGGTCCCAGTTTAAGGCGTAGAAAGTATACCAACCGTCCCACCCTTTGACGAACGAGACCAGTAGTCTTGTGCTTTGTCCACTATTTATGACGACTAATAGCGTATAACCCCATCTTCCCGGATTGGCCATCGCTATAGAAAGTCTCCACAACCTCGAAGGAGGCCGCTTGCAATAGACCGCATAATTCCTCTTCCGAGAAATGATGAACGTAGCGTAAGCCGCGCCCATCACGTTGCCAGTCCATCAAAAGATCGAAATCGTCGACGTCCTCTGACTGCAGGCCGGCTTCACTCCAGGGCTGGATTTTTCGCTGGAGGCGGGGGCTCCCAAAAACCTGCCAGACGGAGCAGATGAATACGCCACCGGGGTTTAAAAGGGAGCGGATCTCTTCCAGGAGCTGCAGGCGTAAATCCTGGCCCGGAATATGATGTAGAGCGGAGAAGGAAACGACGACATCAAACCCGGCGTTGTTCCCGAGGCATTGGCTCCAGCCGGCCACGCCAAGATCCGCTTCATGGAGTCGAACGGGGGCCTTCAGGGATCCGCCGGGTTCCGGGGGCGCAACGGAGAGAAGGTCCGGGCAGTTGTCGACGCCCACGTAAACGATGGGCTCGGGGCTGAGCTTAGCCTCCCGCAGATAGCGTCCAACTCGGGCATCTCCACAACCGAGGTCGAGGACAGATCCGAAAGGGGATACACGATCAAGGCTCTCCATGATCCCGGCGTGCAGTACCGTTCGGGAGCGAGAAAAGGATGCAGCGAATTGCACGTAAAAGGCTTGATTCAGCTGAATTAAACGTCGTTGTATGGAAGTTTTCATTCAGATGGACTATAGCGTGTTGAGTTCCGTTCTGAAACCACCAAGACATGACCCCATGACATACCCACTTACAAACCACGATTATGACCGGTATTCCGGCCTGGTGCGTGCCATTGTGCACGACATCGCAGAGGTCGATGTTCTGGACTATCCACGGTTGGACGTGATTCTTCGGCGCCATTCCTTGCCGGAAGGGGGGTGTTTCAGTAAGCGTATGGTGCTTCAGGTATATCGGAAGCTGTGCGCAGACGGGATGATGGAGCTCGACCCCACCATCGTTGAGAAGCTCCAGACAAAAAAGACCCGCACGATCTCGGGTGTTGCGCCTGTCACGGTTTTAACCAAACCACACCCTTGTCCGGGTAAATGCATTTTTTGCCCGACCGATGTTCGCCTCCCCAAGAGCTATGTCGATGATGAACCAGGGGTTCAGAGGGCCTTGCGTCGTGACTTTGACCCCTTTCAGCAGGTGCACGATCGTATCCACGCCTTCAACCGGAATGGCCACGCGACCGATAAGATTGAACTCCTGATTCTGGGGGGCACCTGGTCAAGTTATCCTCGCTCCTACCAGGAGTGGTTTATCCAGCGTTGCATGGACGCTATGAACGGTTTTGAACAGGAAGAGGAATCGGAGAGCCTAGCCCAGGCTCACGCGATCAACGAAACGGCGACGCATCGAAATGTAGGACTCGTCATCGAGACTCGGCCCGACCATATCTCACCGAAAGAGATCCGTTGGCTTCGGGGCCTGGGTGTCACCAAGATACAGATGGGCATTCAATCTCTGGATGATCGAATCCTGGATATGAACAATCGGGGGCACTCCGTGGCCCAGGCGCAGACCGCCATGAATATGATGCGTGCCGCCGGGTTTAAGGTCGTGCTCCATTGGATGCCCAATCTATATGGTGCCACACCAGAGAGTGACTACGAGGATTTCCAACGCCTCTTTGACGATCCAAACTTCCGCCCAGATGAGCTGAAGATCTACCCCTGTTCGTTATTGGAAAATGCCGAGCTATACGAATATTGGGAGAAAGGTAAATGGCAGCCATACGGCGACGCAGAGCTCTTTGATCTGGTGGCCCGCTGTAAGAAGCATGTGGAGCCGTACTGTCGAATCAACCGGGTCTTCCGTGATATACCGGCGCAACATATTGTAACCGGATGCACAAAGGGTAATTTGCGAGAGCATGTCCGTTGGCTGATGGAAGAGAGGGGCGAGAGCTGCCGTTGCATTCGCTGTAAGGAGACCCGTGGAGCCACCATCAATGCCGACGAATTAGCCTTGCGGGTAATCGAATACGATGGCGGCCAAAGTGACGAACAGTTTCTGGCATTCCGTTTGCCTGACGAACGAATCGCTGGGTATCTGCGTCTCTCCATGCCACGAGACGACCAATCTTTCGACCTGGGCGTAGACGCCCTCAAAGATGCGGCCCTCGTTCGCGAGGTGCATGTATATGGACGCGCTCTCGCTCTTGGAGTGAAAGGGGAGTCGACCGCACAACACCTGGGCCTGGGCACCCAGCTCCTACAAGAAGCGGAGAAACGTTCTCGGGATGCCGGCTATCGCCGTTTGGCGATCATCGCGTCGGTGGGTACTCGGGGTTATTACGGTGACCGAGGTTACCATCTCGATGGAACCTATATGGTTCGTGATCTATAAGGCGTAGAACCAATGGCAGGGCAACGGCTCGAGTGACGGAGTTAGGAATGGCTACAAAGGTTCTTCTTACAGGTGGCACTGGTTTTCTTGGGCGAGCTCTCGAGAAACAGCTTCGAGTCGGAGGATATGATGTGGTGGCTCTTGGCAGCTCGGATTGTGATCTCATAGATTTTGAAGCCACCCTCACAACTTTTGGTGCCATCCAACCCGACGTTGTCCTTCATGCGGCTGCGGTGACCGGGGGGATTGGGATCTGTTCGGAAAAACCCGCGACGCTCTTTCATCAGAATACGAGTATGCTGCTCCATGTACTTGAGGCGGCCCGTATCGCCAAAGCGACCCATTTCGTGGGAATCGGCTCTTCCTGCGCGTACCCGGGTGACCGTTGGGGTGATCTGAGCGAAGAAGAACTATGGAATGGGGGCTTGCACCCATCGGTAGAAGGCTTCGGTGTCACCAAAAGAATCACAGAGGCCGGCCTGAGGGCCTACCAGAAGGAGTTCGGGCTCCGGACACAGTTCCCGATTCTGGCCAACCTCTATGGTGAACACGACAATTTCGACCTGGACTCCTCTCATGTGCTCGCCGCACTTGTGCGTCGTTTTGTCGAAGCGGCAGAGGAAGGCGCGGCGGCTGTCACCTGTTGGGGTTCGGGCTCTCCGATACGAGAGTTCCTATATGTCGACGACGCGGCGGAAGGTGTCGTCAAGCTCATGGAGACGCCGGTATCGCAACCCATCAATATTGGTTCTGGTGCGGGCATTACGATTCGCGACCTTGTAGGGGAGATCGTTCGCCTTACGGGCTTCAAGGGTGAAATTCACTGGGACACAGACCGGCCAGACGGCAGCCCGAGAAAGGTGCTGGATGTCCGTCATATGAAGAACCTGATGGACTGGAGGCCGCAGACGGCCTTATCCGAAGGCCTTGAGCGGACCATAGCCTGGTATAGGCAGTCACGAGCCAGCGGTTAGGGCCGTAGAAGATCCCTTCGAAACGCCCCTTCGGGGCGCCTGGAGCCAAGGTGAAATATCGGCCTACGGCAGGGCGTAATTGATCGTCTTCGTAGAAACCGGTACCAGTAGGGTAGCTCGGCATGGCAATTCCGGGCAGGCTCGGCTAGAATATGCCCCGTCGCAGGAACGCGAAGATTGTGTTTCGTTAATTTTAAGGGTCGGAAGGTAACAGGTGGGATTCATGCAACGATCATTCTTGATCTCCGTTGGGAAAACTCTTCGTTCAATTCTACTCTTTGGGATTATTGGGCTGCTGTCACTTAGCTGTTTCTCGTCGGACCGAGGGTTTAGTCTTATTCGAGATATACCCCCCATCGGTATCCTGGACGGCTTTTCCGATGTCCGACCAGACATCCCCGCCGATGTGGATGTGCCCGGGAAGGATATACCCGACACCGGAGACATAAAGACGGATGTTCCGGATGTAGGACCCACATGTACGGAAGACGAGGACTGCCTGGACGACGATCCGTGCACACAAGATAGCTGTGATGATGGAGTCTGTGTTCGTCAGCAGATACCGGGTTGTTGTGTGAACGATCTAGCCTGTGAGGACGAAACGAAATGCACAGACAACACCTGTGTAGAAGGGCAATGCGTAACCGAGAGCATCCCCGGCTGTTGCGAGGTTAATGAGGATTGCGCAGATGGCGACTCCTGCACTGTTGAGACGTGCGCTGATGGCCTCTGCATCTTCGATCCGATCCCCGGGTGCTGTGCGCTTGATTTGGAATGTTCCGATGAGGATGCCTGTACAGATGATATCTGCGCCGATGGGATACTCCACGGTGAGTGCGTCTCGGTGCCGACCGAAGATCCCGGCTGCTGCAACACAAACGATGATTGCGATCTAAACGATCCATGCACCTTTGGTGGATGCCTCGAAAACACCTGTATCTTCACGGAAGTTCCCGATTGCTGCACGTCCGATGACGACTGCGTGCAGGAGATCTGTGTTCGACAGACCTGTGAGAATGGCACCTGTGAAGACGAGGTCCTCGTAGACTGCTGTACAAGCAACGACGAATGCGATGATCAGGAGCCGTGCACGGAAGATCTCTGCCAAGCGGATGGGTCGTGCTCTCACACTCTTCTCGACACCTGTTGTGCTGCGGACGAGGACTGTGAGGATGGTAACACCTGTACGAATAACCGCTGCGAAGCGGGCGCTTGCGTTCTCGAGGCCGTGGACAGCGAGGAATGTTGCCTTACGGACGTCGATTGTGACGATGGCAACAGCTGCACGGTAGAGACCTGTGCAGACTTCACATGCGAAATCCAGACGGTCGATGGTTGCTGTTCGGCCGACGAGCAATGTGATGATGAGAATTCATGCACCACGGATTCGTGCACAAACGGTATCTGCGAGAACAGCCTCTTGCCCAACTGCTGCACGGCGGATTCGGATTGTGATGATGGGAACATCTGCACCACAAACACCTGCGATGAGGGGAATTGTATCTCCAGCGTGGAAGATCCAGGGTGCTGTGTGACCAGTGATGACTGCACTGGATCCGATCCATGCAGTATCGGCGAATGTATTGATTTCCCGTCGACCCCATCGGGCCGCCTATGCATCTTCAACCCGATTGAGGGCTGCTGCCAGTCCGACGCCGATTGCACCCCTGAAGGCGAGTGCATTACGGCTGCATGCGAGGATGGCTCCTGCGCGATCACTCCGATAGAGGAGTGCTGCAAAGAAGATTCTGAGTGCGACGACGGGAACCTTTGCACGGAAGACACCTGTTTTGTGGATCCTCTGTCCGGCTCCCTAGCCGGCGAATGTAAAAACGAGCTCCAGCTGGGGTGTTGTTCCACCGATGAGGAATGTGTCGACGACAACCCATGCACCAATGAGAAATGCGCCGTAGATACGACCCGGACATGTATAATCTGGGCGGCGGAAGATGAGGGCTGCTGCGCTGGCCCGAACGACTGCGATGATGGGCTCTTCTGTAGCGAGGACGCCTGTGAGGACTTCACCTGTGTCTTCACGCCAGGGCCGGATTGCTGCGAATCCGACAACGACTGCAACGACGACGACGAATGCACAAGCGATATCTGTTTTAACAACACCTGTATTCACGACCTGCTCCCAGGCTGCTGCGTGACAGACACTCAATGCGATGACGGGGTGCCGTGCACAACAGATTTCTGCAACGACGGGACCTGCGCCCATACGGCTCCGCCTGGGTGCTGTCTATCGAACGCGGATTGTGCCGATTCGAACGCGTGTACCGCAGACAGTTGTGTGGAATTTGCGTGCAAGAATACGCCGGTCGAAGATTGCTGCGAGGGTGACGCGGACTGTAACGACGGGAACAGCTGCACGCTCGACACCTGCGCGGGGAACACCTGTTCATTCCAACCTCTCAGCGGGTGCTGTACGGCCGATTCCGACTGTGATGATGGCAACAGTTGCACGATTAACAGCTGTAATGAGAATAGCTGTGTGTCCGAAGGCGTGCCTGGTTGCTGTATCTCCGATGCGGACGAGCCCCCGGCGGGATTGGACCAGTGCAACGATGATAACATCTGTACCGCGGACCAATGTGTTGCCGAGACATGCGTAAACACACCAATCGACGGGTGTTGCCTCAATACTGCGGACTGTGACGACGGGAACGCCTGTACGGCAAACTTCTGTATAAATAACAGTTGTGGCACAACCGAGATACCCGGGTGTTGCGATACGGACAGTCAGTGTATACCGACCGAGGAATGCACAAAGGGGACCTGCATTGATAACGGCTGTGTCTTCGATCCGGTAGAAGACTGCTGCACCGATGACAGCGCTTGCGAGGACTTAAACTCCTGCACCATCGACGCTTGTGTGGCCAACACCTGCCAGAACACAGCGATCCCCGGTTGTTGTCTTAATGATGCGGCCTGTGATGATGGCAACCCATGTACACAGAACACCTGTCAGGACGGTGTCTGTGAGACGACGGGCGTTGAAGGTTGCTGTACCACCGCTTCGGACTGTAACGATGAGAACGCATGTACAGAAGATGTCTGCAACGATGGCACATGCGAGAACACTTTGTTGGAAGGTTGTTGCACAAGCGATGAGGAATGTGTCGACATTAACTTCTGTACTGTTGACCGTTGTGTGGCGGGGACATGCCAGCACGAGATGACCATCGGCTGTTGCACATCGACGGGCGAGTGCGTAGACGACGACCCCTGTACGACGGATTCCTGTGTGTTGGGTGAATGTATCAACGAACCATCGGACGATTGTTGTACTACCGATGCTTCTTGTGATGATGGGAACGCCTGTACGAAGGATACGTGCACCGAGGATGGCTGCACCCATGAGACCATAGAAGACTGCTGCGCCTCGGATGGCGAATGCGACGATGGCGATCCCTGTACGTCGGATTCCTGTAGCGATGGGACGTGCACCTTTGAACCGATCGCCCTTTGCTGCACAGAAAATTCGGACTGCGAAGATCTGGACGGCAACAGCTGTACGGTCGAGAAGTGCGTTGACAATGGTTGCGGAACCTTCGCGATCCCGGGTTGTTGCGAGGCAGATTCGGATTGTAACGATAATTACACGGTCACGACGGACACCTGTGTGGGCGGAAAGTGCAACTGGGAGCCGATCGCGGAGTGTGGTTCACCCAGCCTCGGCGCCGAGTGTGACGACGGTGATGAATGCACTATCGATGTCTGCCACGTCTTCTGCCCGGCAAGTGACGGTGCCATCGTCAGCAATGATGGCCGTTGCCTACAGGCCTTTAGTGAAGACCTGTCGTGGTTTGAAGCCCAGCAGAAGTGTAACCTCTGGGGTGGTCATCTTGTGTCCGTAGAAGACGAGGCATCCATCGCGGAAGTGGATGGGCTCACAAACTTTATCTGCGGAGATGTCGGATACTGGATTGGCTATAATGATCTTGCCGAAGAAGGTGACTGGGTCTGGAATGATGGTACGCCATCAACCGCGACGGATAACTGGGCAGCGGGTGAACCCAACAACTGGGAATTCTGCCCACAAGGCGGCGGCGAGGATGTCGCCGAGTCGTACTCTTCGGGCCAGTGGAACGATCTCTGCTATAACGCCACGAATCCTTGTTACGTCTGTGAGAAGCCAGCGCAGAAGTCTTGTCTGTTTACGGAAAACCCGGACTGCTGTGAAGTCGACGGCGAATGCGACGACGCCAACGATTGCACGTTGGATGTCTGCGTGAACAATAGCTGTGTTAATGCTCCACAGGCCGGAGAGGGTTGTTGCCAGACGGCAGCGGAGTGTGATGATGGGGACTCCTGCACCAACGACATCTGTCTAGCAACGGGTGTTTGTAGCTCGACTCCCTCCGATGACTGTTGCCTACCGGGCTCTACGGAGACCTGCTTCACCGCAAACGAGTTTGGCACCTGTTCCGGTGTAAGCACCTGTCTGGGTGGAGACGTCTGGTCTGAGTGCGACGCTCTCGTTCCCTCCGAAGAGATCTGTGACGGTATTGATAACGACTGCAACCCCGAAACTGTCTGCTATACCTTCGTTCATGATGGGGTGACCTATCCGGTGGAGCCGATTCAAGGGGATACAGGAGTGGTCAGCTTCTACGCCTATGACGAGGTGACGGCGAGCGCCAACACCGGCTATGAGATCGACGAGCGCAGCTCGGTGCTCCTATACCGCGATTTCCTTGGGAATGTGACGATGTTGCTCATTCATGATGCCAATGGCTTTGGCTTCGGTCTTGACGGGCAACTTACGGCCAGCTTTGACGGTGCCCAGGGTATGGAGATCCTCATTTACGATGATGATCTCGGTGGAAATGACGACTGGGATTACAACCAGGCGGCAGGCACCGGCACCGTGGATTGGACGTATGGCGGCTGCTGCACCGACGGAATTGGTATCGGCTATCTCCAGGGCGAGTTCTGTTTGAACTTCACCTTCAGCTCGGTGACTGGTCAGGACGGTCTTACCTTCCATGATGGCACTGGCATCTCCTTTGACCTGGAAGACGGTAATTTCGACTTCTCCATCTGCGGCGCTCCGTAGCTCGCACGACCGGAAGGAGTTCTCGTTATGCCTGCCGTTGTTCGCACCCTTGATAGGGTGGTACGCGCTTTATTCGAGCCCGTCCTCAAGGGGTCGGGCAAGCGGGACTGGCGAGTCGTTAACTGGGATGGAGAGCAGGGGCTGACTCTCGTGCTCGAGCGAGACGGTGATGTGATCCTTGTCGAGTTCGAGGAACGTAACGACGCCAAAGACTGTTTCGTCCGCACCAACCGATTCAATGTGAACGCGCGCTTAACATTCGATCGGGATCGGCCTCTTAGTGATCGGCAACGACATCTGGTTGAGAAGGTCGTAGAGGTGGTGGCTGCTCGTGAACACAGGCTGCCGGCGGAAGCTCGGCCGGACGCGCAGCGACGCGCAGATCTACGCGAGATTGTGGTTGATCGGATGCTCATGCCCGAAGGGGATGGTCAGTACTATTTGAATCCATATGCAGGCTGCACAATTGGATGCCCCTTCTGTTATGTCGTTGGTCGAGCGGATCTGTCACGACAGCTGGATGGACAGCCAGAGATTGAGTGGGGCCGCTATGTCGACGTGAAGATCAATGCGGCCGAGGTCCTTGCTGAGGAAGTGAAGAGATATCCGCCAGGAATTGTACGCATGAGCCCAATCCTCACGGATCCATACCAGCCGGCCGAATCCCGGTACCACATCACGCGACAGGTTTTAGAGGTGTTCGCAGAGACCGATTTCATCCCCGTGGTCCTAACCCGTGCCCCCAGGATTCTCGACGACCTGGACGTTCTTACGCGGTGCCGAGTGGCAGGCGTAGGGTTTTCAATCCCCACAGATGACGATGGAGTGCGGAAGCTTTTTGAGCCCGGCGCGGACCCTGTGGACGAGAGGTTTGAGGCCCTCGCGAAATGCCACGAAGCCGGCTTACGCACTTTTGGTGTTGTTCAGCCCATGCTCCCGATGAACCCAGCTTCCATGGTGGAAAAGATGGGGCCGTATATTCGTGCTGTGCGCATTGACCGTATGCATGAGATGGAGCGCAATCATCCCCTATACCAGAGAGCATCCCTGGAATCCGCCGCGGACACTGATTTCTTCGATCGTACAGAGGCTGAGCTGCTGGCTGGCTTTCAATCCCACGGAGTGCCAACCCACGAGTTGGACGATTTGTCCGACATAATGGGCGATTGAGGCTCGCGAATGGACGATCAGCAGAGAGGAGGGGAAGGGTGCTGTAATCGATACCAGGCCTGGGTCTGGGTTGTGCCCGTATGTCTGTTACTCTTCGTTGTGGCTGATCAACTCACCCGATACATGACCTATCGAAGCTGGAGAAATGGCCTCCACGAATTTGAAGAAGTGTCTACCCGATACGAACGCCAGAAACAGATATCGAAACGGTTCAGCACCAAAATACTCTTTGCCGATACCGCGGACTTTCCTCTGCCCGTGGAATCCAGAATAACACCAGAGGCTGAGCCGGTATGGACCCCCACCCGGGATTTCCCATTGGATGGTTTTGTCTCGGATGTGACGGCCAGCGCGGAATCTAACGCAAAGGTCCGTGTTGCGTTTATCGGAGACTCAACAACGCGAACCGGGTACCCGCAATTGGTGGGAAGAAT
>MDTE01164134.1_pt1 | contig 11218 bp, 7 predicted proteins | sample 811231 | NCBI WGS metagenome assembly MDTE01 (sample SAMN05326651, study PRJNA326480) | marine metagenome | isolation source: seawater | place: Indian Ocean: Red Sea | collected 2010 | reverse complement strand
CCTGCGGGTCGACCCACCCAAAGGGTGCCGAATACCAGCCGCGCGCTGTTGTCTCGTGGTTTGCGATCCACGCTAGGGCAGAGTCGCGCGGTACCCCACCAACTGCCGGGGTGGGGTGGAGCGCCTCCACGAGCTCCAGCACATGGGTCTCGGGCTGAAGCTCCCCGCGGACAGGGCTCTTGAGGTGCACAAGGTGTGGAAGTGGGTACGCCTGGGGTTGTGCGCTGACGTCTAGGTGGTCGCAAAAGGGCTCCAGCGCCCGCTCGATGGCACCGACGACAAAGGCATGCTCGCGCAGATCCTTTCCGCTCTGGAGTAGGGCTTGGTCATCCCCGCGCTCCCGAGTCCCAGCGAGCGCTTCTGTGCTGACCTGGTTGCCCAACTTCTGCACTAGCCGCTCTGGCGTTGCTCCGAGAAATGAACCGCCCCCTCCGCGAATGGCAAATCGGGTGCTCGCTGCGTCATGGCTCTGTAGGGCGTCCAAGAGGGCCTCGGGCGACGCCCCTGTGCCCAGGTCCATCGTCACAGAACGAGCCGTGACGACCTTCTGGACCACGCCGGCTTCGATGGCCTGGAGGATCGAGGCGACCTGCTGCGTCCAATCGTCGGGGGGAACCTCCGTGGGCTGGGGGCTGAGGTGACTTGCTGTTGTGTCTTGTGGCTCGGTGGCAGAGGGGTCCTCTGCATGGGCCTCGGCCAAGGCATCCAGGATGCGCTCCAGCTCCGACGCCATTCGGGTCAGTTCCCGTTCCCCAAGGCTCAGGTCTCGCACGCCGAGGAGCCAACACGCTTGCTCGGTTCGCAGGTAGGTCCAGCGAGGGAGCAGGAAGGATGCATCACCCAGCTCGCTCCAAGCTGGTGTGTCGGCAGAGCCTGGCTGAAAGGCAAAGCCCCCGAGCACTCGCGGCATCGGGGCTGCGCTTGGTGCCAGAGTCGATAGGGAGGCCTTGGACCACAGCACGCTCAGCTCGTGACGAACCTGCTCAAAGCGTTTCGACCCGGTCGCCTTGATCTGCGCAGCGGCCCCAAGCCCACAGAGAGCTTGTTCGCACGATGGCGACCAAAACACCGCAGGCTCGTAGGGCAGGGCCTGTAGAAGTCCAGTGGCCTCCACCTCCGCCACCCGAACGGCTCCCACCAAGAAGCTCGAGCCGGCCACAGGCTCAGCGCACAGCTGGGCGAGTAGCCCGTGGTGCTCGGCCCCGGCCTCACTGCGAGCCGGATCTGTGCCGCTTACCTCTTGGGAACTTGAGGAGCCGATGTCCATTACGCGCTCCCGGTCGCCGCGGGGACCTGTGCCGCGAACACCGTACACACACCGGGCGCAAGCACATCCACAGAGCTGACCTCGAGTCCAGCCTCTCCCATGTCCAGCGCGAACTGGTCGTTGGAAGGGAAGGCATGCATGGAGTCTCGTAGGTGTCGGTACGCTTGGGGCCCGGACAAGAAGCCGCCCACCAACGGCACGACGTAGTCCACTTGCAGTCGGGCGCCCCAGGCCATCAAGCCGCTTCGAGGGATTGAGAGTTCGAGGATCACGATGCGACCGCCGGGACGAACCACCCGGGCCATCTCCCGAAGGGCAAGGTCTCTTCGAGGGACATTGCGAATGCCAAAGGCAATGGAGCAGGCATCAAAGGAGTCCTCTTCGAGCTCCAGCTGCTGGGCATCGCCGACCTGGAATGTGACTCGTTCCTGGACAGCGATGCGTTGTGCCTTCTCTTGGGCAATCTGAAGCATCGCTGTTGATGGGTCGACGCCCACGACCGATGCCTTCGGATGTGCCGCTGCGATGGCGAATGACAGATCACCGGTCCCAGCTGCCAGGTCGAGGACGTGGGTGTCGGTGGCCTCGCTCAGCTGGAGCGCTCGGACTGCTCGCCGTCGCCATGAGCCGTCCAGGCCGAGGGACAGGACTCGATTCAGGAGGTCGTAGCGCTCGGCGATGGTGTCGAACATCTCGCCGGATCCAGGGGCTCCCTGTGCTTGTGTCGAGGCCCCGTCCTGGTGGATTGGTTGGTCCATCATGACTTCCTGAGCGTGAGTGTCTCACAGAGGGTGGCGAGGCCGCGTCGAGCGGGATGGTCGGGGACTGACTCGAGCGCCTCTAGGGCGAGCCTAGTTTCCTGGTGAGCAAAGGCATTTGCTTCTTCGAAGCCGCCGCTGGACTCGATGGCCGCGAGAATGGCAGACACCAAGTGATCGGGGATCCCCTGGCCTGGCTCCAGGATGACGACATCGTTTACCAGAGCGCTGAGGGATGGCTGCCGCTGCATCGCGACAAGGAGTGGGTAGGTCACCTTTCCTTCAGCGAGATCCACGAACAGGTTCTTCCCCGTCCGGGCAGCATCGCCTCGGAAGTCCAGCAGGTCGTCGAGCACTTGGAATGCGGTGCCCAAGTGGAGCCCAAAGCTCTCGAGCGCAGTGCATGCAGACGGCCGCAGCTGTCCTGCCCGGCCACCGGCGTACAGCGCCCAGCGGAACAAAGAGGCCGTCTTGCCCCGAACGATGTCCAAGTATCGGTTCGCGTCGGTCTGAAGGTGGCCACGAGCTTCTAGCTGGAGACTCTCTGCTTCGATGATCTCGTCGATGGTTGCGAGCAGTCGGTCGAGCAGGTCCGGCATGCTGGCCCCTCGCACACAGCGGATGGCCTCGATGAGCAGCTTATCGCCGGCAAAAACGGAGGCTGCATTGCCGTAGACGAGGCGGGCTGTGGGCTGGCCACGACGCTGATCTCCCAGGTCAATCACGTCATCGTGAAGGAGACTTGCTGAGTGGGTGAGCTCTACCGCGGTCGCCAGATTGCACACGACTTCTGAGTCGGGCTCTCCGATGCGGGCAGCGAGGCTGAGACACATGGGGCGCAGACGCTTGCCCCCGAGAGCCAACAGGTGGCTGGCGCTGTTGGATACGGGCCCATCGTTGGCTTCCATCGCACCAATGCGTGTCTCCATGGCGATCATGTCCGACAGCACAACTGGCGAGAGGCCATCGAGCTGGCTCGCCAGGTCACTGCGCCCGTGCTGACGACAGAGACTGCTGAGGCGTGACAGTACGGGCAGTTGGCCCGTCGCCTGATCGGCTTGCTCGTTTTCCCCCGTGGGGGATGGCTCCGCGTCCTCCGTCACGGGCTGCCGCGAGGTGGAGGTGGGGACCTCTTGATGCTGGAGCCTGTTCATGACTTCTCGAACAACCTCTCCCGACCGAGACTCTCGATGCCCCGTCGGAGCCCTGAGCAACACTCGCTGGAAGAGTTGCTGCTCTGCATTGATTAGCTTGCATGCAATAGCCCAAGCGCTCGGGTAGCGCAAGGCGTCGTCTGCCAGATCTTGTTCAATCTTTTTCGAAGTTTCCGCGCTCGGGGCTTGAGGCTGTCCGAGCCCTTCGTTAGCTTCCCCCACGATGCAGGTCTTCCCATCCTCTGAGCGTCCAGACTCCTCCCCCCGCTCCATGAACTCGTCTTTCTCGCCCGAGATGGCAAGAGAGGCCCTGGATACCCGGGTGCTCGCCGTGTGCGATGCCGTGGGCGACTTCATTCACTATTGGGGCTTCAAGCGGATCCAGGGACGAGTATGGACTCTGCTCGCCTTGCATCGGAAGCCACTGGTCCAGGTCGAGGTCGCCCGCCGGTTGAACGTAAGCCGGTCGCTGGTCAGTGAGACCATGGCGGAGCTCGCTCGACTCGGGCTCGTCCGGCCCTGTGGGGACCACCGTGGTGCTCCCTGGGAGGCGGTCTTCGATGTCTGGCCCACGGTGTCTGACGTGCTTCGGAGTCGAGAGTGGATCCTGCTAGAGGAGGCTCGCTCTGCTCTAGACGCGGCGGTGCTCGAGGTGGAGCTCTCGGAGCAGGTGCAGCAGGCCCACGACTATGACTTGAACCGCATGCGCATGCTGTTGCGCATGACCGAGCGGTTCCAGGCGATGCTTCGCATCTTGATTGCCCTTCGGGTGCCCAACTCATTGTCGGGGCTTGGCCGGGCACTCTCGCGTACCGCCAGTCTGGTCCAGGGACTGGGCCGGCTTCCCTGAGCGGGATCCAGAGCCTCCCGTGTCTGACTCCGACCAGCTTCGACAGACTCTCCTGGCCATGGATGGTCGGGGCTATCCGTCTTACAAGCGCTTGGCCCGGTCCTATGGCTTCGATGGCTTCACACTGCGGGTGGATCACGTGCAGGGGGATCCTTTCGCGGCGCCTAGCCGCTTCCGAGTCCTGGTAGGGCTGGAGAGGGCGGGCTTTCTTGCTTCGGATCTAGAGCAGTCCAGCAGGACCATTGCCCTCCGTGACTACCTGGCCCGTCAGTTTGATCTTGGCTGCAGGTCGGCGTCTCGGGGGCGTGGGAGCGGCAAGAGCGGCTCTCTCTCGGTGGCTCGCTGCGGCCAAGAGATCCTCGAGCGTTCTTCAGTTGTCTTTTCGGAAGACCACCTGGAGGTCCGCTTCCTCGTGGGGCTGCCCGCCCGCGGTCGGACGATCTTGGGGCGCGAGGCTGCGGCGATGCTCTGCGATGCACTTCCCCCCATTGTGGACAGGGCGCTCCGGGCTCAGTCGTTGTGTGCGGAAGAGCTTAGAGAGCATCTCGATGCTGCAGAAGACGCGGACGCGATCCGAGCCCAGTTGGAGCCCCGAGGCCTGCTGGCCTTTGTCGCCGATGGTGCCGTTCTGCCTCGGCGCAGTGGCATCGACGACAGGCCCCTTGAGGAGGAAGTGATTGCATTCGAGTCTCCTGAATCGCTGCGGGTGGAGATTGAGGCGCCCCACGCTGGGCCGCTGGTGGGGATGGGCATCCCCCGAAAGAGCCTCACTCTGATTGTTGGGGGCGGCTATCACGGCAAGTCGACCCTCCTGCAGGCCATTGCGCGTGGTGTCTACAACCACATCCCCGGCGATGGTCGGGAGCGGGTAGTGACGGTGAAAGACGCCGTAAAGGTGCGCGCTGAGGACGGTCGTCGCGTGGAGGGGGTGGACATCAGCGCGTTCATCGCGGGGTTGCCTATGGGGCGAACCACGACCGGCTTTGCCACCGAAGATGCCAGCGGCTCCACGTCGCAGGCGACCTCGATCATCGAGTCCGTGGAAGCGGGTGCTGGTCTGCTGCTGATGGACGAAGACACCTCAGCTACCAACTTCATGATTCGCGATCATCGAATGCAGCGTCTGGTCGCCAAAGACAAAGAGCCCATCACCCCGTTCATCGACAAGGTGTCCTCGCTCTATCAGGACCATGGTGTGTCGACGATCTTGGTCATCGGTGGCAGTGGTGATTACTTCGCCGTGGCGGACACCGTCGTAGCGATGGAGAACTATCGTCCCTGGGACGCTACGGAAGAAGCTCTCCAGATCATTCGGGAGGACCCGCCCACCCGCACGCGGGAAGCTGGAGACTCGTTTGGGACCATTGCAAAGCGCCGACCGTTAGCTGCCAGCATCGACCCCCGCAAGGGTCGGCGTGAGGTCTCGATTCGAACGCGTGGGCTGCGTTCGATCGAGTTCGGAGCCGTGGAAATCGACCTCTCGGCCTTGGAGCAATTGGTGGACCCGGGCCAAGCCGAGGCCATCGCTGGCGCGCTCGTGTTCGCGCGCCAGCACCACTTGAGCAGTGCCTCGCCGACCACTGTCGAGGCACTGCTCGACGGCGTGGAAGAGGCGCTGGAGACGCGCGGGCTCGATGTCTTGAGCGACCGCACGGTGGGGTCACTGGTGCGCTTTCGGAGGTTCGAGTTGGCCGCTGCGCTCAATCGCTTGCGATCACTGCAAGTGGAGCGGGACGTTGGCTAGAGAATTGGGGAGCGGCCTCGGCGTCTCTCTACAGCGAATAGCTCAGCAGTCGGGGCCGTCGTCGGGGACACCGCTGCAGTCCTGATCGTTGCCGTCGTTGCAGACCTCCGGGTTGCCCGGAAACAGCGATCCATCCTCATCGTTGCAGTCTTCGCAGGCCAGGTAACCGTCGCTGTCCATGTCCAGTTCGCCCTCGGGTGCATCGGCTCCGAATTGACAGTCGTTGTCCTGTCCATCGCACAGCTCGGTATTGCCTGGGAAGTTGTCGGGATTGTTGTCGGAGCAGTCGTCGTCGGGTGTGTCTGCGATGCCGTCCGCCCCGCAAGTGGTGACACCATCTTGGTCCTCGTCAATGCCCGGATCGTAGGCGGTTCCATCGCAGTCTTCGTCGATTCCCGAGCACTCCACCTCAGGAAGCCCGGGGTATCGGCCTGGATCGTTGTCGTCGCAGTCCTCGCAGCTGCTGCTGCCGTCACTGTCTTCGTCGACCTCGTCGGGGCTGCTTTCCTCGCAGTCGTCATCGATCCCATTGCAGAGGACCTCGATCAGGTCGGGGCTTCGCGTCGGATCGCTGTCATCGCAGTCGAAGCAGGATGTGCTCTCGTCCTCATCCAGGTCCACGAAGTCGGTTGTTAGCTCGTTGCAGTCGTCGTCGAGGTCGTTGCAGGCAGTCTCCCCCGCCTCCGGATGGATGAGCGGGTCGCTGTCGTTGCAGTCGAGTTCAGCGGCGTCGTAGGTGAACGCGCAGCCGGAATCGGAGGCGTCGAAGAAGCCGTCCCCGTCCAGGTCGTACAGCGAGTCTACCGTTGTCTCATTGGGCTGTTGGATGCCGTCGCAGCGTGCGACCGTCTCGGCTGTGACGCTGCCTCCACAGGACATCGCTGTCATGCAGAAGAGGAGGCCCAGGGTGATGGTTGCGGTGGCTCGAAGCATGTCAGGGGGTTCTCGGCTTAGACACTCACTCAACCCACGGGATGGAGAGGATGCGCTGCTGGTTTGAGATCACTACATGCTAGCAGTTGAAAGCTCAGCCGCCGAGAAGAGCATTCATGGCGCGGTCCAGGGCGGGAACGACCCACTGGGGGAAGACCCCCAGGAAGACCACCGCGAGACTGACCCCGACTCCGGCCATCTTCGCCATGAGCCCTGGCTCGAGCCGGGGCTGCCCCTCGGCTCCATGGACGTACGCTGCCTTGACCACGATGAGGTAGTAGTAGATGGCAATGGTGTTGTTGATGCCGGCAATCAAGACCAGCCAGAAGGCCTCGACCTCGATGGCGGCCTTGAAGAGGAGCCACTTGCCGGTGAAGCCCGCGGTGGGCGGCACACCGGCCATTCCCAGGAGGCCGACCAGCAGAGCCAAGGCCAGGACCGGAGAACGCTGGTGAAGGCCGTCTAGCGCGGAGATGGGGAGGACATTGCTCGGTCGTCCCCCCTCGCTCTCGGGGAGCGTTCGGCCGACCTCGACGATGACCAGGAAGCACAGCAAGACCATCGCCAGGTAACCGATGGTGTAGTAGGTGGCAGCGGTGTATCCAGCGCTGTCCTGACCCATGAGCCCCAACAGGATGTAGCCACCTTGGGCAACGCCGGAGTAGGCGAGCAGGCGCTTCAGATCTTTTTGAGCGATGGCTGCGAGGTTTCCGAATGTCATCGACAGGACCGCTAGCCCTCCCAACACCCAGTAGAGCTGCTCGACGTCGGCTCCCACGAGCAGTAGTCGGAGCAGGGCAGCGACCGCCCCGACCTTGCTGGTCGCTGCGATGAAGGCTGCGGCTCCGTGGGTAGAGACCTGGTAGACGTCCGGTGCCCAGAAGTGGAAGGGGAACACAGCGAGCTTGAACAGGACACCGGTGATGGCCAGGACAACAGCGGCCAGCGCCAGTGTCGAGGGAGCGGCCCCTAGGGCAGCAGCAATGGCAGGGATGGATGTGGTGCCGGCCAGTCCGTAGAGGATCGTCATGCCGTACAGGGAGACCGCGGAGGTGGTGGCCCCGTAGATGAAGTACTTGTAGCTGGCCTCGTTGTGGGAGCCGTGCCCCGAGGCCATGGGCACCATGATGTAGAGGCAGTAAGCGCTGAGCTCGAGCACCACATAGAAGGTGATCAGCTCGTCGGCGGACACCAGCATCATCATGCCGAGTGTCGAGAGCGTCATGAATAGCAGGAACTCGGGCCGATCCCGCACGGGAATGTTTCGGGCATCCCGTGCCAACCACATGGCTCCAACCAGTCCGGCGGCGAGAACAATCTTCACCAACTGACTGAACAGTCCCACGCGATAGGCATCGAAGAACAACGTGCCGTTCTGCCAGATGGCTAGCGCCGCCAGTACCAGCACGCCCACGGAACCCAGCAGGCCGATGCGATCCGAAACGTAAGCAGCTGTTCTGCGCCGCTCGTCTCGTCGTCGCTCGTCTAGCGCGTCGGACTCTCCGCCGATCGTCACGCTGACCAGGAACAGCGCAAGAGCGAGGCCCAGCATGCCCAGCTCAGGGAGGAAGCGCAGGTAGAGACCCATAGCTCAGCCCCCCAGGACCCGAGCGACCGCCACAACGGTTGCTTCGATGGTGTCCAACATCAAGCCAGGCATCAGGCCAAACAGAATCAGAGTGGCTGCCAGGATGACGCGTGGGATGGACATCCATGCTCCGATGTCGTCCAGGCCATCCCATTCCTCTCTTGCCGGGCCGAAGAATGTCCGCTGCACGACGCGCAGCACGAACAGCGCCGAGACGACCAGCCCGAAGATGGCCAGGACGCCGTGGACAGGCCACGTCTGAACGGCAGCGATGAAGACGAGCAGTTCGGCCCAGAAGGAGGCCAGACACGGCACTCCGATGCCTGCGAGGCCGGCGATGATGAACATCGTCGAGGCCTTGGGCATCGTGTGGAATAGGCCCCCTAGCTTGCTGATCTCGCGGGTGTGGGTGCGGTCGTAGATGTGGCCGATGGACGAGAAGAAGAGCGCCGTCATGACCCCGTGCGCGAACATCTGGAACACCGAGCCCGAGATGCCCGCAGGAGTCATGGTGGCGAGGCCCAGCATCACGATGCCCATGTGAGACACGGACGAGTAGCCGACCACGTACTTGAGGTCTGTCTGCCCCAGCGCCACGAAGGCCCCATACAGGATGTTGCACACGGCCAGGGTGGCGATCAGCGGGGCCCACTCCACCATGGCCTCGGGCAGGATAGTGACGCCCACCCTCAGCACACCGTAGGACCCCAGCTTCATGAGCACGCCTGCGTGCAGCATGGACACAGCCGTTGGAGCAGCCACGTGCCCTACAGGAGACCAGGTGTGGAAAGGGAAGATGCCGGCCAAGACGCCGAAGCCCACATAGATCATCAAGAAGAGCACGATGCCCATGCCCCCCCAGCCCTCGTCGGAGCCACTGGCTAGCATCTGAATGTCGAACGAGTCGACACCCGAGTAGTAGCTCAGCCCGATGAGCGCCGGGAACAACAGCGCGCTGCCTGCCAGAAGGAACAGGGTCAGCTTCATGGCTGCGTACTCGCGCCGCGTGCTTCCCCAGACCGCGATCAGCACGTACATGGGGAGGACGGCGAGCTCGTAGAACAGGAACAGGAAGAACAGATCCTGCGCGATGAAGACCCCGAATACACCCGCGACGAGGGCCAGCGTGAAGGCGAAGTACTCCTTCACACGCGTCTTCAGCTCCCACATGGTCAGGACGCCGGTGAAGAAGACGATGCCGGTCAGGAGCACCATGGGAAGCGATAGCCCGTCGACGCCCACGATGTAGCTGATGCCCAGGTCGGGCAGCCACGGCACCCGCTCGACAAACTGGAGGTCTGCTTCGCTCGTGTCGAAGCGCATCCACAACACGATCGACAGCACAAAGGCCGCCAGCGACGAGACCAGGGCGACCCCACGAAGGGCTTGTGTGCGGTCGGCCGGGATGCAGCACAGCACGGCTAGGCCCACCACGGGACACAGCAGGATTGCTGTCAGCAGATGTGTGTCGAGGAAGGCCATCAGTACCGTGCTCCCTGGCTCATATCCGGGTCAGGAGAAGCAGGCCCACTGCCAGGAGGGCCAGGGTTGCGGAGAGATAGACCTGAAGACGCCCGTTCTGCAGTCTGGCGGTGAAGATGCCACCGCGGCGGGCCCCATAGCCCAGGTTGTCGACGTTCTCATCGACGACGCTCCGGTCAATGAGCAGCGCAAGACCAATGAAGCTGTCGACGACGCGGTCGCTGATCCAGCGCCAGAAGCGGTCCACGTACCAACCGTTGGCAAGCATGTGCTCGACTCCGGGGTGGCGATGAATGAAGCCGACCCGCGCCGCGCCCTCCGCGCCGAAGTCACGCCACGCCAGACCGGCTCCCAGCGCCAGGGCAACCATGGCCATGGCTACGCCCGGACTCGCCCAGTGGATGGCGACCGACTCGCTGGCTGCACCTAGGTGTCCGGCGACCGTTGGACCGGCCCAGCCGATTCCCAGTGTTGCCAGAGCGAGCACGGTGACGACTGCGCTCATGATGGTTAGCGGGCCTTCGTGGTCCTCGTCGAGATCGGGGTCTTCGTGGTCTTGACTCCCGCCGGCTGGACGCAGGATCAGACACACCATGCGTGTGGAGTAGTAGGCTGTCATCGCCGAACCCAGGAGCGCCAGAGCATAGAAGCCCTCGAAGCCTTGGTGGTGGTGCAGCTTTGCCAGGACCACCTCCTTGGACATGAAGCCGGCAAGGGCCGGCACACCTGCGAGGGAGGCCGCTCCCACCAGCAGCCCGAAGGTCGCGGCGCGAGACGTGCCGCCCACCTTACGGCCCATATCCACCATGTTCCCGCTGTGTGCCAGGTGGATCAGAATGCCGGCGGTCAGGAAGAGCAGGCACTTGAAGCCAGCATGCGTTACTAGGTGGAAGAACCCGGCGACCTGCGAACCTGCCGCCAGCCCCATGAGCATGAACGACAGCTGACTGATCGAGGACCAGGCCAACACTCGCTTCATATCGAGCACGACCATGGCTACGCCCGCTGACAGCACGGCCGTGCCCACCGCGACGGAGAGAGCCACCGTGGATGTGACCTGGGACGCGAGAAATAGTGGCTGAAGAAGAGCGAACAGGTAGACGCCTGCCGCCACCATCGTCGCCGAGTGGAGGAGCGATGATACGGGGGTCGGGCCCTCCATCGCGTCCGGCAGCCAGGTGTGCAGTGGGAACTGGGCGGACTTTCCGACGATGCCGCAGAACAAGAGGAGGCCAATGCCCGTCACCAAGTCGACGCCGTAGGGCAAGCGACCCTTCAGAGAACCCTCGTTGACTGCCTCGAGCACCGAACTAATCAGTAAGCCACGGGACTCACCGGCCTCTACGGGCAGGTTGAGCAACAGAAGCACCAGGCCGATGAACAGCCCAATGTCGCCGAAGCGGGTCATGATGAAGGCCTTCTTGGCGGCCTGAGCGGCTTCT
>MDTE01012411.1_pt1 | contig 11218 bp, 8 predicted proteins | sample 811231 | NCBI WGS metagenome assembly MDTE01 (sample SAMN05326651, study PRJNA326480) | marine metagenome | isolation source: seawater | place: Indian Ocean: Red Sea | collected 2010 | reverse complement strand
TGGTCCAGCAGCAAACGGACCCGTTCACTGTTTGAAACTCGCAAAGTGTCGCTGAAGTTGCCGGCAGACCAGGCCACCTTCATCAAGGCGTTTGTGCAGTTGGCGCCGACTGAGGAGACCGAAGCGGCGTCGGACGACAAGCAGACGGCACCGGCGGAAGTGGCTCAGGCCACTGAGGCCAAGCCGCCGCTGCGACCGGCTGCCGAGCAGCAGCCCGAGCAAAAAGGTGATGCCAAGTTGCCCGAGATCGTTATCGAGATTCGGGATGGCAACCTGGTGTTGCTATCCGAAGATGAAGAAGCGCTGGACCAGCTCGAAGCGCGGTTGCAGTCGCTGATGTCCCACATGACGCCCAAGACGACCTGGACGATTTTCTACTTGCGGTCGGCCGACGCGACGGAGGCCGCCATGATGATCGAGAGACTGTTTCCCCAGAGCTCGGTGTCAGCTACCGCCAGCGATTCTGGTGGAAGTCTCTTCGGAGAACTCACCGGCGGCATTTCCTCGCTGGGCAGCAGCCTGATGGACATGACCGGTATCAATTCACTCGGCACCGGCCCCACCGCGTTGCAGATCATTCCCGAGACCCGGTCCAACGCATTGTTCGTTTCCGGCCCGGCCGATCAGATCGCCGATGTCGAGAGCGTGTTGAAGATTCTTGACGCTGCGGAACTTCCCGAACAGCTTCGCCAACGGGCACCTCGCTACATCACGGTGGAACACGCCGATGTCAACGAGGTGGCGCAGATTGTCCGGGACGTTTACAAGGAAGAACTCACCTCGAGCAGCCGTTCCAGCGGTCGTGGCAGTTCGCAGGGGGCCAACCCGTTTGCGATGTTGATGGGCGCCGCCGGCGGCGGCAGCAGTCGTGGCAGCAGTTCACGCGGGGGCAGCAGCAAGGGCGGCGTGAAAATGACGATCGGTGTCGACAGCCGCACCAGTGCTCTTGTGGTGTCGGCCAGTGACGCTCTGTTCAAGCAGGTCGAGGCTTTGGTTGAGACACTCGACAACGCGGCCAAGGATGCCAAGCGGACCGTGCGAATCGTGACCTTGGAGAACACGAACTCGTCGGCGATCCAGCAGGCCGTGTCTGCCTTGTTGCCCAAGGCCAGTGTCAGCACGGGTGGTGGGTCGAGCAGTCCGACCGGATTCGGGCCGAGTAGCCGCACCAGCAGTCGTACCAGCAGCCGCGGTGGAAGCAGTTCCGACCAGGCGGCCCGGATGAGGCAGTTCATGCAGATGCGTGGCGGCTCGACGGGACGTGGTGGATCGACGGGCCGTGGCGGCTCGACGGGACGTGGTGGATCACCCTTTGGCGGATTCGGTGGCCGAACGGGCAGTTCCGGACGTGGATCGAGTGGCGGCAGATCCTCTGGAGGATTCGGTGGCCGCGGTTCGAGTCGAGGCCGGTAACCGCCATGGATATTGAATCTGTTTTACAACATCGCGGACTGGTCACTGAGGACCAGTGGCGTGATGCCCGGGCGCAGGCTGGTGGCCGCCGGATCGACAGCGTGCTGGTCGAGATGGGGCTGCTGAGCGAGGAACAGGCCCTGGAAGCCTTCGCCGATGAACTCGGGATGGAGTTCATCGAGTTGGGTGACTTCGAGGTCGACACCGAGCTTGTCGGACAATTTCCGACCGCGGCGATCTTCCGCCATGAAGTGCTGCCACTGGATCGGGACAACGGCAGCGTGCGGGTTGCGACCAGTGACCCCTTTGACCTGGAAGCGCTGAGTGAACTCTCCAGCCTCTCGGGACTCCAACTCGACCCGGTCCTTGCTCGACACGACGACATCGTCGAGTTGATCAAGACGCACCTGGGGGTTGGTGGCGACACGATCACCGAACTCGTGGCCCGGCAGGCCGATGACGGTGTCGAGTTGCTGGAGGAGATTGATGACATTGATGGCGACCTGGCCGATGAGGCCCAGGCGGCATCGGTAATCCGGCTGGTCAACGAATTGTTGATCGAAGCACTGGAGTTGAACACCACTGACTTGCACATCGAGCCACAAGAACACGGCCTGCGGGTCCGTTATCGTATTGACGGGATGCTCAGACCCCAGCCGGTGCCTCCCGAGATCAACCAGTTCTACTCGTCGATCGTCACGCGATTGAAGATCATGTCGCGGCTCAATATCGCCGAGCGGCGATTGCCTCAGGATGGCCGGATCAAGTTGAGGATTCGTGGGCGTGAGATCGATGTGCGGGTCTCGATCATCCCGATGATCCACGGAGAAGCGGTCGTTTTGAGGCTACTCGACAAGGGCCGCATGGTCTTTGACCTGGTCAACGTCGGGTTGCCCGATGAGATCATCGCGGTCTTCAATGAACTGATCGAATTGCCCCACGGAATCATCCTGGTCACCGGCCCCACCGGCTGTGGCAAGACGACGACGCTGTACAGTTGCCTCAATGAACTGAAATCAACCACGACGAAGATCATCACGGTTGAAGATCCTGTCGAGTACCAGACCGAGGGGATCAACCAGATCCAGGTTCATTCCAAGATCGGGCTGACATTTGCACACGGGCTTCGCAGTATCCTGCGGCATGACCCCGACGTGATCCTGGTTGGCGAAATTCGTGACTCCGAGACGGCCGAGGCGGCGATCCAGGCCTCCCTGACTGGTCACCTGGTCTTCAGTACGTTGCATACCAATGATGCGGCCAGCGCGTTCACCCGGTTGATTGACATGGGAGTCGAGCCGTTCCTGGCGTCGAGCACGGTCGAGGGCGTGATGGCTCAGCGGCTGGTGCGACGTTTGTGCGAGGAGTGCCGCGAACCGTACACCCCCGAGGAATCGGAAATGCCGGCCGATTTTCCCCGGCCTCTGCCCGAGGTGCTCTATCGGCCGGTTGGTTGCCGGGCCTGTCGCGAGACGGGGTTCTCTGGTCGAACCGGGATCTTTGAATTGCTGCGGACCGATGAAGGAGTCCGCGAATTGTGTGTTGAGCGAGCCAGTTCGAGTCGGATTCGAAAATACGGGCTGGAGAATGGAATGACGACCCTGCGGCAATCTGGTTGGGAAAAAGTTGCTGCGGGGATCACGGATGTCGAGGAGATTTCGAGGATAACCAAGGGGGATCTGGTCTGACCGACGGCGTCGGATCGTTTCAGTATCGTCCTTCCCGAGCCCATCCAGAGACACGTTTCCAGACCTCTGACACATCCCGTCGGCAGGATTGCCTGCGGGGCCGAGTGTACCGATGCCGGAATTCCAATACATCGCCCGAGAACTCACCGGTCGCGAAGTGACCGGCGTGCTGACCGCGGCCACCCAGGCCGAGGCAGCCAGTTCCTTGTCGGGTCGAAGCCTGTTCCCTCTGTCGATTGCCCTGGCCGAGGAAGAGCAGCGTCAACAGAAGTACGCTGGCCGGAAGGTCAAGCCCCGGTTGCTGGCAACCTTTTTCAGCCAATTGGCCGACCTGTTGCGGTCCGGTGTTCCTTTGCTGCGATCACTGGATTTGCTTGATCGGCAGACCAAGGTCGGGTCTCTGAAACTGGTGCTGAGTGACGTGCGAGACCAGGTCGCCGACGGAACCCCGTTGGCCGCCTCGTTGGGGCGACATCCCCGTGCTTTCAATGCCCTGGTGGTCAGCATGGTCCGTGCCGGAGAAGAGGGCGGATTCCTTGAAGACGTCCTGAAGCGGATCGCGATTTTCACCGACCACCAGGAGGACCTCAAGGGGCGAGTGCTCGGTGCGATCGCCTATCCTGCCTTCCTGGTGGTGACCGGGTTCACCGTGGTCACGGTGATGATCGTTTGGTTCGTTCCTAAATTCGAGCCGATTTTTGACAGGTTGAGCAAGCAGGGCGAGTTGCCCTGGGCGACGACCACATTGCTGGGCATCAGCGGGTTTTTGCAGACACCACTCGCGGGTGGAATCTTGCAGGTCTGGATGCTGATGGTGGGAGGCCTGTTGCTGGCTGGCTTCGGATTCGTAGCCTGGGCGCGAACTGAAACGGGGCGCTGGATCACTGACCGGTTGAGATTGAAGCTGGGAGTGATGCGCAGCCTGGCGACAGCCCGGTTCTGTCGGATCCTTGGCACCTTGTTGCACAACGGTGTTCCGATCCTCAATTCACTCCGGATTGCCAAGGACGCATCGGGCAACATGGTGCTGGCCGGTGCGATCAACACCGCGGCCGACAGCGTCCAGGAAGGAAAAACCCTGGCCGGCCCGCTGGGGGGCAGCGGCGAATTCGCGGACGAAATCGTCGAGATGATCGCCGTGGGGGAGGAGTCCAACAACCTGGAGCAGGTGCTGATCAATATTTCTGACAACCTGGAACGGCGAACATATCGCCAACTGGAACTGGGAGTCCGGTTCCTGGAACCACTGATGCTGATGGTGATTGCGGGCGTCATCCTGTTCGTTGTTGCCGCGCTGCTGTTGCCGGTCTTCCAGAGTGCGGGGACCATCTAGACGATGTGACGGCCGTCGTCGCCACTTCATCACCACACGATTCAAACACCAAGGCCCTTGCGGCGAATACAGAGGGAGAGACAAACCATGACATTCTCAAGAATCCAGAAAACTCGGCGTCCACGCCACGGTTTCACGTTGCTGGAAGTCCTGTTGGTGCTGGCGATTCTGATCGCGATTGCGGCGATGGTGGTGCCCAACATCGTTGGGGCTGCTGATGAAGCGAACAAGGACACGACACGTCTGAACATCTCGGCCTTCGAGCAGGCAGCGCAGATGTACAAGATCAAGAACAAGGTCTGGCCCGAAGGCGGGACCGAGGACGTCGTGATGTTGTTGATGATGACCGAGGACGACAGGGGGAATCCCTGTGCACCGTTCCTGGAGAAGATTCCTGTCGACGCCTGGGGTGAGCCGTTGCAGTACGAGTACCCGGCAGACAACACCGGCAACACGAACAAGCCGTTGATCTTCTCGTTCGGCCCCGACCGCGACGAGGGAGGCAACGACAACATCTCGAACATCGATGATCTGATTGAGCAGAATCTGTAGACCGGATTGCAGTCACCGTGGAGCACCATGATTCGTCAACCGACAATTGTTTCGGCCGGCTCTCACCGCCCAGGGGCTTCCTGCGGCTGGGGGCCGTTGCGCCGTGCGGTGACGTTGATCGAGGTGCTGCTGGTGCTCTCCATCCTGGTGTCCCTGGCGGCGCTGTCGTATCCCTCGGTTGACAGGATGCTGGACCAACTGGCCATGGACGAGGCGGTTTCGCCGGTCCGCAACCACCTGGCCGGAACCAGGTTCCGGGCACTGGATGCCGGTCTGACATGGCAATTCCGAATCGAACCGGGTGGCCGCCGTTACGTGGCGGTGCCCTACGAGTTCGACGAGGTTGACGAGATCGAGGGCGACGACCAGGAGCAACAGGCTCAACTGGAGTTGTTGCCTCGAGTCTCGGGACAGTTGCCCGAGGGGTATTCGTTCAGCCCCGTCGACGAGATGACAGCCGACGTTGAGGCCCTGGACGAACGAGCCATTGCCGGGCTGACGGAAGTGACCCAATTGCAGGAGACCGTCTGGGCCTCACCACTGTTGTTTTACAGCGACGGGACGTCGCGGACCGCGTCATTCGATATCGTCGACGAAAAACTCCGCAGTCGCCGGTTGAGCGTGCGGGCTCTGACCGGTGCCGTCACGACCAGCGATCCGAACCAGGAGGTGCGGCGATGACTCGTCGACATGCTGGATTCACGTTGCTGGAGGTGATCGTCTCGCTGACGATTTTCGTCGGAGCGTTTGCCGCTCTCTCGCAGTTGTTTTCGCTCGGAAGTCAGGCGGCGGTTCGCTCGGCCCTGGAGACCCAGGCCGCCATCAGGGCCGAGGCCAAGATGGCCGAGATACTGGCCGGCGTGGAGTCGTTCGAGGCGACCAGCGAGATGGCCTTCGAGGACGATCCGCTCTGGAGTTGGAGCCTGGAGGTCAACCCGGGACCGCACGCGGATGTCTTCGAGTTGGTGGTGACGGTCGTGTACCAGAACGGCAGTGGTCCACCGGGAATGACATTTTCGCTTGTCCGGTTTCGACGCGATCCCCAGTTGATCCTCGATCAAGCCGCCGCGGCTGCCGAGGAGGACGGCTCATGAAACATTCAACACACGGTGCGTGCCGGAAATCCCCGTCGGGCTTCACGCTCATCGAAGTGCTCGTGGCTGTCGCGATGGCGTTGCTGTTGATGACGGCCGTTTACTCGGCCATCGATATGCACTGGCGGTACAAGAGCGCCGGGCAAATGGAATTGCAGCGAGGCCAGGTGGCCCGGGCCGTGTACTCGCAGTTGTCGATTGATATTCGCAGCGTGCAGTTTGCGGCCCCGGATCCGGAGGAGGCGGCAGAACTGGAAGATGACGAGGCGGCCACCGATGAGGAAGACGGGGAAGACCTGGCCGCTGACATTGATGCCGATGACCTGCTGCAAACTCAAAGCCTGGGAGTGTTCGGTACGTCGACACGGTTGACCCTGCATGTCAACAAGCCGGTGCCGCCACGGTCGTTCAACCGTGTTGGTGGTGACGACGAGGAGAGCGACCTGGTGTTGATGGAGAGCGAGCAGCGATCGGTGACCTGGTTTTTGGCTGATCTCGGCGGGGGCGATCTCGAGGGCCAGGCTGCGGCAAGGTTTGTCGACGATCCGGCCATGATCGCGGCCGGTCTTGTCGACAACGATTCGGCGTTGGACGGACCGTTGGGGTTGGCCCGAAGCGAAGTGGATCGCCTTGCTGGTGACATCGATGCTCCGGCCGAAACCGACTCGGCACTCGCCGACGTGGCCGAATTCCTCGCCCCGGAAATCGACTCGCTGGTCTTTCGCTATTTCGACGGGGTGGACTGGCAGGACGAATGGGACAGCGAGGCGCTGGGTGCCGTCCCGACGGCAATCGAAATCACGATTGGATTCGTACCTCCCAGCCCAGATGACATCCTCCAGGCGACAGCCTCTGACGCGATTCCAACCTCGTACCGCTTCGTCGTGGCTCTTCCCGTCGCCGAGGCCATGCTCTCCGAAGAGGATCTCTAGACCGCTGCTCTTGTAGCACACAACTGCTCATGAAATCGAATTCTCACATCATCCGAACCGAAACGCCGCCCACACGGCGAGGTTCGATCCTCGTGATCGTCCTGGTCGTCGTGGCGTTGTTGTCGCTGGGCGCGTACACGTTCTCGGAGATGATGATGATCGAGGCCCAGGCGACCGGGATGTACGGTCGTCAGGTCCAGACCCGTGCGATGGCCGATTCGGGCGTTGAACTGGTCTCGGCGTTGCTCGGTGATTCGTTGGATCCGCGTGACATCGGGCTGTATCACGATCCGGACCAGTTCCGAGCCGTCACGGTGATCGATGGTGGCAACCCGGCACTCAGTGGCCGATTTTCAGTGGTGGCACCGATTGAAGCCGACCCGAACTACCGCCAGATTCGCTTCGGATTGATCGACGAATCGGCCAGGATCAATCTCAATGCCATTCTCAGCATGGAACTCGACACGACCGACTTTGAACTCGATACGGTGACCGATGATGGCACCGAGGACCTGGACCTTCCGATGGAATTGGCCCAGAGAGAGGTCCTGATGGGTTTGCCCGGCATGACCGAAGAGATTGCCGATTGCATTCTCGACTGGCTCGATGACGACGACGATGTCCGAGAACTCGGAGCCGAATTGGATTACTACGATGGACTGGGTGTCCCTTATTCGCCACGAAACGGCCCCATCGCGTCGCTTGATGAACTGTTGAAGGTCAAGGGAGTTGACAGTTGGCTGCTGTATGGAGAGGACGCCAATCGCAACGGGCTGCTCGATCCGAATGAGGACGACGGTGACGCGCGGCCGCCCGACGATGACGCCGACGGCATCCTGACACTCGGGTGGAACTCACTGCTGACGACGACCGCACGGGAGATCAATTTGCGGGCTGATGGCGAGGAGAGACTCAACGTCAACCAGGGCCTGTTGACGGAACTCTACGACGCGCTGGTCGAAGAATTTGACGAGGACACGGCAAAATTCGTCGTGGCTTACAGGATGTACGGTTCCACCGATGACCCCGAGACGGGCGATTGGCCGGTGCCCGAGCCCGAGGATCCCGTGACCAAGGGGGAATTGAACCTGGCACGTGGCTACCGTCGTGAAATCCGGTCGGTCTACGAGTTGGTCGGGATCACGGTGACGGCCGATGAAGAGGGAGAAAACGGTGGCGAGACGTACACCTATGAGAGCCCCTGGGCGGGTGATCCGGGAAGCATGGAATCCTATTTGCCCGACCTCATGGATGTGCTGAGTGTCAGCGACGATCCGTACATCGATGGGCGAATCAACGTCAACCAGGCCCGGCGCGAGGTCCTGTTGGGGGTGCCAGGCATGACCGAGGAACTGGTCGACGAGATCCTGGCTGCCCGGGCGGTTGATTCGAAGACAGGCGAGCCATCACCGGAACTGCAAGAGCAGCGAGCGACCTCCGGGTGGCTTGTGACCGAGGGATTGATCGAACTGGAAACCATGCGTTTGCTGGATCCCTTCCTGACGGCTCGTGGAGCCGTGTTTCGGATGCAGGTCATAGGTCATTTTGATGCAGGCGGACCATTCACCAGGCTGGAAGCAGTCATTGATGCCAGCGGCGAATTGCCAAAGGTGACATTTGCACGGGACCTGACCCAACTTGGGAAGGGGTATTCTTACCAGGTCTTGATTCCTGATTAGACACGGAGTGCGGGTTGTGAGGATTGCACCGGGACAATCGGTGATTCTCGAGTCCAGTTGAGTTTGAGGGCGGTCCGGAGTTGGGCCAAACTGAATTAAAAGAAACGCAGTTTCTACGACTACAGGTACAGATCCATGGCCGATTTTCTTTCACTGCATTGGGGTGAACAGGTTGTTGGTGTCGAGGCGTCGGTCTCGTCCAGTGGAGAAATCCACGTCGGGTCCATGCTGACGGCCAACCGTGAGCCCGGTGGCAACGAGGACTGGCTGGCCAGTGCGATGTCGGCGGCAGGTGTGTCGGCCAGGCACGCTTTTGTCGTCCTGGGGCAGAAGGACGTCGTGACCCGTTGGTTGGAAGTGCCGGCGGTGCCCGATGAGGAATTGCCCGAGTTGGTTCGCTGGCAAGCCGGGACCAAGTCGACCGTGGCTGTTGATCAGTTGATTGTTGATTACCTGCCGTTGCCAGTTGCTGAAGACGCCGAGACACGGTCCGTGCTTTTGGCGACGGTGGCCAATGACACGGTGTCCGAGATCCGTCGTGAACTGTCGGTGGCCGGGCTGGACCTCCGGGGCGTTGGGATTGGCAGCCTGGCTCTCACCGATCTGGCACTGAAGTTGGTGACTGGTCACGCGACGAATGATGGATTGGTGATCGCTGCCGACAAAAACCAGGTCGAGGTGACAGTTCATCAACAGGGGCACACGGTCCTGACTCACTCTGCGGTGCTTTCCGGTGAATCTGATCCGGCTCGAGTGGCCGGCCAGGCGATCAGTCGAGCGTTGTTCGCCGCCGGCAATGCGGTCAGTGATCTGAATCTGACTTCTGCCATCCTGCTCGGTTCCCTGGCGCCTGACCTCGAGGAAGTCGTTCGGGATCGATTGGTGCGAAGCGGTGACGGGCCGCGGGTTGATGTTGTCTCGCTGGCCGATTCGCGGTTGGTCCACTTCAAGTCCATGACTGATGCGGAACTTATTGGTTCGGCCGCAATGGCTGCTGCCGTGGGCGGATTGCTGACCGCAAATGGCCAGGTTGTCGAACGAGTTGATTTCCTCGACCCGCACAAGCCACCGCCGCCCAAGCGTCGGGTCTCAAACCAACTGGTCACTCGCGTGGTTGTAGGATCGCTGTTACTCGTAGGACTGGTCTACGCGATTCAGACGTTTGGGGCTCAGGAAATCGAAGCAGATATTGCCAGGCTCGAGAATCAAGTTGCCGTGGAACGGATGCGGTTTTTTGGTGCCAATTCGGCTGGCAGTCAGGCACCGTTGCCCTCGACCACGTCGGTGGATCGCTGGCAATCCCAACGGGTTCAGTGGCTTGACCAATTGCACGAACTGTCACCACTGCTCGGTGAGAGTGATGACGTGATATTGACGGAGGTCAATATGAGCCAGGACGTGAGAAAAGGACTGGGACGGATCACGCTCACGGGGCTGGCCAATGATCGGGCCCCCGTGACACGCATGACCAGTCAGATCCGCAGCCACAAGAATTACAACGTGCGGGCGTCCAAGCTTGATCCGAACAAGGACCGACAGGCCGTTTACAAGTTGCGATTCAGCAAGGTGAATGTCCTTCTGGAAGATCAGGCACCGTCGCCGAAGGCTTCCAAAGAAGCATCGGCGGATGACAGTGAACGACGGGACGAGGCAAAGGCCGATCAGGCCGATACCGGAAAGGCCGGATCATGAAACGCTCTGAAATGATATTGGCGGGTGGATTGCTGGTAGTCGTTGTTGGCTACCTGGTTGGGCCGTCGCTGCTAGACGTCCTGACAGGTTCCGGCAAACGGTTGGTGGCCCGGAAACTGGAGTTGAAGCGAGAGCTTGCTCAACTCAAGAAGCTGAACCGGTGGAAAGACCAAAGCCTGGCCAAGCCCGAGGGGGAGAGTGCCGACCGGGCCGAGGAGCAATACCGTAATTGGGTCTGGTCGCTGGCTGAATCGGTCGGAAAATTCGGCGAGTTGAATGTTGCGCCCAACAGCCGGGGACGCAGTCGTCGGACACGTGGTTTCAAACCGATCCAGGTTCAATTGACCGGGACAGCGAAATTTGGCGACGTCCAGCGTTTCCTGTATCACTTTTATCGGGCCAAACTGTTGCACCGGGTGGTGTCGCTGAGGTTGGAATCAAAGTCCCAGGACAACGATCCTGATCTCGAGGTGACTCTGCTTGCCGAGGGATTGAGCCTGTCCTATGCCTCCGCAGATCTGTCCCAGCGAGATTCGCTGTTTCCACAGGGGCGATTTGCGTCAGAGCCTGACGAGGGAACTGTGGTCGTGGAACAGGCCGAGGAATTTCCCTCCAAGCCAGGGTTTCTTGTTCGCGTTGGTGACCAGTATCTGAATGTCACCTCGAACGAGAAAGCTGCTGATTCGGAGAACGGCGACAAGCGTTTCCAGTGGACCTACGAAGCAGTCAGCCCGGAGAAAACACTGGCTGCCGATTCGACCGTTGAACTGGTTCGAGTCGCCGAGGCCATGCAAACGATCACCCTTGATGATTACAAACTCGTCAATCCCTTTGC
>MDTE01029905.1_pt1 | contig 11220 bp, 11 predicted proteins | sample 811231 | NCBI WGS metagenome assembly MDTE01 (sample SAMN05326651, study PRJNA326480) | marine metagenome | isolation source: seawater | place: Indian Ocean: Red Sea | collected 2010 | reverse complement strand
GGGGGTAGGATTTGAACCTACGACCTTCAGGTTATGAGCCTGACGAGCTACCAAGCTGCTCTACCCCGCGATCAGAAACGAAACATATGTTAAAAATATACTAATATCAATAATTTTATATAGGCTCATATTAACATCTAATTTTGATAAATTTGATTTATTATAAAATTAGTAATTTCAAATATTTGAAAAATGAAAAAAAAATTATCAATAATTTTTCTATTAATTTTTTTTTTGCTTTCGATTTTTAATCTTTATAAAAATTATTGGAATGAAATTTTATTAGCTTTCATTGATGAATGTCAAATTGAAAAAATTAATTACATTCCTGAAAATTCAACGTTAATAGTAGGGCATGCTTATGGCAGTCCAGATTCAAATAATAATTTTATTTCAAATAAAATAAAAAATTTAATAATTCAAAATAAATTTAAAGAGGTAATATTTACTGGAGATGTTCTTAAATTACCAAGTGAAAAAAAATGGGAAGAATTAAATGATTTATTTTATAAAAATAAAACAAATTTTTATATTGCACCTGGCAACCATGATGTAGGTATTGGAGAAAATGATAAATTACTTAATATTTATAAAAAATCTCAAATAAAACCAAAAAAATTTCCACATAAAATTAAAACTAATGATTTTTTAATTATTATTGAAAATACATCTAGCAACCCTTGGAAATTAAGTGAAGAAACTTTAGATTTAATTTTTAATAAAAACTATAATAAAAATTTATTAATTCTTACACACCACATTATAGTCAAAGATTTGTTGAAATTTACAAATAGCAAGCAAGGTATGCCAAAAGAATTATATAGTTTCAACAAATTTAAAAATTATAATTTTACTATTATTTCTGGCGACTCAGGTGCTTTTGAAACCTTACCAAGAATTGGATGTTTTCAAAAAAATGAATTTTATTACATATTCAATGGCATAGGGGACATAAGTAATGATACTGTAATTATTCTTAATAAAGGAAAAATATTAAGCTATGAAATAAATTGATTTTATTTAAGAGCAAGAATACCCCTACAATATTTTGAAAACCTAGAGTCTATGTGAGAAAATTCTTTCAATATGTAATCATCAGGTGTATTAAATGAAGTTTTTATTTCTAAAACAGCCTCCAAATCTTTACTATTTAAATAATTAAGAAACTTATCTGAAAAATATTCAATATTCTCATCAAAAGTTATTCTCATTTTTTTGTATTCAAAATAGCTTCTTTCATATCTAACTCTAAGTACTGGGAATATCAGTCCATAGTCTTTGTCTAGATATCCTTCTGATTTAATATCATTATAAAATTTATCATTAATTTTCTTGGAAAATTTAAATCGTCCTTCAATAGATGAGATTTTTGTTTCAAGAAAATAAGTTTGATCAAAATACCATCTAACTCTTATTTTTTTTCTAGGCAATACTCCTTCTTCTGAGTCTTGAAACATCATTAAATTTTTGGTATCGAAATATTGACTATTTATTTTTCTTTTTGGATATAAAGAAGACATTCCATTATTCAATAAATTTGTCTTAAGTTTGTTTAATTCATAATAAGAAAGTTTTATTTTTTTTTCTTTTCTGAAAGTCATTAATTTACTCTATGTTTGATGATTGAATTAAAATCATTTTTATTTAATGAGTCGCATTTATTTTCGGAAAATAAGATTATAGCTCCTCCAAACTCTTGTTTCTTTTGTTTTGCTTCTAGGCAAATATCAGTTTTAACTGATTCTAAATATCCTAAATTAAGTTGAGAAAAATCTTTAACTGAAATTCCTATAGAGGATTCATTTACAAAAGATTTTGCTATTTCTATTTTGGATTTTTCACCTATTGAAATACCTTTATCGCCACATTTTATGACTAAGATTTTATTAATATGATAATTCCCAAAACTAAAATCTGCGCAATCATTTAATGAGTTATATATTTCTATATTATCAAATAATACATTAGAAAAATCTACATCAAGACCGTCTGAGATAGAATTTTCAATGATAATTTTTTTAATATTACCCTTTGAAGAAATTATATTAACTGCATCCTCACAATATCCATTTTTGTAGGTCAAGGATATATCATCAAAATTGACATCATAAAAATTTAAGCATCCTGTAATACCAAATTTATTGAATCTTTGATCGTTTATTTTTTGAAATTTATTAGAACCTTGAAAATGAATATCCCAGCCTTCTAAATTGATATTTTTAAATAGTAACCAATCATCATAGTGTTTTTGTGTAATATTGATTTTTTTGTTTAAATAATTCACCTCAAATTTAATGTTTTTTGACATTACTATTGAGCCATTCATAAAACTAAATTCTTTTAATTCTGAAATGGTACTTTGGATATATAACTCAGGAATAAATACACTATCTGACCCGTGAAACTCATTATTTGAAATAATATCTTTTAAATCAATTAAATTATCAATTACATGATATTTAGAATTTCCATTTTTTTTATATCTAACTATTAAATTTGCATTTACTCTTTTTATTTCGTCAATGACTAAAAGCTCTAAATTATTTAACTCAAGATTTCGAATATAATTTTTATATAAATCATCATATTTTTCAGTATGAGCCAATTTATATAACTCACTATTATTTGTTTTTGATAATAGAATTAAATTACTCTTAATTAAAGCAATGGTCTTTTTAAAATCAAATTTATATGGGGTTTTTTTATAAATTCTATTTTCAAATTTGATTTGAATATTATTTTTTTTGTTTTTGTTATCTAAAATTTTATTAAAATTATTAATAAATTGTTTATTTAAAAGTGGTAAAGATTGAAAAAGTATATTTTTTTTTGATTTACTCATTTGTGAAATATCAATCTTTTCAAATTCAAAATTTCCGTCATAATAAATTGGTTCGAAAGTGTCTTCGATAGTATTAAAATAATAATTTCTGTTATGAGGTCTTAATGCATGAGTGCCGCCTAATGCTATTAAAGAAAAAGCATAACTAGCAAACAAAGGATCATTAATTGAATTGGGATTTATATTTAAAGAATTATCTTTTATGTTTTGATTTATATAAGCCAAATATGCTTTTTGTAATTTTGTAAATGATCTTAGAGTAATATCTATTGAAGAGTCTCCTCGAATTGACCAATTAGAATTTTTTACCCGAGAAAGAGATATATTTTCAAGTTCAAAAAAGTCATGATTTTTATATGACCATAAATATTTTTCTTCTCCTTCGAATAAAGGTCCTTCTCTCCTGTTATAACGTTCGATCATTTCTTTTTTAATATTCTCCTGAAAAAGAAACAAAGAGCTCATTCCATTAATTTCGCCTTTGGTGATAAAAGTTTCAGGAACTAAGAAACCTAATTCTTTTAAAATTACGGTCCCTAAAATTTCATTTAAATTATTTCTAGTCTCAGGAATTAGAAGTTTAAAACTTGTAGCATTCATTACATTACCTTCTAATAACTTTATATTTAAACTTGATATTAAATTACCACCATTATTAAATTTTATATGATCTTTCCAATCACCTACTTGCCTAATATCAGCTTTGAAATCACATGTTCCAAATTTATAGATAATTTTGACTTTGCCTGAGAAATTTTTTTTATATTTTTTCAAAATATTTTCATTGGTATCTGTTAATATGTTTAATCCATTTTTAACCCATTTCTTACTCTGAGGTATTGTAATTAATATATTTTCAATTGAAGAAGGATTGCCGAGCTCCTCAATAAAATTAGCTGTCTTAAAGCTACAAAGACCTTTTGCAAAAATATTTTCAGAAAAAAAAAAGGAATATAATGCATATGATAAATTTATGCATACTTTTAAATATTCAAATTATATTGAATATCGCTATTTGACTCTCTAATTTCATTTAATATTTTTTGAAGTTCTTTTTTATCATTCGAAATTAAAGTATATTTGTATTTATCGTAGTCCTTATGGGTAGATATTAAATTTTTATTATTTTCTAATTCTTTTAAAATTAATTTTGAGTCAATTGTGAGGGTACACATGGAGTTTCCCTCAGAAAATGAATTAGAAAAAAACTGTTTTTTAAAAAAGTATTGGTAAATATAACTTACCACGCAAAGTGACAATGTTGCCATAATTATTGAAACCACAAAAAATCCTAACCACCTATCTGAAACAGAAGCAACAATGCCAAGTGAAATAGCTAAGAAGTACACGGCCAACTCAAATGGAGATCTAACTGGATTACGAAATCTTACAATTGATAAGGCACCTACCATACCCAAGGATAATGCTATATTTCCTGATATGACTTTTGTAATTACAAAAGTAATTATTGGGAGAAATAAAATTGTAACAGTATGGGCAAAAGTTTTTACCCAAGTTTGTCCAAAAAAAATTAATGCCGATCTACCAAAAAGTGAGATGAAAATTAGACATATGATACTTAAATAATAATTCATAATTAAATTTTACATATTTGTGTTCTTAAAGACAGAAAATTTAATTCTTTTGTGGTAGCGGAGGAGGGATTCGAACCCCCGACACATGGATTATGATTCCACCGCTCTAACCAACTGAGCTACTCCGCCATATGGAAGGTTTGTTTTATATTAAATTTTCTAATACTTAAATAATTTTGTTTATTTCTCTTTGGATATATTTTCTAGCATTTATGACATTTTTTTTGTTACTCATTGAATTTATAACTACCTCGACACCTTTTGGTTTTCCATCAAAAATTGGATAACTGCCAATAGAAACATCATCATAGCTCATTTCTGCTTTCTTAAGAATATGAGAGATTTTACTCTCAAATAATTTAGTAAAAATAGATGTAGAATAAAATTTATTCTTAATATTGATTATTTTTAAAAATTCTTTTGTCATTACTTCTACTATTGAAGGGATACCAGCAAATACAAAAATATTTTCAATCTTAAACCCAGGTGCCCCACTTAAAGAATTTTTAATTAATTTTGAACCTTTTGGCATGTAAGCCATTTTTTTTCTAGCATCGGTCAATTCAGATTTTACTTTCTTATAATACTTTTCTAATTCTTTATAAGCTCCTTGATGAAGTAAATATGATTTATTTAAAGCTAAACTAATTGACTCTGCTGTAATATCATCATGAGTTGGGCCTATCCCCCCAGTAGTAATAATAAAATTATATTTTTTTTTTAATCTTGTAATTTCTCTTATAATAATTCTTTTGTTATCTGGAATTACACAGACATATTCGAGAGAGATTCCATTTTTAAAAAGCACTTTTGCTATATAATTTATATTTTTATCTTGTGTTCTACCTGTTAAAATCTCATTACCAATAATTATTAATGAGGCATTTTTAATTTTATTTTTCATAATCTATGAAATACCAAGACAAAATATTTAGCGGTTTATTTATTAAACGTTATAAACGATTTTTAGCAGACATCAAATTAGATAAGGATATAGTTACAGCATACTGTCCTAATACAGGATCACTTTTTGGGCTACTAAATCAAGGATCGGAGGTATTAGTTGCTAAGGTTAATAATCCAAAAGCCAAATTAAAATATAGACTTGAAGCTATAAGGTCTGGCAAAACTTTTGTTGGTATTAATACCTCTTTACCTAACTCAATTGTCTATCAAGCTATTTCAAAAGGAAAAATTTTAAATGGTATAATTGGTGATCTGAAGCAAGAGGTGAGATATGGAAAAAATTCTAGAATAGATATCTTCATTGAAAATGAAAAAGGTGGAAATTCATATATAGAAGTTAAATCGGTTACTTTATCTCGAAAAAAAGGTTTAGCAGAGTTTCCAGATGCTGTGACCTCAAGAGGATCAAAACACTTAATTGAATTAAGCAAGATGTCAAAAAAAGGAGAAAATTGTTATATGATTTACCTTGTTCAAAGAAACGATGTAAATAAATTTTCTGTAGCAAAAGATATTGATCCCGAATATTATAAAAATTCTCTTATAGCTAAAAACCATGGGGTTAAATTTTTGGCATTTAAATGCAAAATAGACTACGAGGGTATAAATATAATTAGTGAAATAGAAATTAGTGAAAATTAAATCTTATAAAGAACAAGAAATTAAAGACTGCAGGGAAGCTAGCCAAATTTCAGCTATGATCCTAGATGAACTTGGAGGAATTATTTCTGAGGGCATAACAACTGAAGAAATTGATAATTATTGTTTTGAAAGGATTAAAAAACTTGGAGGATTGCCGGCACCTTTATTCTACAAAGGTTTTCCAAAATCTAGTTGTACTTCTTTAAATAGAGTAATATGTCATGGAATACCCTCTTCAAATAGAAAACTACTTGATGGTGACATTTTAAATGTTGATATAACTACAATAATAAATGGTTGGCACGGTGATACTTCAAGAATGTTCAAAATTGGTAATGTGTCTGTTAAAGCTAATAATTTATGTGAAATAACTCACTTATGTCTGCTTGAAAGCATAAAAGAGATAAAAATTGGTGACCCTATAAGTAAAATTGGAAAAAAAATAGATCAAATAGCAAATGATAACAATTTTAGCGTCGTAAGGGATTTTTGTGGTCATGGAGTTGGTGTCAATTTTCATGAGAACCCTAGTATATTGCACTACTATGATATGGAATATGACAAAATAAAATTTATTGATGGAATGATATTTACGATTGAACCTATGATAAATTCTGGCAATTACCATTCAAAAATACTAAATGACGGTTGGACAGCTGTGACAAAAGATAAAACTCTTAGCGCTCAATACGAACATACGATATATATTAATGGTGACAACATTGAGATTCTAACTGAGTCCCCAAATGGAGTTTTTTATAATTGATACCGAGATATTCTAGAAAAATTTTGAAAGATATATGGGAAGACCAAAATAAATTTCGTATATGGCTTGATATCGAAATATTAGCATGTGAAGCCATGGAAAAGCTTGGTCATATTCCTAAAGGGATAACAAACAAAATCAAAAAAAAAGCAAATTTTAAAGTCAAAGAAATTGAGCAAATTGAAAAAAAAACAAGACACGATGTTATTGCCTTTTTAACTAATGTAGCAAAATATGTAGGTGAAGAGTCTCGCTACATCCATAAAGGTCTGACTTCAAGTGATATTATTGATACTGCATTTTCTATACAACTCTACCAGTCAAGTCAAATAATTGAGAAAGGTCTTATTGAACTTGGCAAAGAATTATCAAAATTAGCAAAAAAACATAAATACACTGTTTGTATAGGAAGAAGTCATGGAATTCATGCAGAGGCAACAACTTTTGGATTAAAAATTTTAGGCTATTATGAAGAAAACAAAAGAAATATTGCTAGATTAAAAGATTCAATTAGAGATATACAAACTATCCAATTGTCTGGGCCTGTAGGTACTTACTCAAACATTGATCATAGAGTTGAAAAAATAGTAGCCCAGAAGTTAAAATTTAAAATTGAGCCCGTGTCAACTCAGATTATTCCTAGAGATAGGCATGCAGATCTATTTAGTAGCTTTTCTATTACAGCTAGTTCTCTTGAAAGAATTGCAACAGAAATTAGGCATTTACAAAGAACTGAGGTTCTTGAGGTTGAAGAAGGATTTACAAAAGGTCAAAAAGGAAGCTCTGCTATGCCACATAATAAAAATCCTATTTTATCTGAGAATGTTTCAGGTCTGGCTAAAGTAATAAGATCTCTTATCATGCCAGCCCTAGAAAATATTACTTCTTGGCATGAAAGAGATATTAGCCATTCAAGTGTTGAAAGAATTAATGCTCCTAACGCTACCATCACTCTCGATTTTGCAATTCAAAGGATGATCAACATTGTTTCAAATTTAGTAGTTCATAAAAAAAATATGCAATCAAACTTAAATCAATTAAGAGGTCTTCCCTACTCTCAAAATGTATTAATTTTTTTAATTGAAAATAAGGTTTCAAGGGAAGACGCATATAAAATTGTACAAGATTGTGCTCTAAAAACTTGGAATGGAAGTGGTAGTTTCAAAGAAAACTTATTGGATCACCCAGTACTATCTAAATTTAACCTCTCCAAAAATATTGATCGTGTATTTTCAAATAAAAATTTATTTAATAGTGTTGATTTGATATTTAAAAGAGTTAAGTAATGCCAACAAAGTTGAAAAAATTATATGAAGGTAAAGCTAAAATTATTTATAATAAATCTGCCTATCAAGTTGTAGCTAAATATAAAGATGATGCTACTGCTTTCAACAATCTAAAAAAAGGCTCTATTAAAAATAAAGGGTTTATTAATAACAATGTATCATCATATTTATTTGACTTATTAAATCATTGCAATATTCCAACGCATTTTTTAAAAAAAATTGATAAAAAATCTCAACTATTAAAAAAAGTTGACATTATTCCAGTTGAAGTTCTTATCAGAAATTATTTTGCTGGATCTTTAGCAAAAAAATTTGGAATAAAAGAGGGGACCAAACTTCCTGATACTCTTGTTGAGTATTGTTTAAAGTCTGACAAACTTGGAGATCCTCATATAAGTAAAGAACACATATTGAATTTAGGATTATGTGATATAGATGATATAGAATTGATTGAGGAATATTCCCTGAGGATTAATGATATTCTAAGAGGTGTTTTTTTTAATATTGGAATAAATTTAATAGATTTTAAATTAGAATTTGGAATTTGTAAAAAATCAAAAGATCTAATCTTAGCTGATGAAATATCTCCTGATACTTGCAGACTGTGGGATTTAAAAACTAACAAAAAACTCGATAAAGATCGTTTTAGAAGAGACCTAGGCAATGTAGAAGAGGCATACATTGAAGTCATGAATAGATTAAATATAAAATGAGAGTTAAAATTTTAATTCGTCTTAAAAACCAAATATTAGAACCTCAAGGAAAAGCCATTGAACAATCGCTTGATAATCTAGGTTTTAAAGATCTAAAAAATATAAGACAGGGAAAACTCATTGAATTAGATCTACCAGATGAAATATCCAATGATAAAAAAGATGAACTTATATCCTCAGCTTGTAAAAAATTATTAATCAATGAAATTATTGAAGAGTACGAAGTACTTGGATGAGCTTTAAATCTGCTGTTATTACTTTCCCAGGTTCAAATTGCGACAGAGATGCAATAACTTATTTAAAAATTCTTAGTAATGAAAGTGTTATAAATGTATGGCATGATGATGCATCTTTACCAAACGTAGATTTAGTAATTATTCCTGGCGGATTTAGTTTTGGAGATTATTTAAGATCTGGAGCTATGGCTGCAAAAAGTAAAATTATTCCTGATGTGATTGAACATGCCAAAAAGGGAAAGTACCTCATGGGAATTTGCAATGGTTTTCAAATCCTTACAGAAATTGGTTTGCTTAAAGGGGCTTTAATTCAGAATAATAAATTAAAATTTTTAGGTAAAGATTGCTTTATCAAAAAAAAACATAATAGTAAATTTAATCAGTTAATATCCTCAGACCAAGTTCTTCAAATACCAGTGGCTCACAATGAGGGAAACTTTTACTGTGATGAAGAGAGTTTAAAATATTTAAATGATCATGAGCTTATAGCATTTGAATATTGTAAAGGATCTTATTCTTTCTCAGATGCTAATATTAATGGCTCCATAGAAAATATTGCTGGTATTACAAATAAAGAAAAAAATATATTGGGAATGATGCCTCATCCAGAAAGAGCATTTCAAAATTTTCACAAATCTAAAGATGGAAAAATAATCCTAGAGTCACTAATCCAATGAACGAGGAATTAATTAAACAACATGGTTTAACTTTAGCTGAATTCAAAACTATAAAAGATTATATAAAACGAGATTTAAGTATTGAGGAACTAGGTATCTTTTCTGCAATGTGGAATGAGCATTGTTGCTATAAGACCTCAAAAAAATGGTTAAAAAAACTTCCTACTCATAATGAAATTGTTATTCAAGGCCCTGGAGAAAATGCTGGGATAATTGATCTTGAAGGAGATGATGGTATTGCATTTAAAATAGAAAGTCACAATCATCCAAGTTACATAGAACCATTTAATGGTTCTGCTACTGGAGTTGGAGGAATTCTAAGAGATATATTTACTATGGGAGCTAGGCCTATAGCTACATTGGACTCAATAAGATTTGGAGAAATCACAACAGATAAAACAAAATATCTTCTCAATGGTGTTGTTCATGGAATCGGGCACTATGGAAATTGTATTGGTATTCCAAATATTGGAGGTGAGTGTGAATTTGATGAAACTTATGATTACAATAATTTAGTCAATGCTATGGCTATAGGCCATGTCAAAAAGAACTCAATATTCTACTCTAAGCCTAAAACAATTGGTGGTTTAATTGTTTATATAGGATCAAAAACGGGCAAAGATGGTATTCATGGGGCTAGTATGGCTTCAGATGTTTTTTCAGAGGATGATGAAGACGATAAAAGACCGTCTGTTCAAGTTGGAGATCCTTTCATGGAGAAACTATTAATGGAAGGATGCCTAGAACTAATGTCATCTGGTTTAATTGAGTCAATGCAGGACATGGGTGCAGCTGGAATAACATCATCTAGTGTAGAGATGGCATCTAAGGGCGAAGTTGGTGTTTTAATTAATTTAGATAAAGTACCATTAAGACAACCATTAACTCCTTATGAAATTCTTCTATCTGAAAGTCAAGAAAGAATGCTTGCAGTAATTGAAAAAAAAAATGATAAAAATGTAAGAAAAATACTAGAAAAGTGGCAGATTGATTATGAAGTAATTGGTGAAATTACAGATACAAAAAGAGTTGTTTTTACTTCACAAAATAAAACAGTTGTTGATTTACCTGTTAATATCATTGTTGATGATGCTCCAGAATACGATAGAGAATTTTACATTCCAAAAAAAAGGTCTTTAAATAATTATGATTTATCCAATTTATCAATTGAGGATATGGTTAATAATTTACTAAACGATTTAAATTATTTAGATAAAAGTTGGGTTCATAATCAATATGACTCCACTGTAATGGGCGATACTGTTAGAGAGCCTGGACATGCAACAGGTATCGTTAAATTGCACGACAGTGAAAAAGTAATTGGAGCATCTACTGACTGTAATCCTCTATACATCAAAATAAACCCTGAATTGGGAATGATTTACACTGTTTTAGAGTCATATAGGAATTTAATCTGCTCAAATATTAAACCACTAGCTATTACTAATAATTTGAATTTTGCAAGTCCCCTTGATCCTAATATTATGGGGGAAATAG
>MDTE01198092.1_pt1 | contig 11221 bp, 9 predicted proteins | sample 811231 | NCBI WGS metagenome assembly MDTE01 (sample SAMN05326651, study PRJNA326480) | marine metagenome | isolation source: seawater | place: Indian Ocean: Red Sea | collected 2010 | reverse complement strand
TGGCCGCCTGCCAGTCGCATCCGCAAGGCCGTGAGGGCGGATTCGACGTGGCTAGTTCAGTACGCGATAGCCGCGGCCAAGCATGCACTTGCGGAGCACCCTGGTGCGCTCACGCTCGGCTTCACCAATGCCCTTGGCGGCGCCGGTCGTGCCCAGCGCGCCGCTGATGCGCTCAGCCGTCCGTCCGTCACCAATCGCGGCGCCCACAACGGCACCCACCACTACCGCCCCCGCGCCTCGCTGCACGGCACGCTTGCCGGGATCGACCCGGTCCGCATAGGCCTCGCAGTCCGCAAGGTCTGCCTCGTACTTCGCTTCGTCGACACCTTTTGTGTCCACGATGAGTTCGTGCTGCACACACCCGCCAAGTGCCAGCCCGCAACCCACCAACAAGACCCATTTCAGAACCATGCGTGAAACCTCCTGAACCGGCGCCACAGTAGGCCATTGTGGATGAATCGGTGCTGAATACGTCATGCAGCGGGCACCGTCTGTCGGCATCGCCTCTTGCGGCCCCGCTGGCACCGCCTATAATGGTCCGACCAAATTGGACTGACCATAGTGGTCAGACTACCGGAACCGGACTGAAGTGGTCCGACCAAACAGTGAAATGCGCGTCACCCCATTTCCGTGCGGGCGCGCGACACGGGAGCAACATGTCAGACCCACACCGATCCCTGGCCCAGGAGATCGAGGCAGAACTGCGCGACGATATCCTGCGCGGGCAGTACCGGCCCGGTGAACGCCTGCCCTCCGAGCGCGATCTCGCAACACGCTTCGACGCCAGCCGAGGCGCCGTGCGGGAGGCTCTGAAGAAGCTCGAGCAGGTTGGCCTTGCCGACGTTCGCCCGGGCGGCGTTCGCGTGGTGCCAATCGAGGACGCGACACTGGAAGTGCTGGGGCATTTGCTCGCACTGGGCGACCACCCGGATCCGCGTCTGGTGAGCCAGGTCCTGCACGTCGTCGGCGCACTGATGGCCATGTCGGCGCGCACGGCCATCGAGCAGGCAAGCGACGCGCAGATTGCGGCAATGCGCGAGCTGATCAGAAGCCTGCTGGAGCAGCCGGACGGTGTCCAGCACGACTGGCGGGAGCTTGCGGTGTACTTCACGGAGGTGAACCAGAACCTCGTCCTGCGACTCGTGGGCAACGGGCTCAAAACACACTTCGTTGCGCGGTTTCAGGCAATCGGTGAGATCAGCCTCGACAGCGACCAAACCCGCGATGCCGCGCGAGCCCAGCTCCTCAATCTCGATGACGCCATCGCGAGGCGGGACGCTCACGGCACCGCACGGTGCATCACCGAGCACTTCGCATTCATAGAGACAGGGCTGATCGCCGCGCTCGCGGAACGTGATGCAACCCCCAACGCTGCCTCCAGGGAGGCCCGTTCATGAAGACGCTTTTCAAGGCACTCATTGTAGGGGCGGTCCTCGTCGGAGCCGGGTTTGGCGCCTTCGTGCTCGTTGTGAGCGCTCCGGAACCAGCAAAGCTCGAACCCTCCGAGGTCGCGACCGCGGTGCGTGTCACGACCGTGGCAAGGAAGTTGGTCCAAATGGAAGTGCGTTCCCAGGGCAACGTCGAGCCCCGGGTGCAGAGCGATCTGGTGCCGGAGGTCTCGGGACGCGTGCAGTGGATGTCGCCGAACCTGGTGGCCGGGGGTGCATTCGACAAGGACGAGATCCTGCTCAAGCTCGATGACCGCGACTACCGCAGCACGGTTGAACGCAACCAGGCGAGCGTCGAACGCCGTCGCGCGGAAGACGAACACGCGCGCTTCGAACTCGGGCGCCTCGAAGAACTCGTGAAGAAGAGCCTCACGAGCCAGTCGAACCTGGAGGCCGCGCTGCGCACACAGCGGATTGCCGCGGCCACCCTGCGCGACGCGGAGATTGCGCTGACCCAGGCGCAGCGCGATCTCTGGCGTACGGAGATTCGGGCACCATACGGCGGCCTGATTCGTACCGAGAAGGTCGACGTGGGTCAGTTCATCAGTCGCGGCCAGGCCATTGCGTCGATCTATGCCAGCGACGCGGTCGAAGTCCGGTTGCCGGTCGCCGACGCCCAGCTCGCGTTTCTGGATCTCCCGCTCGGCACGTACGGGGAGTTGGCCGCCGACGTTGCGCCGGATGTTGTCCTGACTACCCGGTACGGCGGGCGCGAGTATCAGTGGAACGGCAAGGTTGTACGCACCGAGGCCGAAATCGACTCGCGCAGCCGGATGGTCAACGTCGTCGCCCGCATCACCCATCAGACCGGGCAGCCGCTGCCGCCCATTGGCCTCTTTGTGAATGCAGCGATCAGCGGCCGGAACGTCGATGGCGTGGTTGCCCTGCCCCGCTCCGCGATTCGCAACCAGGACGAAGTCCTCATCGTGGATGGCAACAGCAGGATGCGGTTCAGGAAGGTCGAACTCTTTCGCTTCGATGGTGATCAGGTGTTCGTGAGTGGTGGCCTGAATGACGGCGACATGGTGAACCTTTAGCCAATCCAGACGGTCGTCGACGGCATGAAGGTCGCCGTGACCCGTGACGGTCCGCAGGACCTGGATCCGGGCCTGGCGCCACCGGCACGGATGACCGCCGAAACCTCCGCCGCACCCACTCCGAGGAGCTGAGCGATGCACCGCATCATTGCCTGGTTCGTCGACAACCCCGTCGCCGCGAATTTGCTGATGGCGATTTTCATCGCCGGCGGCGGCGTCGCCCTGCTGACGATGCACAAGGAAGAGTTCCCAAACATCGAAACCGGCGTCGTGATGGTCCAGGTCCCGTATCTGGGCGCGGCTCCCGCAGAAGTCGAACAGGCGGTCTGTGTCCGTATCGAGGAGGCGATCGAAGGTGTCGAAGGCATCGATCGCGTCAACAGCAACTCAATGGAAGGCATGTGCTCGGTGCAGATCGAACTGATGATGGATGCCGACTACACGCGCGCGCTGAACGACATCAAGGGCAACGTCGACGCCATCTCGACCTTCCCGCGCGAGACGGAAAAACCGATCACCTCGATGATGAACTTCCGTGGTCAGACCATCACAGTCGCGCTCTCCGGCGACACAGACGAGATCACGCTGAAGACGATCGCCGAGCGCATCCGGGACGATATCTCCGACCTCGACGACGTCTCCCAGGTGTCCGTGAACTACTCACGACCCTACGAAATCTCCATCGAGGTGGGGGAACACACGCTGCGGCAGTACAACCTGACGCTCGATTCGATTGCGGCCGCAATTCGCAGGTCATCCCTCGACCTGCCGGGCGGGTCCATCAAAGCGGAGGCAGGTGAGATCCTGCTGCGCAGCAAAGGTCAAGCCTATCGCGGGACCGAATTCGAGGACATCGTCGTCCTCACACGGATGGACGGCAGCAACGTGACGCTCGGCGAAATTGCCAACGTCCGTGACGCGTTCCAGGAGGGATACCTCAAAGCGAAGTTCGACGGCAAACGCGCGGTGATGATCACCGTCTACCGTGTCGGCGAAGAGGACACCATCAACTCCGCAAACGCCGTCAAGGACTACATCGAAACGGTCAGGGGCGACATCCCGGCCGGCCTGTCGCTCGACGTGTGGATCGACGAGTCGGTGTCTCTGGAGCGCCGGATCACCGCGCTGACGAGCAGCGCCTGGTACGGACTGATGCTCGTGTTGCTCATCCTCACGCTGTTCCTGCGCTTCAAGGTCGCGCTGTGGGTCGCCGCCGGGATTCCGATTGCGATGCTCGGGGCGATCTGGATGTTCCCCTTCGCGGGCATCAACATCAGTTCCCTGACGGTACTCGCGTTCATCCTTGTGCTCGGGATCATTGTCGATGATGCAATCGTGGTCGGTGAGCGCTGCTTCGCGCACGAGAACATCGAACCCACGCAGCGCGACGCTGCGGTCGCAGGCACGTATGAGGTGGCCGTACCGGTGATCTTCGGCGTCCTGACGACCATGGCCGCCTTCCTGCCGATCATCGTCGTCGACGGCCGCATGGGCGCTTTCTTCCAGGTCATCGGGTGGGTCGTCGTGATCTCGCTGGTTTTTTCGATTCTCGAATCCCAACTCATCCTGCCCGCGCACCTGGCCCATCGAAAGACGCGCGGCTACATGCTCGAACACTCCGCGCTCGTGAAGTTCTGGCGCAAATGGCAGGGCATGCTCGCGGGCTCCCTCGAGTGGGTCGCCCAGAACGTCTACAAGCGCGCCCTCGTTGCATCGCTCGAATGGCGGTGGGTGACGTGGGCTGTCGGTACGGGCGTGCTCATCCTGTCGATCGCGCTCATCGCGAGCGGCCGTGTCATCTTCCAGTTCTTCCCTGCCGTCGACGGGGACCGCGTTTACGCAACGCTGACCATGCCCGAAGGCGTCTCGGTGAAACTGACCGAAGCCGGTGCAAAGCGGATTGAAGATGCCGCGCTCGAACTGGGTCGTGAACTGAACAGCGAACTCGGGCTGACACATGACGACGGCGTCATCCGGCACATGCTCGCGTCCATCGGCTCCAACGCCGCGCGCAGCAACGGACCACCTTCCCGGACTCCCGGCGGCAGCCACCTCGCCGAGGTCGTCATAGACCTTGCGCCCATCGAGATGCGGCCCAACCTGACTGCGTCGGAAATTGCCCGGCGCTGGCGGGACAAGGCAGGTGCAATTCCGGACGCCATCGAACTGCAGTACACGGCCAACTCATTCAGCGCGGGCGACCCGATTCGAATCCAGCTGAAGGGCCGCGACGTCGAACAGCTCCGGGATGCTGCCGCCTGGCTGCGCGGTGAACTCGGGCGCTACCCCGGGGTGATGGATCTGTCCGACTCGTTCCGGGCGGGCAAGCAGGAAATCAAGCTCGACATCCTGCCCGAAGCCAAGCCGCTGGGCCTGACCCTGAACGATCTTGCCCGGCAGGTGCGCCAGGCGTTCTACGGCGAAGAGGCGCAGCGCATTCAGAGAGGCACTGACGACGTGCGAGTCATGGTGCGGTACCCGGAAACCGAGCGGAAGTCCCTTGGCAATCTGGAAGACATGCGCATTCGCACGGCGGACGGGACTGAAGTGCCGTTTGCCAGTGTCGCAAGAGTCGAACTGGGCAAGGGGTACTCGACGATTCAGCGGGTCGACCAGCAGCGGGTTGTCGACGTCGTGGGGGATGTCGACCGGTCCATCGTCGCCCCCGAAGAAGTATTCACCAGCATCGAGCGTGCCCTTTGTGACGAAGGGACGAGCTTCGGCAACCGCGAGGCACGCTGTACGAACTCGCGTTTCCCAGGAGTGACCTACTCCAAGGGCGGCGAGCAGGAGGAGCGCGACAAGGCGACTGCCAGCCTGATCGCAACCGTGCCGATTGCGTTGATGATCATCTACGCTTTGCTGGCCATTCCCCTCAAGAGCTACATGCAGCCGCTCGTGATCATGAGCGTGATTCCGTTCGGCGCGGTCGGCGCGATCGTCGGGCACTTCATCATGGGCTGGAATCTGATCTTCTTTTCCCTGCTCGGCATCATCGCGCTCTCTGGCGTGGTAGTGAACGCCTCACTCGTGCTCGTCGACTACATCAATCGGCAACGCCGCAAGGGTGTGCCGGTCTTCGAGGCGGTCAGCCTGGCGGGAGTGGAGCGATTCAGGCCAATTCTACTGACGTCGATCACGACGTTCGTTGGGCTGATTCCGTTGATGACGAACAAGGACCCGGAGACGTTCATGTTCATCCCGATGGCAATCTCGCTCGCGTTTGGCGTGATCTTCGCAACCGTCATCACGATGTTCCTCGTGCCGTCGCTCTACCTGATGCTGCAGGATTGGCTGGAATTCTGGGGCCTCGATGAGTCGCACGATCATTCGCAGAGTCCAACCCGGCGCATGGAAGGCGACGCGGCATCAGCTGCCAACGGCAGTGTTCCGACCCTGACCCAAGCGGGTGGCGGGGGCGGCTGATCGGGGCGAGCTAACGACGCAGCATGAGATCCACTTGCTGCGTCATGATCGTCTCGCCGTCACCGTTCGAGACGGTATCGGACAGGCGGACGACGCCACGGTCCGGCCGCGATCGTGATGGTGTCAGCCGGGTAACCTCGGTGTAGTAACCAAGCAGATCGGTTGCGAGCGCGGGCTTTCGCAAGCGGAGCTGATCTTTACCCACCATGGCCAGGGTCTTGAACCCGGGTTCGAAGTCCGCAAAGAGGCGGGTACACACCGCGAATATGTGGAGCGATGACGCCGAGATGCCGGGCAGCCCAATTCGCCGGGCCGCATCGCGGTCCAGGTGAAAGGGTTGCGGGTCCCACTCCCGTGCAAAGGCCGTAACCGCCTCTTCGGTGAGTTGCCAGTGTCCGAAATCGATCACCTGGCCCACCCTCAGGTCGTCGAGACCGAGCATCAGACGCCTCGCAGCAGTTCGGTAATCGAGGTCTTGGCGCGGGTCCGCGCATCGACCGTCTTGACGATGATCGCCGCTGACAGGCCATAGTCGCCGCGGTTCAGCGTGCCCGGTACAACGACCGAACCGGGGGGAACCTTGCCGTAGTGGCTCTTGCCGGTCGAACGGTCATAGATGGGAGTACTCTGGGAGATGAAAACGCCCATGGCGAGTACGCTCCCCTCGCCAACAACCACACCCTCAACCACCTCGGACCGCGCCCCGATGAAGCATTCATCCTCGATGATCGTCGGCGTTGCCTGGGCAGGCTCGAGGACCCCGCCAATCCCGACACCGCCGGACAAGTGGACACCCCGCCCGATCTGCGCGCACGAACCCACGGTCATCCAGGTGTCGACCATCGTCCCTTCGCCGACCCATGACCCAACGTTGACGAACGACGGCATCAGCACGACATCGGGCGCGATGTGTGCCCCGTCCCGGACGACTGCCCCCGGAATGACCCTGGCGCCTTCGCGCCTGAAGTCTTCCGCGCTGTAACCACGGTACCGGGGCGCCAGCCGATCGAAGTAGCCGGTGACGCCGTCACTGTATACCTCAGCGTCGAAGAACCGGAAGCTGAGCAGAACCGCCTTCTTGACCCACTCGTTCGTCACCCATGCGCCATCAACCTTCTCGGCCACGCGAATCGCGCCGGAATTGAGGTCGGCGTACACCTCCCGGAGCAGACGTTCCTCGTCCCCTCTCGGCTCAGCGCCTTCGTATACCTGCTCGAGGTGGTCACGGTCTTCGGGATTCAGCATGTGACTCCTTTTCTGCGGGCTATTTCGCGCTGGGTGCGTCGCGGAGGGCCGCGCCCACGAATGCATCCAGGCACTCGGCAACCGCGCCCGGCGCGTCGTAGTGCAACATGTGCCCTGCGTTGGCAATCACGCGGCTCCCGGCTCGGGCAAACAGACCTTCCCGCCGTCGCAGTTCCGCCTCGTACCGGTCGGGATCATAGAGGTGCGGTCTGCGCTTCGTCCAATATTCGAGCGCCCGGTCGCCGGTGACCATCAAGACCGGACAACGTATGGCGCGCCAGTGCGACTCGTTTTCATCCTGGGAAAATGACGTCCAGAGGCTGTGGATTCTCTGGTCGAACCGCCATCGGACCCCATCGTCGCAGGGCTCCGTCGCCGCTTCTGCGAGGACCGTCGCGCGAGCGAGTCCGAGGCCCGGGTTATTCGAGAGCAACTTCCGGGCGGCAACCTCGACGCTGGCAAGCGGGGCTCGTTGCCCCTTCCCGCCTTCGTCCCCGAGCGCGGGGCGGGCCAGTTCGTCAATGCGTCGCCGCGCCTCGCGCCGACGGCCCTCGTCCTGCCGGTCATCAGGGCCGCGCGGCGGACCCAGGCCGTCGAGCAATGCGAGCGCCCGAACCCGTTCGGGGAACAGCGATGCGTACCGTGCACTGACGTGCCCGCCGAGCGAGTGACCGATGAGTACAACAGGTGCGTCCACGAACCGTTCGATCAGGATGTGCAGGTCCGCCACAAACTGCGCCAACGTGTAGCTGCCTGGGTGCTCACTTGCCCCGTGACCGCGCAGTTCCGGGCGCCACACGTGCCACTCGGGACATGCTTCGAGCACAGGGTCAAAGGACAGTGGGAGATCCTGTGCGCCGTGCAGCAACACGACATCCGGGCCACACCGGTTACCGGACTCATGGACGACCAGCGATGCGCCAGCCCCCGCAAACCTGTGTGTCGTCACCTCGCCGCGCAGCACTCGTCGACCCTCCCCGACAAAACGGCCGACTATACCCGGTAGCACCCCGGTCCGGTTTTTTTTGTCCGGTCCATGGTTTATAAGAAGGCGCGCCGAACATCCCGAGCCTGACCAATACACGCGGAACGCCAATGCTCCCTCTGACGAATCTCTTTGTCCTCGACTTCTCCCAGGGACCCTCCGGCGGGATCGCCACAATGATCCTGGCCGACTTCGGTGCGGAAGTGCTCAAGGTAGACGGTCCGGACGGCGACCGCTTCGAGTCCCAGGCGGCCGCGCCGATGTGGCTGCGCGCCAAACGACGAACGGTGCTGGACGGCAGCGCAGAGCACCTGCGCGGCGAGATCGAGCGTGCGGACGTTGTACTGACCAGCGGCCCCCTCGCCGACTTGCGGGACAAAGGCCTCGACTACATGACCCTCTCGCAGCGCAATGCGCGCGTCGTCTACTGCCACATCAGCGCGATGGGCGAGGATGAGCCGATCGGCCCGCAGCAGCCGACCGAAGGGATCGTCGCCGCGAAGGCAGGACGGATGCTCGCGATGGAGGGTATCTCCCGCGAGCCGGGCCCCGCCTATTCGGTCGTCCAGGTCGCGACCCACGCCACCGCCATGAACACCGTCACCGGCATCATCGCCGCGCTCTGGGAGCGTGAGCGCTCGGGCCGGGGGCAGAAGGTGCACACAAGCCTCGTGCAGGGCCTCATGCCCTACGACATGGCCGGCTCGCTCGCGGCACAGATGCGCGCCCGTCGCGGCAAGCAGGCGCCCCGCGCCACGGGCGACCAGATGCCCCCGCTGAACTACCATCCCGCACAGTGCAAGGACGGTCGCTGGATTCAGTTGGGCAACCTGCTCGCCCACCTCTACCGCAATTACCTGAACGCGGCCGGTCTGGCTCGCATCGTCGACGCGCCCCCCTTCAACAAGCCGGAACACGAGTGGAGCAGCGACGAGCGCGAACAGTTCAGAGACCTCATGCTGGAACGCATGCAGGAGAAGACCGTCGACGAGTGGATGGATATCTTCGTCGCGGACGGGGGCGTTGTGGCGCACCGTTACCAGACGTCCGTCGATGCGTTGTCAGACCCCGACATCATCGCCAACGGGCATGTGACCGAGATTGACGGCGTCCGTCAGATCGGCCCGCTTGCCAACCTCACGCAAACGCCTGCCCAGCCCGGCAGCATCAAGCGCGCAGCCGGCCCCTTCAGGCCGGCCGCAGCAACCGCGCCGTCCCGCGAAGCAAACAACGCAGGCCCGCTGGCGGGACTCGTCGTGCTGGAACTCGCCACGATCATCGCCGCGCCGCTCGGCGCATCGTTCCTCGCCGACCTCGGCGCGCGGGTCATCAAGGTCGAGCCTGTTGGGGGCGACCCGTTCCGGGCGATGGGCATGGGGGCATGGCGCTGCAACCAGGGCAAAGAGGCGCTGGGGATCGATCTCAAGTCTGATGCCGGCCAACGCATGGTCAAGCAACTCGCCGACACCGCGGACATCGTCATCCACAACTACCGCCCCGGCGTTCCCGAACGGCTCGGCATCGACTACGCCACACTGTCCGCCGACAACCCGGGCCTCGTGTACATCTCGGCCAACGGGTACGGCCCGGCCGGTCCCGGGGCACGCAGGCCCTCAACGCACCCGATCCCCGGCGCGGCGCTGGGTGGCGCGAAACACCAGGCGGGCGACATTCCGCAGACACCGCTCGATCTGGCGGGCATCCGCGAGGGAGCCCGCCGCCTCATGCGCGCCAACGAGGTCAACCCGGATCCGAATACATCCATGGTGGTCTCCGCGACCGCAATGCTCGGTCTCATGGCGCGCGAGCAAACCGGTGAGGGCCAGCAGATCTTCATCGACATGTTCGGTGCCAACGCGTACGCCAACTTCGACGACTTTCTGGCCTATCCGGGCAAACCACCCCGCCCCGCGCTTGATGCGGATCTGCGCGGTACCGGCTCCACCCATCGTCTGTACGCCTGCGAAACGGGCTGGGTGTTTCTCGCCATTCAGCATCAGGACGACTGGGTGCGCTTCTGCGCGCTCGCCGAAGTGCCCGAACTCGCGACGGAGCATGCAGTCTCACCCACCGATCACGATGCAGCGCTGACGGAAGCGCTGTCCAGGTTGTTCCGGTCCCGCCCTGCTCCGGCGTGGGAGGCATTGCTCGCGCCCGAAGGACTGCCGTGTGTCGTCGCCGACGCGCAGACCAGCTGGGAGTTTTTCCACGAGCACGCGCGGGACGACTCGGACCTCATGACCAAAGTCAGTCAGGTGGACCTGGGTGAGTATTACCGGCACGCCTCGATGCTGAACTTCTCCCGCTCCGAACCGACCCTCGGACCGCCCACCCGCGGCGGCGAGCACAGCCGCAGCCTTGCGGCCTCGCTCGGCTACAGCAGCGCGGAGATCGACGCCCTGTACGACGCGGGCGTGTTGTGGAGCGCGCCGCCGCCCGCCGGGTGAGGCGCCTCACCCGGCCAGCAGCACGTTCCGGAACAGAGCCTGGCGAACCATTAGGGCCCGTGATGCAGCACGGGCGCGCCGGACGGATCAGTCCACGCGTGCGAGTTCCGGCGACGGTTCGTTGACTTCGACCTTCAGTCCCGTGATGGCGTTGGTGAGTTGGGACGTCATGACCAGCCCGCCGGCCTGCAGACGGTCCGCCCGCACCAGCACGCTGTACTGACCGTCTGCGTCGTGCAGCTCGCCCATCCGCTCGACAGGAATGGCCAGCAGTCGGTCGTCTTCCACGACAAACAGCCGGTCCTGCCCGTAGATCGCCTGGATGGGTACCCTGACCACGTCGACAACGGGCGGCAGGGACAGCGTCATGCTCACGGCGCGGCCCAGTTCCAGCGTGGGGTTTGCAACCTGGAACAGTCCGTCGACGCCCGGACGGCCCGTATCCACCGTTGCGGCGAGACGCACGAGGGTCGCACCCGAAGCGTCGTCAGAACCGTTGATGCGGGCATGCAGGGCCCGACCGTCGGCAAGCGCACGGCGCACGAGCGGCGTCTAGGTGTGATCTGTCAGTAGGTTGTTCATCCGGGCCTCAAGCCCGAAGCTAATGAGTGTTCAAAGTCCATTGGCTACGGA
>MDTE01142873.1_pt1 | contig 11221 bp, 10 predicted proteins | sample 811231 | NCBI WGS metagenome assembly MDTE01 (sample SAMN05326651, study PRJNA326480) | marine metagenome | isolation source: seawater | place: Indian Ocean: Red Sea | collected 2010 | reverse complement strand
TTTCGATTAGCGAGGCCGCGAGTCGCCTGTCCCGATTCTTGCGATCGAGTATTGGAGATAGTTACTCCGGCTCCGGCCTTTTGTGAGGGTCTCAGTGATAGGCCTAGAAAAAAAGTTATTACCGGAAGAAGGATCCAGACAAATATTTGTAATGGTTTCTTGGACATTTACTCAACCTATATATGTCATCGGTTAGGAATATGTAACATTATATAATGTCTAATCATTTGAATTTAAGCTGGGCTCTTTGACTCGCACAAACTTTTTAATCAGTTTCATTATTGAGCCTATTACAGGAAATGTTCCATAAAGCGGAAATGATGCGTCCCAGTAGTCCTTGTGCTCGGTGATACGACCGGAATCATTGAACCGGAGCCGGCTAATGCCATCAATTTGATAGTGTTTTTTCCGGAATTTGTAATGCATTTCCCAGCTAACAAAAGCAAATTCATCGTCATGAACTGAATGAATCGATTCGAACCGAACTCCTTCGAAAACTTTTAATAGATCTTCTAGTATTAGTTTCAGATGGGGCAGGTCCTTGCTGTTATTTATAGGATCCTCATATTTTACGTCATCAGCGTATACTGAAGTCAATTCTTGAAGCGCTTCCGGTCCATAATTTTTCAACAGTCGTATGAATTTATCTGTCATTGGTCAGTGATTTTTTTTGAATAATGATTTTACGATTGATTTGATGAGATCAGATCTTGAAGGGCTTCATTTAGGCTTGGAAACTTGAATCGGAAACCTTCCTCTTCGAGTCTGATTGATTGACAATATCTTCCCAGCAGAACCAGCTCAGGATCGGTCCCAAGCACGAACCTTGCTCCAAAGCGTATGAGCCATGACGGAGCAGGCAATCCGATTGGTGACCGGAGTGCACGTCTTAAAGATTTCATAAATACTGAATAGGACACTGGTTCAGGAGCCGTTGCTACATAGGTTCCTCTGAATTTGTTATTTTCTATACATTCTTGGAAGAGTCTGTTGAGGTCTTTTTCATGGATCCAGCTCATTCCCTGTTTTCCGCTCCCGGCCCTGCCACCCAGACCAAATTTTGCAAGTTTCCGTAGCTTTGGGAATGCGCCGCCGCTGTTACCGATTACAAAGCTCGTCCTCAGTATGACTTGGCGCACAGAGTCGGGGACATTGTCCCTGTATGCTTTTTCCCATGCTTCACCAACCATGGGAGCGAGGCCCTCGCCTAGAGGTGAATCCTCAGTGCATAATTGTGTCTGCGGGTCACCATAGATATGGGCCGTGGACATTTGGATCCATACTCTTGGAAATGATGAGAGTCTCTCGAATGCTTTGCCGAGAACCTTAACGGAACCGATCCTTGAATCTAGAATCTCCTTGCGGTTATTTGGTGTTTTCCTGCAGTCAACGCTTCTGCCTGCTAAATTGATCACTGCGCTCGCGCTTTCCAGCTCTTCGTGCCAGTCTCCCACATTGATTCCGTCCCATTTCCTGTGTTTCCATGGTCCTTGTTCAGTGGGGCAGTTCCTTGATACGATGACCACTTTGTAGCCTCTGCTCGAAAGGTGATGCGCTAGGTTCTTTCCTAGGAACCCTGATCCTCCGGCAATGATGATTTTATCAGGGCCTTGATCCATTTGGATTATATTACTTAAGGGATTTCCATCCTTCATTGAGGACTTTGTTTAATGCTTTCAACTGGCCCTGAGACTCTTTGATGGGAGCGATGTTTTTCATTTCACCGGGATCATTTCTATGATCATAAAGTTCTTTATTAATCAGTCTGTTGCTTTTCCAGTCTCTCCATTCAGTGTATCGGTGAGTGTCAGTCCTTACGCTGTAACCCATGATGTCACCGTGCTTCGAGTGGCGGTTGCCTTTTCGGTTCCGGGGAAATTGACTGTATGCCGCTTTTTTCCATTCCTTATTAGGGTCATTCAATAGCGGGACGAAACTCTTCCCTTCTAGGTCCGTGGGGATTTCAATCTGACAGGCTTCACATATACTGGGGTATATATCGACAAGTTCCACGAGCCCATGAGATTTCGATCCCTGATTCTTTTGCATTGGAATGCTGAAAATTAAAGGGACTCTCAGTGACAGTTCATAATTATTTGCCTTGGTCCACAGGCCCTGCTCGCCTAGGTGATATCCGTGATCGCCCCAAATGCATATGACAGTTTCCTCTGAAAGGTTCAGGCTACTCATTGTGCTGATCAGGCGACCCACTAGAGCGTCAATATAACTGACACAGGCATAGTATCCGTGCCTCAGTTCCTGAGTCTTCTCTTGTCCGATAATTCCGTCAGATGGTATGTCGGTATATCCTTCAAGTTCTTTCCAGCTCCGAGTTGCGATTTCGGGTGCATTGGTGGGATGGTCGGTGGATTCTGGCGCAGGAATTTGTTCTCTTTTGTACAGGTCCCAATATTTGGTCGGCGCATTGAATGGCAAATGAGGTTTTCTGAATCCAACTGCCAAGAAGAAAGGATCGGGCATTTTGCTGTATCTCTTCAGGGCTTCTATTGCCTCTTCGCAGACTTTTCCGTCAACGTAATAATTGTCATCTATTTTGGCGCTTTCAACGGAATCACGTTTCAGCCCATTACCTTTTAGATTTTTCGGTAATGCATAACGAAGCTTAGGGTCTCTGACTTGATCGTACATAGGTTCCTCTGACCATGAGGGGGGATCTTTCGAGGCTTTGCCTCCGCCATGAAATATTTTGCCTATTGAGCGGGTCAGGTATCCATGATTTTTGAAATGTTGAGGAAGAGTCACTGCTCTGGGCACTGATTCACGGAAATGAGTATTAAGGTCCCATACCTTAGTGCTATTTGGTCTGAGCCCCGTCATCAGTGACAGTCTAGAAGGGCTGCAGAGGGCCTGCTGGCAATATGCTCTGTAAAAGACAGTTCCTTTTTCTGCGATTTTATCGATGTTTGGCGTGATTGCTGTTTTGTCTCCGTAACACCCAAGCGTTGGTCTTAAGTCGTCAATGGCAATGAATAGAACATTTTTGCGGGCCTCTGCGGGGCACAGGAAAACAGAACCGACGGAAAATAGAATTGCGAGAAGTTTTCTGTGGGCTTTCACTGCTCGTCGGTATCAGTTTCAGTTTGGTTTTTCTCTCCTTGGTGTGATTTTTTTTGTGTCGTGTCCCGTTCACCGAGTTGAGTGAGAAACATTAGGGTCATTATGATGGAGGCAATGACAAGAATGATACTGGTAATTCTGACTGCAGGGACCTGAGTGTGAGACTCCGTTTCCCTGAGAAAGACATTTTCATTCTTATCGTCATATTGATCCTTTGGATGTTCATCTGAATCAGCTATGGGTGCGTTTTCGTTCATCGATTAATCATGCAGTCATTCAATTAGAGGGGAGGCATTGCTGTGATTTTGAGGTCCGTTGATGGCATGCAAAACTTAACGGACCGCTCATAGGGTCGTTTGATTTCGATTGGAGGATCAGTTGACCAGAAAAGGAACTCTTTTTTACCTGTGTTGTTATCTTTGTTTGTGGTCACTGTGACAATGTCACCGGGACTCGGGTTCTTTGGTTCTGAGGTTCCGCCGATGACCGTCAGTTTGGCTGAATCATTTTTATATATAGGAAAAAGTTCACAGTCACTCTGAGCAGTTTTGTAGATTGTGCGCCTCGACTTTGAATCATTGAACGTCCCATCTAGGGCGGCCCAGCGCACGAAGGGCCTATTGTTTTTGGTAGCGGGGGCCGTTATGCGAATTTCGGTTTCGGGCTCAAAGAATCCGTACCGGCTAGTGTCTCCAATGAAAGGTCTTTCACCTTTAACGGCTTCGAGGATGACGCCCCCATTAGTTTGTATCACGTAATTGAAAGGAGTCCCGTAAGACTGGGACAGCATCCAGGCAACTCTCATGCTCAGTCCCTCATCATCATTTCCTCGTGGTCTGCTGATGTGGCCCCTTCCTGGTATCATGGTAAATCTACCGTATCCTCCGCACTCTAGATGATTTCTGTAGAGAGGGATTTGTTCGGATATTCTTGAGACATTATCGTATGGGCAGTGCATGACCCACACTGGGGTCTTGGTCGTATTGCAGGTCTCGGGGGTTTTGCCTCTCTTGACTTCGTTGCAGCCCCAGGCTCCGAGAGGGATCATGGCGGCGATCTTATAACCGAGATCTGATCCACAGCCAACGTGCCAAGTGCCTTGTCCGCCCATACTGAACCCAGTCACGTAGACTCTGTTCTCATCGATGTTAACTTTGCTCATTACGTGGCTCAGGAGTTTTTTGAACTTTTCAGCGTTCCATCTCGCGACGGGCTTGACGGGAGCCACATGGACGTAGCCGTACTGCCCATGTGCATTTCCGCTGTATCCTGCATCGGTCCAGTTTTGATTGTCTACGATCCTCCGCGAGATCATGTTTCGTTTGCCTTCGTTGGGATGATTTCTGCCCCTGCCTCCTCCGTGCAGATAGAATAGTACGGGATATTTGCGGCTCTTGTCATAACTCTTGGGAACCCATACGGAGTACTGATAATGGTCCTTCGGTAATTCTTTATGAGTGTAGTTGTGTTGTGCGCCAGGAGTATAGTCATTGGCTAGGCAATGAGCAGACGTTAAGGCAAAAGTCATTAGCAGTATTTGAGCTCTGAGGGGGAGGGCAGTCTTTGTATGCATGATCGGACTAAATGATAGGAAATGAACAGCGAAGAATCAATAAATCTTACGTGTTCTATTGTTACATTGTTCTTGGTTTTCACAGGTATTCTAATTTATGTTTTTTTCATGATGTCTTTGCCAAAGATTCTATTCGTATTTGATTGTAAATTTTACCTGATTGCTTTTTTTGTTATCCTCTCATCAGATTCTCCGGCGAACTGGAAGGATCAGACTCATATGGTTTCAAAGGACGGTCAGGAATGCGTTGTCCGTGCCTTGAAAAATGATGCTGTACTCTTTCGTCACAAAGACCCTCAACGCTGTGTTGAATGGGGCATGTCGAATGGGGTGAATACCATTGTTCTTGAGGGTGAATATATCTTTGATGACAGAATTGATGTGCCGCGGCCCGGTGTCACTCTCATCGTTGATAAGGGGGCTATTTTTAAATTGAATCCGGACACGAAACACTCGACGATCAGTTTTAAGGCCAGGAACCCGGATTATTGGGGGATGATTCCGTTCATATACAATAAGGGGCACAGCAACGTTAACGTTCTGATTTTCGGTGAACTTGTAAAGTATCGATGGGAAACTGAAGAGAGGGGCCGGCAGACTCTCCCGGTCATGTATGATGGTAGAAACGTGAATGGTGACTGTGGCTTGAGTGGCGGGACGATGCTTGTGACGGGGACGGCCACTGATTCTTTCTGGCTGATTGATTCTAGTGAGGTGAAGGTTCCAATCGTAGCCTTGGACACTGGCCCAGGAGCTTCACTGGTACTTGAGGGTTGTGAGGATTGTGACCTAGGGATGATTGTAAACCTTGCTCCTGAATCGGGAGGCAAGACCGGCGAAACAATTGATCTTAATTCAAGGAGCATTGATATCACTATAGAACGCCTCATTGGTGAGCGGTCCTATGAGATAATTGACTGTAATGAGAGTCACGTCATTGTTGATGAGGCCGTTTCGGTGGGCCCCCCGCAGAAACTCTTTGGCCGAGGTCCCGTTTCGGGTCCAAGGTTTACGGACCGAAAATCTTTTGGCACCAGATCACTGCACGTGAAGAAAACGACCGTCCTGAATGAAGCCCTACAAGCAAAGCTCATTCATGACTTGCCCTCATTCCCTGAATCCTTGCCCAGGTTTACGGTCAGAACGACGGTTGAGGTTGGATTGAAGGGTGGGCAGAACAGAAGATACTCCAGGTCCGTCGAATTTGATTTGAGTAATTAGTTCTCATAGTTCCTCAGGTCTTTATGTGTAAGTTCTTTGGCATTGCTATGTTTTGCGTGGTTTTATTTCTAGGAATCACTCACGCAGAGAGCTTAAAATTAATTGCTGAGGAGGATGTCCCGAAGAGTGTCAGGGATCTCTATGATGGTTTTGATCCAGACAAAGAACCTCTAGAGGTGAAAGTGCTAAAGGAATTTGAGCAGGACCGTGTCATAATACAGATGCTGACTTTCACGATCGGTAAGTTCAAAGGAGTGAAATCGAGGATTTCAGGATTCTATGGATATCCTAGAGATGCAAAAGTCAGGGTCCCGGCCCTGATACAGTTGCATGGAGGAGGTCAGAGAGCTGAGATACGGAGTGTTAAATATGCGGCACAGAACGGGTACGCTTGTCTTGCGTTGAACTGGGGAGGCAGGCCTCTTGAGGGCAGTGAAGGGCTCGAAGGTACTGACTGGGGGGCAGTCGATGCTACACAGAAAGGTCACAATTCACATTATGGGTCACTGATGCCGGACCAGTTGACCATTGATCAGTTCGAGTCTCCCCGGAACAGTAATTGGTTTTTGATTGTACTGGCCGGGATGCGTGGAGTGAGTTTTTTGCAAAGTCAGGATAAGGTTGATGCAGATAAAATAGGAGTTTTTGGACATTCAATGGGAGGTAAATTGACGGTAATGCTCACTGGAGCAGACAACAGAATCAAGGCCGCCTCGCCCTCATGCGGAGGCTGCGGCGCGGCTCCAAAACCAATTAGGCAGTGGGCAAGTTCAGGAGTGCGGCCGTTGAGGTCGCCGCTCTATCATCAAACAATTGATGATGCTCAGTACCTGAAGGAAATTAAGGTTCCGATTTTGTACCTGGGTCCCACGAATGATTTTAACGGGATACTTGATGTGATGTACGCTAATTGGAGGAACTTAAGATCCAAGAATGTTGCGTATTCAGTGACGCCTCATATGAATCATCGTTCAATTCCTGAGCATGCCATATCGTCCATTCTCTTTTTCAATGATCACCTCAAGGGAAAATTTAAATTCCCAAGTACTCCGAAACTACAAGTTCAAACCAAAGGTACGGGCGAGATGGCAGTGGCTAAAATTTTACCTGAAATGGGAAGATTGGTTGAAAAGGTCGAAGTTCTTTATTCGAATGACCCGCACATTCTGACCCGTTTCTGGAGAACAGAGGGTGCGGAAAAGGTTAACGGTCATTGGGAGGCGAATGTCCCTTTACTTGGTTCCATGAAGCCCGTTCATGTCTTGGCGAATATTTATTATAGACTTGAGACGGAAGTTGAGTTTTACCCATCAAAGAGAAATGTACCGAATACTTTCGGTGTGAGCACTGAAATGAAAACCTTTAGGCCGGAACCCGGCAATGCTAAAATGCGGGCTCCTGTCAGGGTCATTGAGTCAAATTTTGATTCGTACGAGGATTGGTACAGGCTCGAGTGGAATAATCCGAACTGGTGGAGTGCGTACACAAGAAAAATTAAGGATCCTATGCACATTGCCCCGGTTGGCTCGAATCTTGTAATTGATGTGAAATCGGACAAGGGAGGAGCCATATTCTTTGAAATTAAAGACAATTATTGGAATGCTTTTCCCCAAAAGCCTAAGGGTAATTATTATGCCAGAGTCGATTTTGAGGGTTCTTCTGATTGGCAGAAGATCTCAGTTAGTCTTGGGGATTTTAAGCCGATGGATGACAGGACCACATCGCCGCTCAGGTCATGGGAAAGAGTCACGGAATTGGGTATTCGTGGGCGAGTGGCAGTGGTTCGTGATGGAAAGAGAGTGGAATTGCCTGAGCGTTCCAGTAAATATAGGTGGCCCGAGCCCAGAGAATTCAAAAATCTTAGGTGGGAAGGCGGCAAGTACTTGTCTCCTTGAATAATTGAAATTGGTCACTTTTAATGGTTTTCATTTAATTAATTTTTCTCCAGTATCTAGAATATGAAAAAGCCCCTAACTTGTTTATTTTGTTGGATTTCCTTAACCTTTTACATTTGCGCTAAGCCCGAAGCTTTTGAGGTCAATAATGCGCTTTTTAATGAGCTTCCCGGAGGCAAAGAGGCTGACGCTATTGTTGGGGATTTTATTCTCAGAAATGACAAGGTTGAGGCAGTAATCTCACAAAATGCTCCATTCAGAAAGGCCAACATGGGAACTTTCTGGGGAGCTGGCGGGACCACACAGGGATGCTTGTATGATCTAGATTTGAGGGGTGCCGATAATGATCAAATCACGATATTTGCACCGCTTGGACTGAGGGGAGGGGTCTCCTATGTAAGGGTCGCGGAGGGACGTCCGGACGGTGAGTCTGCCATTGAGACCGTGATCACCGCGGCTAAGGGAGCAGGTATGTACACGAAGCATTTATACAGGATACGCGACGGCTGGAGCGGGGTCCTGATCACGACCCTGCTGAGGAATGAAACGAAACTGGACCGTAAGGTGAAATTGAACGACTCATGGACAAGGTTCGGGTCCGAGGGGAGTGCCGGAGATATTAGATGGGCGGACTCAGTGGATCCTGCTGATGGCCGCGGCTACGCTTATCGTTGGGACTGGAAAGATGGTAAAAAGCCGGGCGAAATCACTTTAAAGGCTGGGCAGGAAATTACAGTTGAGCGGTTCCTTGCCGTTGGTTCCTCGCCATTGTCTGCAGTGGGTGAGATTCTCAAAAGGTCAGGGAATACGGGAACATTGAGCGGTAAAGTCATTGCTGCGGATAATGAAAAGGTTTCCGGTGTTGAGATCGTTACTGAGGTGAACGGTGGTTCTGTTAGCGGATACACGGAATCGGATGGTTCCTTTTCTTTCTCATTACCGAAGGGTCAAGCATATGAGCTTAGTTTTAAGGACACTGGAAGAGCAACCAAGACCGAGACCTTTGATTTGAAGAGTGGAGATTCTTTGCAAAAAGATATCAGGTTGCCGTCCCAGAGCGCGGTCGTTTTTAATATTAAGGACGGGAATGGAATCTCGATTCCATGCAAAGTTCAATTCAATGGATCCGGCAAGACAAAGGCTCCTAATCTCGGGCCCAATAACCGTGCCCATGGCTGTGTTGATCAGTACCAGTCTGAGAGGGGCGATTTCCGGGTCCCTGTGCCATCAGGTACCTATAGGATTGTCGTGACTCATGGGATTGAGTTCTCTCATATCGAAAGAGAGGTGACAGTGGGTCCCGGCCAAAGTGTGAGCTTTGAGGGTGTGCTTAAGAGGGTAGTGGACACTACGGGCTGGGTAAGTACAGACTATCACAATCACTCGACTCCTAGCGGGGACAATACTTGCGGAACGGCTGACCGCGTCATTAATATGGCTGCCGAGCAGCTTGAATTTGTTCCTACTACCGAACATAACCGTCTCTTTGACTGGACGCCTACGATCGCGTCTCTTGGCCTTGAATCATTCATGTCAACGGTCCCAGGCATTGAACTGACCGGGTCCGGAGCTCATTTCAATGCTTTTCCTTATAAGCCTGATCCTAGGAAGCAGGACGGTGGCGCTCCTCAATGGTCAAAGGACCCAAGGCTCACTGCGATAACTCTTCGGCACTTGCAAGATTCGGACCCTGACCGGTGGGTTCACATTAATCATCCGAGCATGGAAGAGAACTTCGTTGACTGGAACGGTGATGGTCTCATTGATGGTGGATATGCCAATCTGGGTTCGATGATGGATGGGCTTGAAACTCAGAACTATCTCGGTAATAACATTCTCGCTGGTGCCCCTTACCGAATAGAAAAAAAACTCGGCCCAGGAGGAAGGGTCAAATACATAAGAGAGTTCATTTGGTTGCAGATTTTGAACCAGGGCCATCGTGTCTGGGGAATTGCGGTCAGTGATGCGCATACAGTGCATGGGAATGGTGCCGGTGGTTGGCGGACTTACGTGAAGAGCTCGACTGATGATCCTCCCAAGATAGATTGGCGTGAGCTTGTCAGGAATTCAAAGTCAGGGCAAATGATCCTTACTAATGGGCCTTACCTCGAAGTTAACGCTTCTGGTGGAGTCCTCGCCGGTGGTGACCTCAGGGCATCTGGAGGCGAAGTGAACATGAAGATTAAAGTTCAGTGCACGGACTGGATTGACATTGATAGGGTCCAGGTCTTGGTCAATGGACAGCAGAGGGAAGATCTCAATTTTACCAGAAAAGATAACAAGGCCATGTTCTTGGACGGGACTGTGAAGTTTGATCAGGAAATTAAAGTCAAACTGAATCAGGACGCGCACCTCATCGTCGTTGCTTACGGTGAAGGGTTCAATTTGAGCAAGGGGTACGGCAGCAGTACTCAGAGCGCCATGAACCCTTGTGCTTATAATAATCCAATATTTGTGGATGTTGATGGGGGAGGCTTTAAGCCGAACGGCGATACTTTAGGCTATCCTCTTCCTGTTAAGGGGCTCACGGCTGACAAGGTCGCGGAACTTCTAAAAAAATGAAGAGGGTAATTTTACGGGCACATATTTCAGATAAATTAAATTTCACCTTAATGGGCTTATTTTTATTGGTTTTTGGCCAATTAGGAAGCGGTATTGTTTTTAAAAAAATGAATTTTATGGATTGTTTTCTCTAAGGATATTCCCTTGCTTTGCGTTTGATAAATGAGATAATTAACTAACTTCTTTTATTGAGAATGAAAACATTTACGATATTTCTAATTTCAATTGCGATTGTTGCCGGGTCCGGAGCCGCCGACATGCGTGAGTTTACTAGTGCTGATGGGTCAAAGACTCTAAAGGCGAAGGTCCTAGATTATTCCCAGGACAAGGGAGTCGCTAAGATCCTCAGAGCTGACGGCAAAGTAATGACTTTTCCGGTCAAGGCGCTTAGTAAGGATGACGGTGAATACCTCAAGACCTGGTATCAGGCCACTATGGCTGGAAGAAAACTGGCAGTAAGAATCACTGACGAGGAAAAGAAAACCTCAGAGCAAAAGACAAGTAACTCTAAAGTCAGTTCATATGACTCAAATTTTAAGCTCAATGTCCGCAACAACGGCACTAGTCCTTTTGAAAATATCGAGGTCAAGTACCAGATCTTCTACACCATTGACGGAGTCAAGGGCACGAAGAGTCAGGACGTGGTAGCGAGTGGCCAGACTAACATCAGCAGTATTTTTCCTAGGACTGATCAGAATCTAGTGACTGAGAAGGTAGCACTTACCAAGATCAGGCCCTTACCGGCCTCTCAATGCGCAACGACCGGCTCGGGATGAACTAAGACGAGAGCACCCCGCGCGAGTTCGCGCAACGACAGAGTCAAAGGTATCATAGCTAAGTTCTTCAAGGACGGAGAGGAATTTAAAGAGGTCGTTTATCCTAGCGGATTCAG
>MDTE01062103.1_pt1 | contig 11221 bp, 11 predicted proteins | sample 811231 | NCBI WGS metagenome assembly MDTE01 (sample SAMN05326651, study PRJNA326480) | marine metagenome | isolation source: seawater | place: Indian Ocean: Red Sea | collected 2010 | reverse complement strand
TGCACTTCCAAACATACCGCCCTTGTCCTTGAGGCTGTGCCAAAGGGAATCTCCTGAATTTTTATTCAATTTTACAAAGCCTGCTCCTGCCTGAACATACAGATCATCCCCATCCACCAGTGGGGAGCAAACGGTGCCAAAGGCAGGGAGTGGTGTTTTATAACGTTCAGTGAAATCGACTTTCCAATTTACTTTACCAGTCTCTGCATCAAGGGAGTGTAAAACATCACGCATACCACAAACGAACAAATTGTTCCCGTCATATGTGGGTGTTGAGCGTATCCAACTCCCATTTTTTGCGGCAAAAAATGGGACCTTCATTTTTCCTTCCCATTGTGTTTGCCATACAAGTTTGCCATCTTTCCGATTGTAGGCGTAGGTCAATTCGTATTCGTCCACAGATTCTGTGGTGAACACAAGATCTTGGGACACCACCGGTCCGGAATATCCTTTTCCAAGGGAGACTCTCCATTTTTCGGTTAAGGTTTCCTTGTCGATTTTGGAAGGCCATGCACTGTCCTTCGAAATTATTCCGTTTCGATCGGGACCGCGCCATTGAGGCCAGGAAGAAGTTTTTTCTATTTCTTTGGGTTGGCCAAGAAGAGGCCAGCTCAAAAATAGCGAACAGAGGAGAAGATTTTTTTGAATCATGGCTTTCGGAAGAGATAGTGGCTTACCCACCACTCCTGCCCCTTAGCGAATCCAAAGGTTTCGGCACAAGCGAGAAAAAAGATGCGCCAGCGATGAAACATCCGCATGGATTCCTCGGGTGTCATTTCCTTCTCAAAAATGGGTATGACTTCAGATTTAGCCCGATCGAGATTTTCCAGCCAGCACTCGGATGTCTTGGCATAATGTTCACCGGACCAACGCCACCTTGTTTCCAGTTCCAATTGTCCGCAGATTCGGAGAAATAATTCATCCGCCGGCATGGTGCCTCCGCTAAAGAAATGCTTGGACATCCAGTCATCCTCTCCTTCAACTTCGAAGGGGTAGGAAGTGGAGCGGTGGCAGAAAACATGGGTGAATAGTTTTCCACCTTTTTTCAGCCATGAATGAATCCGTTTAAAAAGTCCGCGGTGATTGCGAACATGTTCAAACATCTCGACGGAAACCACGCGGTCGTATGAATCTTCCGGTTCGAAAGTGTTTACATCCGCAGTGATAACCGTAAGGTTGGGAAGCTTTCTTTCCTTTGCCTGTCCCATGATATATTCCCTTTGCGAATTTGAATTGGATACTGAAGTTATCTTGGCCTTGGGGAAGTTTTTCGCCATCCACAGGGATAACGAGCCCCATCCACATCCAAGTTCAAGAATTTGGTGTCCGTCCTGTAGGTCAGCATGTTCACAGGTCAATTCCAGAGCCCGATTTTCTGCGGTGGTGAGATCACTCACCAGATCTTCAAAGTAGCAGGAACTGTATTTAAGGTTATTCCCCAACACTTTGTGATAAAAGGCAGCGGGTACTTCGTAGTGTTGTTCATTGGCTTTATCAGTAAGTACAGCAAGGGGTGACTCGTCTACGGACCGCATATATTCTTCCACCAGTTCGGCGTTGGCTTCGCAATCATCCGTCCGGCATTGTTGGAGGCGTTTGCAGCAAAGATTGCGGATACCGGCCCGAATCAGGAAATCGGGAATGAGACCGCGTTCAGCTAAGTCGATAAAGGTGTCAGTTAAGCTCATAGTTTAAGAATTTTCGTTCCGTGGAGATCGTGGAAAAAAAGAAGAAGTGGTTTTGACATAATTTTTGTACTCTTCTCCACTGGCTTCCAGTTTGCGGGCTTCCACAAACGGAATACCTGTAACTTTAACAAGAAAAAGATAAAGCACCGGTGGAATCAGGAAGAGCCAGGACCCACCAGTCGCAAGGATGCCCAATGGAATGTAACCAAGCCAGAGAACCCATTCGAAAAAGTAATTGGGATGCCTGGAATATTTCCACAGCCCGGTGTTACATACTTCCTTTCGGCTGTCCTTATGCTTTTGTTTGAATTCCTGTAATTGCTTGTCAGAGAGGGTGACGCCAACAAATCCGGTGATCCAAATAATCAAACCCAGATGATCCCATACGCCGAGTTCCTGCGAGTTTTGTACGAGAATCAGGAAGGGGGAGGCGAAGAGAAGAATCCAGAAGGCTTGAACCTGAAAGAAAAAGAAGAAGCCCAGGTTCGCATTCTTTCCAAGGTATTCTCTTAAGTAGGCGTAGCGTGCATCCTCAGCTTTCCCCCAGCAGCGTTTGAGAAGATAGGTGCCTAGACGGAGGGACCAAACGGCAAGGATTCCTTGCAGCACGGAGAGACGGGCAGGGTGACACTGGTCTGATTGTATAACTAAGAAGCAAAGGCCAAGTACTCCCACACCGTATGCCCAAAGAACATCAACATAGGAGGTGTTTTTGATAAGCAGGGCAATAATCCAGCCAATCAGCATAAGAATCGAGGCACCGAGTTGCCCATAGAGTAATAATTCAATGTTGCTCATTGTTGGTGGGGTTCAGGAAATTTTAGATGTAAAAAACGAAGCACAATTCCGGCAATTGCCCATTCAGTTGCTATGCCCGAGGCTGTTATCCAGGAATTGGAAAACTCAAGAACACCCAACTTTTGCCCTGACCAATAAGCGCAAACTCCGCCAATCGAAAAACCTAGGATTGAACGCCAACAATGATTAAGAAACCAGCTAAAAACAGGTCTGAGCATTATGCCAAAACATGCCCATAGCATAATCATCCACAAAGGGGACCCCAAAATATTTGGGTAGGACTGAAATTGGAGAAGGTTAAACTGGACAAGTGTGGAATCTCCAATGATTCCAATAATGAGGGAGGCAACAAGAAAGGGAAGCCCAAGACGAAATCTGTCTGTTTGTAGCGATCTTACCAAAACGAGAGCTAAGCCAATAAATGGGGAAATTTCAGGAAATGGCGTTTTGGTGGCAAGCACGCATAGGAACCAAGCAATTTGAAAAATTACCAGATCCACAATGAATGAGATTTTCGAGCTCACTGGGGAAAACCCTTTGATAAATGGCAGTCTGGTTTTGTTAGAAGAAGATGCACATCACCGGTATATCCTTCCTCAAACCCTGCTTCGCAGTAACACAGGTAGTAAATCCAGGCACGGCGGAAGTGCTCGTCATATCCAAGCTTGGTTATTTCATCTTCGTTTTCAACAAAGCGTAGACGCCATTCCCGGAGTGTTCGGGCATAATGATAACCAAAGTCAAAAATATTGGTGGGACGAAGATCCGATTTTTGAGCAACCGCACCCACCATGGCGGAGATAGATGGAACGTTACTCCCGGGAAAAACCCGGGTACGAATATAGTCAACTTCTTTTAGATATTGGGAATATCTGTGGTCCGGCATGGTGATTGCCTGAATTAGGGCTGCCCCATCCGCACAAAGAAGTTCGGATATTTTGGAAAAATAAGTGGGCAAATATTCATGACCCACAGCTTCGATCATTTCAATGGATACCACACGGTCAAATCGTCCGGCAAGAGTACGGTAATCCTGCTTGATAATTGAAATCCTGCCTTTTTCTCCCAATGATTCAATACGGTTTGTGGCATATTTGAATTGTTCATCGGATATGGTGGTAGCAGTAAGTTTGGCTCTGGTTCTTTGAGCCATTCTTTCGGCGAATCCTCCCCATCCGCAGCCAATTTCTAGAACATGATGGTGAGGTTCTATTTTGAGTTGATCAATAATCCGATCATATTTCGCTAACGATGCTTCTTCCAATGTGCAATCCTCAGAACAAAAAATTCCGCAGGAGTAGGTCATCGTTGGATCGAGCATTAGCTCGTAGAAATCATTTCCCAGATCGTAGTGGAGTGATATATTTTTACGACTTCCCTGAATGGTATTTTTCTGACCTAATAAGTATGCCCATCTTGCAAACTTGTTGAGCAAGGTGGCCCATCCTCCTTCCATTCCATCCATCACCTTTTGGTTTTGTAAAAAGAATCGAAAGAATTTTACCAGGTCCGAACTATCCCAGTTACCCTCTGCATAACTGTCAGCAACCCCAAGTGATCCTCCTAGGCAGGCTTTGCGGAAAAATTCAGTGTGATGAATTTGTAAATCAGCCTGAACCTCACTTTTCTCGCTATTGCCAAAAGTCTTTTGGGTTGAGGGAGTTATCATCACCAATGAACCGGACTCACAAAGACAGAGTTGACGACAAAGAACTTTCTCGAAGAAGCCAACCTTACTCATATCCGTTTTCGAAAAACCACCTCTACTTTTCTTTGCCTCCTCATTCATGTTTTGTTTCCAAATGCTTTGGGTGACTATAAAAAGGGCATCCTTTGAGTTTTAGGAGTAGTGCATTCCAGTAGATCGCAGCAGTTACCTTGAGTGTCATAAAAGGAAAACGAATAAGGGCCATCGAAAGGTTTTTAAATGAGATTGCTTTTTGTTTTAGATGCAGATGTGCCGAAAAGAAACTTTTGTTATTTTGTCGTAGATACATATCAATTTTAACGGTTTCCTGAGGATTTTGAAAACGCCAATCATAGTCCACATCCATTCCGATAAAAGGAGAAACATGAAATTCCTTACGAAAGTCGTACTCACTTTTTTCATTCATATCGGTGTCTTTCCAGCGGAAGCACTTGGCATATCTTTCACCCCATGGTGTATTGGTAATTTCTGTCATAATCGCGACGGGCGATGTTAGGTCATCTCCCCACAGGTAATAAAAGGTGACCGGATTGAAACAATAGCCAAATGTGCGCAGGTGAGTGAGGATGGAAACTTTCCCGGACATTTTTTCACCCAACTGTCGCGTCATTGTATCTCTAACGGCGTCCTGAAGGGACTCAATTTCAGGGCGGTGATAATCGGTTCTTTTAAAAGAACTAAGGTTTGGCTTGTTGATTGACCATAGCCAACGCCCCTTAAATACTTCTTTCAGTTCATCCAAAAAAAGATGAGCCATAAATATTCCATATTCCAAATTATGAATTTTGGGGGATTTGCGGTGGTGTCTAACCCTACCAAAATATAGAGAACTGTTCATCTAAGGTCTTCTTTAAATGCACTGCATACACGAAGTCCGCTGGTAAGTCCGTCTTCGTGAAACCCATACCCCCAATATGCTCCGCAAAGTGATATTCCCCGGCGTCTAATAAATTGATGATGGTTTTGCTGGGCACTTTTGCGACCCGGGTGGTAGGTGGGGTGGGAGTACTGAAAATTGTCGTGCTCCTTATTCGGGTCGATTTGGTTGTTTTGATTCAGGGATACACAAAAAGGTTCCTTAGTGGGAAGACTTTGAAGGATATTCATATCATAGCTTACCAAAGCATTATTTTCCTGTTTTTGTGGAAGGTACGCGTTCCAACTGGCACGGGCCGATTTTCTCTTTGGTAGAACGGAATCGTCTGAGTGCAAAGTGACACAATTTTCCTCATATGGGAAAGACTTTAATAGGCCTGTCTCTTCAGCATCCGGATTCTTAATTAATCGAAGAGACTGATTGGCATGGCAGGCAAGGATTACCTCGTCAAAATTTTGAGCCGTACCGTCAGGAAATTCGATTTCCACACCTGTATCAATTCGTTTAATTTGTTTCACGGGCCAATTAAGTTTAAGCCGTTCACCCAATTCTTTGGTAATCACATCAACATAAGTTCTGGATCCTCCTTGAATAACCCGCCAAATGGGTCGGTTGTTTGCCTGAAGCATTTGATGATTGGATAGAAAGTCTGTCACAAACTCCATCGGAAATTTACCAAATCTTTCAACAGAACAGGACCACAGGGCTGAGCCAAGAGGCAGTAGAAATGCATCTTTGAATCTTTTTCCAAGTCCTGCACGCTCGACAAAATGGTTCACCGTTTCTTCAGGATCTGATAGGTTTTCAGCAAGTTTATGGAATTTGAGAATGTCCAAAACCATTCCCCAGTGCTTGGGGCTTAACAGATTTCTCAAATGCCCAAACAAACCGAGCAACGATTCTCCACTGTACTCCAGTCCTGAAATTTCGGAACGGACAGAAAACCCCATACGAGTTTCCTGGGATGGCACTTCTAGCTTTTCCAATAGGCGTACAAAATTTGGATAATTTTCGCGGTTAAACACGATGAAACCGGTATCTACATTATAGGTACCAGTAGTACCTGAAGTGGAAACGGTATTTACATGTCCACCAGGTCTGGAGTCAGCTTCAAATAAGGTGATATTGTGGTTTTGGCCGAGGAGGTGACCACAAATTAAGCCTGATATACCTGAACCTACAATTGCAATTCTCATGAGAGAATTGAATAGTTATTGGTCCATTGCCTTTTCTTTAACCCAAGCGGGTACAGGTCTAAGATTGCTAACCAATCCAAATAGAGAGAGGATGCGGAGACCGATGTATGTGAGGTCGAATTCACCCCTGAAAAATCCTTGCTTCGCAGATCCTGGAAAAAAGTGATGGTTGTTATGCCAACCTTCACCAAAAGTGAAGAGTGCAACCAGGGAGTTGTTTCGGCTATCATCTCCTGTATCGAAACGCTTTTTTCCCCATAAATGAGTAAGGGAGTTGACGGCGAAGGTTCCGTGGTAAAGTAGAACAGTAGGAATCACAAAACCCCAGATGAAAGTCATCATGCCTGTCATACCAGTTAATGAGTTAAACCATACCCATTCACCAATCATGAAAGAACTTAAGGCCCAAATAACTACTGGAATCCAATCATAGCGGTTTAAGAATCGTAATTCAGGAAACTTTAGCCAGTCAGGAATTTCCTTTAAGAATGTTGGAACTGCATAATCAGTCATAAACCAGAGAGTATGACTCCAAAATAAGCTGTTTGTTTTGGGGGAATGCATGTCTTTATCCGTGTCAGAGTGACGGTGATGTCTGCGATGATGAGCAGCCCACCAGAGTGGTCCTCGTTGAGCTGAGCAACAAGCGATAAATCCACCTATAAATTGAACAAAACGACTTGTTTTGAATGCACGATGTGAAAAATATCTGTGATAAAATGCTGTAATTGCAAACATCCTGATTGAATAAGAAAATAAACAAAGCAGCAAGCATGACCAGACAAACGGATAGAAGAATGCAAGAGAAACAAGTGCATGTATAGCAATGTATGGGACACATCTAAACCATTCCACTTTTGCACCAGAAGTGGGTGGCTCTGAGAATGTTTCAGGAGGTGGGCAAACCCACTTGGATATGGAAAATGACATTTATGCAGCAGAATCCAAAATGAGAGACAACTCAAGTGGACTCATTTTGGTTTTACCACATAATTCTTTTCCAACAAGCTTATCTAGTTGACGAAAGTCAAGTTTTCCACACTGCATCAAAACAGCACGAAGTTTTCTTAGGCCAAGTGCTTCCAATTGACGAACTCTTTCGCCGGAAACATTGAGAATATCAGCAATCTCATCAAGTTTCATAGAATCATCCTGTCCTATGCCGAACCTCATAGACAAAACTTTTCTTTCGCGTTGGTCGAGGAAGCTCAATGCCACGGACATATCATCCGAGAGTGACCCATCTTCACGGTAAGATTGATTTACCTCCTCCTCGGCGGACATCATGTCAGACAGTGTTTGATTAGAATCTTCTCCCAATGGTTCATCTAAAGATAGGGTACTTGCAGGAGCAAACTTTACCCGGTTTGAAAGATTACGATCTTTGCCGAGAACCTCTTTAACTTCAGATTCAGAGGGATTTCTGCCAAGTTCAACTTGAAGTTGCGTACGGACAAGATTTTCTTTCCGTTTGCCTTGAGAAACATCGTGAGGGACAGCGACTGCACTGGACATCTTACCAATAAGGCGTTGGATGCGCTGCCTAATCCACCATGCTGCATAAGTGCTCAATTTGATTCCGCGTGTGTGATCAAACTTATCAAGGGCAACAACAAGTCCATGAATACCTTCTGCCATAATGTCTTCCATGGGGACACATGTTTGGCGAAACTTGAGGGCGATAGAAGCTACCAAACGAACATGCCTTTCAATTAATTCTTTGCGAGCCTCGTCGGAACCTTCGGACATTTTTGTAAAAAGTTTATCACACTCCTCTTTGGTAGGAGGTGCCATCCTAGAACGATCAGAAATAAATCGTCCTATGGGATCAAGTGAGTTATCCTTTGTGGATGTAGGTTTACTTTGATAATTCATAACTCCTAATAGAACGAAGGCATGAGATTTAAAGATCACTTAATAACAAAGAAATAGTTTTTTTTTCAGAGTAACTTGTTCAAATTAGGTAAAATTAATCCTAAATCACTTTTATTCATAGATTTATAAAATATTTAATAATTTGAAAAACGAAGTGCTAGAGCTTAGGCAGGAAGGACTTTTCTGTCCTGCGGGAGGTTTTTTTATCGATCCTAGAGGGAAAGTGGAGCGGGCGGTCATCACTCATGCACACAGTGACCATGGTCGACCTGGTCATGGTTCCTATCTTTGCTCTGAAACCTGCGAAAACCTTCTTAAAATACGAATTGGAGGGGATGCATTGATTGAGAGTCTTCCTTTTGGAGAGAAAATCAAAATAGGTGAGGCCTTAGTATCATTTCATCCAGCAGGGCATATTCTTGGATCGGCCCAAATCCGAGTAGAGGTAAATGGTCAGATATGGGTGGTGAGTGGTGATTACAAACCACAGGCAGATCAGACATGTGAACCTTTTGAATTGGTGAAGTGCCACGGATATGTAAGTGAATGTACTTTTGGTTTGCCGGTTTACCGTTGGCTACCTGAACAAACAATTCACGATGAAATTAACAATTGGTGGATGCAAAATGTAAAAAATGAGCAAGCTTCACTGCTTTTCGCTTATTCCTTGGGTAAAGCCCAAAGAGTTTTGGCAGGCTTGGATAGCACTTTAGGCGAGATTTTTGTGCACAGTGCCGTTTTCCCATTTCTTGAACATTATCGAAAAGCCGGAGCCCGTATCCCGGATGTTCAAAAAATTGAACGCGGTAAGGATTATGATTATCAAAAAGCAATAGTCATTGCACCACCAGCAGTAGAGGATTCTACTTGGACCCGAAAATTTCGTAATGCAAAAAAAGGTTTTGCGTCAGGATGGATGGCTATACGGGGAGCCCGCAGGAGACGTAATCTGGATCGAGGGTTTGTACTGTCTGACCATGCGGATTGGGATGGCTTGTTGAATGTAATAAAAGGAACCGGAGCGGAAGAGGTAAAAGTAACTCATGGAAACGGCGATGCGTTAACCAAATATTTACAGGAGGATGGAATAAACTGTTCAATATTGGCAGGTGCAGGGTTGCGGGGAGAGGAAGAAGAGTGAAAAAATTTGCCTCCCTTTTTCATGATCTTGACGGAATGACTAAGACGAACGATCGGATAGACCGTTTGGTCAGTTATTTCAGAGAAGCTGACCCTGAAGATTCGATTTGGGTATGCTGGTTTCTTGCAGGCAACCGAATCAAGGGTGCCATAAAGACCGGTCAGATAAGGGCATTCGTTTCGGAAAAAGTAAATTTACCTATCTGGTTAGTTGAGGAATGTCATGACCGGGTTGGGGATCTTGCTGAGACGATCAGCCTCCTTGCTGGTTCAATGGGTTCTGCTCGGTCTCTTGGTTTGAATCAAACAATTCGTAAATTTCTTCTGCCACTTCGTGGGATGGACTCAGATGACAGGAAAGATTTGCTATTTGAAGTATGGGACCACCTGGCAATGGAAGAGGTGTTACCTTTTCATAAATTGCTGACGGGAGGGTTTCGCATGGGTGTTTCAAAAGGTAACTTGTGTAAGGCACTGGCAAGAGTTGGGGGAGTGGAGCCAGCCGTAATTGCCCAAAGGTTGGCTGGTAGCTGGACTTGTGATGATCTTTCGATGCAGGACTTACTCAATCCGGCGGACAATCATCATGAGAGCATCAATAGACCGTATCCATTTTGTCTCGCATCTCCACTGCAGGAGAAAGCGGATACGCTTGGTCAGTTGGCAGATTGGCAAGTTGAATGGAAGTGGGATGGAATTCGAGCCCAACTTCTTACCACTGGAGGAGGCTCGGGAATGCTATGGTCGAGAGGAGAAGAATCAATTGAAGAATCATTTCCTGAGATTCTAGAATGTATCCCTCATCTACCTGCAGGTGTTTGTCTTGACGGCGAAATACTTGCGTGGGGCAGGGAGGGATTACGGTCGTTTTCGAGGTTGCAAAAAAGGCTCGGCCGCAAACAACCCGGCCCCTCTGTTCAAAAGAAAGAACCCGTACGGTTTCAGGCCTACGACCTACTTAGGATCGATGGAGAGGACTTACGGGCACTACCGATGTCAGAACGAAGAGAACAGCTGGAGAAACTGATCCAATCTTTGCCAAACTACCTACCGCTAGGTATTTCTCCCTTGGTTCATGAGAAAGACTGGGCTTCCTTGGAAAACCGTCGGAAGGAATCGCGGGAGCGTGGTGTTGAAGGGTTTATGCTCAAACGAATGGATTCAAAGTATGAGAGTGGCCGGGTTAAGGGAAGTTGGTATAAATGGAAAGTTGATCCTTATGTTGCAGACATGGTGGTGGTGAGTGCTCAACTCGGACATGGGAAGAGAGCAAACCTTTACAGCGATTATTCACTTGCAGTCTGGAATGAAAACGGAGAACTGGTGACCGTCGCAAAAGCATATTCCGGTTTGTCCAATGAGGAGATTGAAAAAGTAGACCGCTTTGTTCGCAAAAATATTACCGGAAAGTTTGGGCCGGTGCGCGGTGTAAAACCGGAGTTGGTTTTGGAAATTGCCTTTGAAGGAGCACAGGCCTCAGGGCGACATAAATCAGGAGTTGCTCTGCGATTTCCGAGGATCAACCGGTGGCGTAAAGACAAAAAAATTGAAGAAGCGGATACCCTGGAGACAATTCGGGGATATGCAGGTATGAATGAAACTGCATTTACAACTGAAGGAGTTAAAACCGACTCGGACGGTAATTTACTTCTTTTTTGAGAATTTAAGAATTTTAATTCTTGGTCAGGCTGGCTTTAAATTTCGCCAGATTTTTTTTGGCAACCTCTTTTCTTTCCACCATAGGATTTGGATAATGCTGACCAATTATGCATCCAGCCTCCTGTTGAACTCTCAGGGGAGCAAGATGAGGTTCGTAGATATACTTTACGGGAAAGTTTTTGAGTTCTGGTACCCAATGCCTGATGAAGTTGGCTTCGACGGCATCCACATTGAGGCTCGATTTTCCATCGGGGCATGGATTGTAGAGACGGAAATAGGG
>MDTE01061312.1_pt1 | contig 11221 bp, 5 predicted proteins | sample 811231 | NCBI WGS metagenome assembly MDTE01 (sample SAMN05326651, study PRJNA326480) | marine metagenome | isolation source: seawater | place: Indian Ocean: Red Sea | collected 2010 | reverse complement strand
TCCTTCTCGGTCGCTGGAAACCGCCGCCGACGGTCGCTGGCAACCGGCTTGCCCGACCGGGTGCTCCACCACTGGGCGGCCTTGTCCGGGTCATAACCCGGGTTGGGAATCGGCATGTGAGCCAGCACCGATTGCCGCCACGACGCAAGTTTCCTCTTCAGGTCCGCGGCACGGCCCGCCTTCTCACCGGCCAGGTTTTTCTTCTCGCCAATGTCACTGGAGAGGTTGTACAGTTCGATGTCGCCGGACCCGTCGAGGTACTCGATCAGCTTCCAATCCCGTTCGCGGATACTGCTGGCCGGGCGATCGTGGTGGTAGTGCGGGTAGTGCCAGTGCAGGGCGGTTCGGGCCAGCCTGGTCTTCGGATTGCCAAGCAACGGTTTCAGGCTGTGGCCGTCGATCGGCTGGTTCTCCGGCAGCTTGCCACCGGCCAGGTCGACAAACGTCGGATAGAAGTCGTGGCTGATCGTCGGTTCGTGGCTCACCGTGCCCGCACGGGTCATCGGCGGGTACTTGATGATCAATGGCACCCGCACTCCCCCCTCGAACAACGTCCCCTTTTCGCCTCGCAACGGGGCCTGGGTGGCGACAATGTCGTCGGCGGCCGACCGGTAATCGTACCGCTTGTGGAGTCCGCCATTGTCGGATGTGAACACGATCATCGTCTTGTCGGTCAGCCCCTCGGCCTCGACGGCATCAACGATTCGTCCCACCATGTCGTCGGTGTGCTCGATCATCGCCGCGTAGATCGGGTGCGGCAGCTTGCGATTCATCGCCGCGGCCTTGCGACGGTACTTCTCGGCCTTGGCCGACATCGCTCCAAGCGGAATGTGGACCGCGTAGGGCGAGAGCATCAGGAAGAACGGCTTCTTGTCAGAACCGCCCCGGTTGGATCGCTTGATGAAGTCGATAGAAAGTTCCGCCTCGAAGTCTGTCCGGTACTGCCCGGGCTTCGGCTTCAATTCTGGCCGGCCCTGTACCCGGTACCGGCCCGGCAGATGAGGGCCATTGATCACGGCAGCAAAGTCGTAGCCCTGGGCACTGGGCTGATGACGAGCTCCGGTTCCCAGGTGCCACTTGCCGATATATCCGGTCGTGTAACCGGACGCCCGCAAGGCCTCTGCCACCGTCACCGTCGCCAGGGGCAACGCCATCGTCGGTCGGGGCGTGATCACCCGCTCGAAGGGCCGCCAGTGACCGGGAATGAAATCGGTGATGCCGATCCGGGCCTGGTTCTGGCCGGATTGCAGTGCACAGCGAGTCGGCGAGCAGACGGCCCCCGAGGCGTAGAAATCCGTGAACCGCAGTCCACCGGCTGCCAGGGCATCAATGCGAGGCGTATCGACAAAATCGTTGCCGTAGCAACCAATGTCCTTCCAGCCCAGGTCGTCGACAAAGATCAGGACAATGTTGGGCCGATCGGCCGCCTCGACAACCACCGCCGAGGCCAGGGTGACGACCGCCAGGACAAGGGCCTGGGGCCAGGCACGACGAACTTGAGTGGACATGGCGGAGTTCCTTGACGACGACATGCCTCACTTGGCAATGCAGTAGACATGCGCAGCGGTGCGAATCAACAGGCGCCCCTGGGCAATCGATGGAGTGGCCAGGCACAGTTCGCCCAGCGAATTGGTCCGTTCGACACGGAACTTCCCGTCGGCGGGGATGACGTGGGTCGTCCCGCGTTCATCCAGGCAGAAGATCTTGCCGTTGTAAGCCCATGGTGAGGACGTGAACGAGGCTCCCCGGGGGAAACGTGTCCGGTTGTAGATCAATTCTCCCGTCTCGGCGTCGTGACATGTCGCCATGCCACGGTCCAACAGCGTGAAGTACCGTCCCTTGTAAACGATCGGCGACGTGTTGTAGGGCCCCATCTTCTGCAACGACCAGCGGATGTGTTCGTTGGCGGTTTGCCCCGTCTTCAGCGTGATGTCTCCCTTGGCCCCCGGCGCCACGGCAAACACCGGCCGCTTCTGGTCCTGGAAATAACCCGAGGTGATATAGAGCAGCCCCTGGGCTGTCAGTGGCGAGGGAATCGTCAGCACCGACATCCGGCCATCGAAGTGCCACAGCAATTGGCCGTCGGGTGAATACGCACGGTTCTCCTTCTTGCCCGCCACCACGATCTCGGTTCCGCCCGCGTGATTCCAGACGAACGGGGTTGCCCACGTGCTTCTCTCGTCACGCTCGACCTTCCATCGCGATTTCCCGGTCTGGCTGTCGATCGCCTGGATATAGGACGACTCGTTGTTGTCGTAGACGTAGATCACCTGTCCCCCCTCGACCACCGGGGACGCGGCGGCCCCGTAGCCGAACTGTGTCTTGCGGGGTGCGATCGGGTGGGTCCACAGCGGTTTGCCGCCGAGGTCGTAACAATACAGGCCCAGGTCACCGAAGAGCACGTACAACCGCTTTCCGTCAGTGACGGGCGTTTCGGCCGCGTAACTGCTCTTGGGATGCCGACCGACCTTCGGCTTGCCCGTGTGCGCCTCGTGCTTCCAGATCAACTTCCCCGTCTTCAGGCTCAGGCAATACACCATCCAGTGGTGGATCGTGTCCGGAGGCACCGGACGTCCACGTCCCAGGTACAATCCTGCCTTGGGCTTTTCGTAGTCGGCATCGCTGTGAACCGACGACACGAACACCCGATCTCCCCACACGATCGGACTGCCCCAGCCCAACCCGGGAATCTCGGCCTTCCATTTCACGTTGGTCGTCTTGTTCCACGCGAGAGGCAACCGGGCGTCATCGGCCACAACACTGTTGCCGTCGACGCCACGAAACCGGGGCCAGTTCTCCTGGGCGAGTCCGGACAAGGCCAGTCCCTGCAGGGTCACCAGGGACAACGTGAGGACTCGAAGAGCGGACATGAGCTGATCTCTCGATGTGGTCAATTCAGACAGGGCCTGCTACGAAACACCCCGAACACAAAACTGGAGGGCCCGTGCGAGTCCTGATCACTGGAACGTCATCTAGTGCTGGTAGATGAACTCCTGGGAGTTCAGCAGCGTCCAGAGCACGTCCTCCCACGCCTGCCGCTTGTCGGAGCTGCCACCGACATGGGCCAGCATTGCCGTGCGGGTCCGTGGTGACGGCTTGCGAGACAGGGCTCGCAAGTACAACGTGTCAAGAATCTCAGCATCGGGATCCTTGTCGGCCAGCATGCGGCTCAACCGGTTCCTCGGATCGACAAGCCGCTTCGACATCATCTGGCCGATGATCAACTCCAGCGCCTGCTTGCGACCAAACGTCTGTTCGCGATCGCATTCGCACGTCTGCGTCCGCGACGGCTGTCCGAAGGCTCTCAAGAACGGATGCGACTCGTAACGCACGTATTTCGAACCCGTGTTGATCAATGTCACGATGTCGTTGACGGGCAACTGAACCGCCCGGGTGCCGATTGGCAACTTGATCGTTCCGGGCGGCAGCCCGATGGTGTAGTCCTTGGCGATCTCGTATTCCTCGGGCACACCCGTCACGGTGCAGACGGCATCCAGCAGCACCTCGGCCGGCAGCGGACGCGCGTGCATGTGTGAAAAATAACGCTTGTCATCGCGGTTGCTGCTGTTGGCAATCGGACTGAGTTGGTAGGTCCGCGAGTTGACGATGCTGCGAATCAGGGGCCGCAATCGGTACCCGCCAGAAACAAACTCCGAGGCCAATGCCTTGAGCAACGGATCGTTGGATGACGGGTTGGAATCGCGGAAATCATCCACCGGCTCAACGACACCACGACCGTTGAGGTGGTACCAGACGCGGTTGACGAACGCCCTGGCAAAAAACGGGTTGTCGAGCTTGGTCAGCCACGAGGCCAGCAGTTGACGACGATCCTTGTCGGTGGGAATCGGCTTCGGCTCCTGGCCGATCAGGCTGGGCACAACAGCCGAACCGTCGGCATCGCGAGTGAACTCGGCGGCCTTCTTGTCGATCGTGATCTCGATCTGCCGTCGCTCGGCCCGTCCACCCGGCCCCGCCTTCCCCATGCGGGTTCGCTTGACCTGGTTGAAGTGCGCCGCAAGCCCGAGGTAATCATTCTGGGTCCACCGCTCGTAGGGATGATTGTGGCACTTGGCACATTGCAGTCGTACTCCCAGGAACAGCTGGGCCGTCGCCTCGGCCAGGTCCTTCTGAAGGAACTGCTTGTCGGTGATCGTCTTGGGCGTCATCGTGACACAGTAGAAGTTCACCGGAGCGTCGCGGTACGACTGGCCGGTCGAGGTGAGCATCTGGCGGACCGTCTCATCGAACGGTGCGTCGCTCTCGATGCGATCACGCAACCAGGCCTGGAATTTCTGTGATCCTTCCAGGTTGATCGCATCCCGGGTTACCCGCAGCACGTCGAACCACTTCTTCGTCCAGTAGTCGGCAAACTCCGGCCGCTGCAACAACTGCTCGATCAGTCGCGCCCGCTTGTCCGGGCCACCCGCTGCCAGGAACGTGCGGGTCTCCCGCGGAGTCGGCAGCACCCCGCAGAGATCCAGGTAAATCCGGCGGACAAACTGCTCGTCGGTACACAGTTCCGACGGGGCAATATTGAGCATCTTCAGCTTGGCAAAGACGTGGGTGTCGACATAATTCGCCTCGGGGGGATTCGGCCAGGCGTATCCTGCAGCTGGTGCGGCGATGTGCAGCATCCGAACCGATTCCAGGCGGCCCATGAACCGGCAAAGAATTGCCACCTCGCCCTGGTGGTTGAATTCCACCTGCCCGGATCGGTCAACGTTGGCGATCGCGATGTCGCTGCTGGAATAGGTCGTCAGCCGTGTCACGTCCTGAACGCGACCGTCGGAAAACTCCGCGCTCACTGCCAACCGTTGCCCAACGGCAGGCGCCTTGAGAACACGGATTCCGGGCGTCACGGTCAGCTTGACCAGTGACACCGGTTGCCGGTCGTCCCTGATCCCTTCCGACTGCCAGGTCCGGAGCAGGCTGGCCAGGTAGCTCTGCGGAGCGAACAGTCTCCCGCCAACGTGTGGCACCTGGGACAGGGCCTTGTTGAGGACCAGGCTGTTGTCCGGATTCAACGTATTGGTACGCCGCCCCAGCCCATCATGCGTCAACTGCTGGAAATCGAACTCGGGATCAAAGCCCCACAGGCTCAAACGGAATCCATCCTTGCCACTGGGGGCCCCATGACACCGAATGTCGCTGCAACCAGCCACGCTCAAAACAGGCATCAGTTCGCGCCGGAAACTGACCGGTTCGATCCGCCTGGTCCCCGAGACGGTGGCCTCGGCCGTTGCCTTCCGACCTCCCACCTCGATGACCAGCCGCGTCGAACCATCACCGGAACTTCTGACCAGCCCATCGGCGTCGACTTCCAGGCATCCTGGATTGGTCGCCTGGAAGTCAGCCAACCCGGTCAGGTCGCGAAGAGATCCATCGGAATAGTGACCGGTCACCAGCAATTGCTGGGTCGCTCGGGGTCCATCCAGACGGAAGGTGTCGGGCGCCACATCGATCGAAACCGGGTGACCAATCACATCAGTCTTGGATGACGGTTCTGCGGCCACGGCCACGCCGGACACGGCCAGGACTGCCAGAAGCAGGAAATTGATTTTACGACACACCACCGCACCACCCCTTTTTGTCCCATCGCGGGGTGAACCCCGAGGAACACAAAACACGGCAAATCAGGCGAGAATCTCTCGAATCACACGGCCATCGAGCCCGACCTTCACCGGCTGGCCGGCCGCATCGGGCACGTGCATGTTCGGGTCGATTCCCAGGATCTCGTAGATCGTCGCACAGACATCAGCCGGGCTGACGGGACGATCCTCGACATAGGCCGCCTGGTTGTCCGACCGCCCGACCACCGTCCCGCCACGGACTCCGGCACCGGCAAACAGCACCGAGTAGCAGAAGGTCCAGTGATCACGACCGGCGTTCTTGTTGATCTTGGGCGTACGGCCCATGTCACTCATCACGACCACCAGCGTTTCATCCAGCGTGCCCCGGTTCTCCAGGTCATCCATCAGCCCCGAGAAGGTCAGGTCGTATTGCGGCAACAATGTTTCACGGCAGATCCCGAAGTTCCTCTGGTGGGTGTCCCAGATCGTTCCATCGATCTTGGCCGGGCGAGTCCAGAACGCGTCCCAGGTCACGTTGACGAACCGCACTCCCTCCTCGACCAGCTTCCTGGCGATCAACGCGCTGTTGCCAAAGAGAGTCCGGCCGTACTTGTCACGGACCTCGCTCTTCTCGCTCTCCACGTCAAACGAATTGCGAATGCGGTTGGAGGTCAACAGCGACAGGGCACCGCCCTGCACGCGGTCAAACTCGCTGGCAACACCGGGCTGGCGGAGGGCATCGTCGAACTGCTCGGTGAGTTTTCTTCGCGAGTTGAGTCGATCGAGCGTGATCCCCTTGGGCAACTTGGCGTTGGGCAGCGTCGGTTTGCCAAGGGTCACCTGTGGGTGGTAATCGGTGCCCGGCTTCTTGGAAGTCGGATTGCACTCGGTGAAAAGAGGATCGTACTGCCGACCCAGAAAACCGGCGTACGGACCCGCGCGGCGGATGTGCTGGCCCCATCCCAACATGCAGGGCATGTGCACGTAGTCGGGCATCCCGCTGGGATCATCGTTGAGGAATTCACAAACCGATCCCATGCTCGGAGGCAACCCATCCTGGTTGACGCCAATCGAGGGCAACGGTTCGGGATATCCGGTCAGGCTGGGCATCGGGTTGTGGCAACCGGCCTTGTGATTGACGCTACGCACGACCGCCGACTTGTTCATCCAGCGAGCGTGCTTGGGCAAAAGCTCGCAGACGTCCATCCCGGGTACATTCGAGACAATCGGGCTGAACTCGCCACGGACACCGCTGGGCGCAGTGGGTTTCATGTCGAACATGTCCTGGGTGGGTGCCCCGCCCAGCAGGTACAGCACGATCACACTCTTGGCCTTGCCCGGTCGATCAATCCGGGCGCTGTTGGCGGCGGCCGCCATGTTCGGCATGCCAAACATGCCACCCAGCATCGCCAAACCACCGGCCTGCAGGGTCTCGCGCCGAGTGACTCCGTCACAGTTTTTCCGCGGACTACCCAGGAGCTTGATCATGTCGCCCTCTTTTCTGATTCCGTTCCACGCGATCGTTCACACCCCGGACTATTCATCGGCGAACCGACTACGCACTCCAAAGCGCAACACGTGGTTACTCGTTGATAACACTTTACGAAATGTGGGCACTCAGTGTTACCACGGATCATCCACAGACAGGAAAACGCAGGGTTCCGTCTACCCGATCAGGCCAGCAGGTCCGACATTTCGGCCGTGCTGTCGGCAAACCCCTTGACCGGTACGCCGATGCGATCAAGCATCGTGACAAACAGGTTCGACAGGGGGACTTCGTTTCCGTACCGACGGTAGTGGCCGTGCTTCAGGCCCAACCCCGTCCCCCCGGCCAGCACCAGCGGGTAGTTGCGATTCTGGTGCGTACGGCTGTTGCTGCTGCCATAGAGAACCAGGGTGTGGTCCAGCAGTGTGCCATCCCGTTCGGACGTCTCGTGCAACCGCTGGAGGAAATACCCGAACTGCTCGGCCAGGAACTGGTCGAACCGACCCAGCCGCTCGGCCCCACCTGCCTTGCCAGCACCATGGGCCAGGCCGTGCCAGTTGCCCTTCAACCCGATACAGGCCGGAAACGCGTTGGCGATCGTCGTCGCACCGGCAACCTGCCCGATCATGTAGGTGGCCAGCCGCGTGGTGTCGGTCTGGAAGGCCAGGAACAGCAGGTCGTACATCGCCCGCAGGTACTCGCGCGGAGCATCCTGGTCGACCGCCAGGTCAACCGACTTGGGATCGATCTTCGGCTTGGGAATGGACAACCACCGCTGCGACTGTTGCACCCGCTTTTCGACCGCGCGAACCGAGGCCAGGTAATCGTCCAGTTTTTTCTTGTCACGTGTCCCCAGCCGACGTTTCAGGGACCTGGAATTCTCGAGCAACAGATCCAGCAGGCTCCCGGACTGCTCGAGACGTCGCCGCTGGGCCTCGGTCGATCCATCACCGGCACCAAAGAGCCGATTGAAGATCTGTTGTGGACTGGCCAGCGCGGGAACCGGGCGACCGGTACGGGTGAACGAGAGTGTCGTCGATCGGGTGGGCTCGCCCACACCACCGTCACTGGAAAGCGTCAACGACGGAAAACGGGTCTGGTCGCCGACAAACGCGGCGGCGTACTGGTCCATCGAAACCGTGTTGGAAAAACTGCTGCCCGAGAGCTTGGCACCGGTCAGAAACGTGTCGCCGGTGTCGTGGCCCCCCATGGAACGGCCCCGCGGATGAGACAATCCACCCAGGACAGTCAACTCGTTCCGCAATGCCGCAAGCGGTTTCAGCGGGTTGGTCAGTTGGTAGTCGGCTCCCCGGCCCGTGGGAAACCAGCCCCACTGACGATCCGGCGTGCCGTCCTTGGGCATCGCGACACCGAAGGGGAAATAGACACAGCACATCCGCCTGGGACGTGGTCGGGTCTTTTGCTCACCGTGAACCATCCCGTCGAGCAACGGCAACCCCAGGCTGACACCCAATCCCTGCAGGCAGGTTCGGCGACTGATCTTCCACGATGACGTCGACATCACGTACCTCTCGCGTCGTTGCTGTCACTTCGAGACAAATGGTTGGCTGCCGCTGATCGCCACGATCAACTCCTTCAACCGATACTCGCTCTTGATAAAACGCCTGGTCAGGTCATCGACGGCGCCACGGTCAGAATACTCCAGGGACCGACCCAGGCTGTAGGTCAGCAACCGCTTGACCAGCGCCCGGGCGAACGCTTCCCCCTGGACCGTGACCAGGTAATTTTTTATCCCACCTCGCCCATCAACACCATCAACCCCGGTGCCATCGGGCAACTCGACCACCGCGTCAACCGGCCGCGTGGGCCGACGGCGGCGTTTCGATCCAGACACCACGGTTCGCCACTGACCCACCGCATCAAAGTTCTCGAACACCACCCCCCACGGGTCAATTCGCTTGTGACAGTTGTTGCAAGCTGCTTTTTCGCGATGCAATTCCAGTTGCTGCTTCAATGACAACTTGGCCACGTTCGGCTTGTTGGTCTCCAGGTCAGGAACATCCGGCGGAGGAGGGGGGGGTGGATCATCCAGCAGCCGATCGAGCAGCCAGACGGCCCGCCTGATCGGATGAGAATCCTCGCCATTGGAATTGCTCAGCAGGAAACTGCCCTGTGTCAGCAAACCGCCCCGGCGTGATCCCTCCGGAAGGTCCACCCGCTGCATGTCACCACCGGGAGGCAGAGGCAGCCCGTAATGACCGGCCAATCGCCGGTTGACCATCGTGAAGTCCGAATCGACCAGGTTCATCGCGCTGAGATCCTTGGAAAGGATCTCGGCAAAAAAGTGCTGGGTCTCGCTCCGCATGTCCCGCTTCAACCGGTCGTCAAACCTGGGATGGAACTCGGGATTCACCGCAACACGATCCAGTGCCGGAAGATCCAGCCACTGGTCGGTGAAGTGTTCGACGAATTGCCAGGCCCGGGGATCGGCGAGCATCCGTCTCACCTCGGCCTGCCGAATCGAGGGGTCGGACAGTTTTCCGTCACGAGCCAATTTGAACAACCTGTCATCGGGCATCGTGCTCCACAGGAAGTACGACATCCGCGAGGCCAGTTCGAATTCTCCCAGCGGCTGTCGACCGGCCGAATCATCCCGCGGTTCGACCAGGTAGAGAAATTCCGGGGAAATCAACACGACCGCCAGGAGATCGCCGACAGCCTTCTCCAGAGACGGGGAACGTGCCCGCAACGTGTCGAAGAGAGCCAGCATCGTCGTGACTTCCGATTCCTCGACCGGACGACGATAGGCCCGGGTCATGAATCGCGAGAGAATCTTGCTCGCGTAGGTTCGTTCGTCAGGCTTGCCGGAAGTCTGAAAAAAGATCTGCGAGTGGGTCCGTGGCGGCCAGGTGTCGAACACCGGCCCCTCAAAATCGACCGACTCGACCACCAGCAACGGCTGGGTCGGATCGGGCTCGACCGGGAGATTTTTCCTGTTCTTCTTCGCCATCCTCTTTTTCTTCGGGATGGGCTTGCCGTCCTCGTACGCGTTGTAGACGGTCACCTGCAGGCCGGGGTACTTCGGATTGTGACCCGGCAGGGGGAACGACTCGATGCGACCTCGAAACGTGAACGTTTTGGGCTCGGTATTGGTCACGTCGATCTCGGCCAGTGTCTCCTCGGGTGCTCGCACGTCCGCCCGGACGCCCAGGGTGACCTTCATCCGGGGGAAACCGGCCTTGTCGGGGACGACCGCATGCGCCCGCACCCGCACCACCACCTCGCCCTCGCGAGGGAATTTCTCGAGCCGCACCAGGAACCTCGAACTGGGCCCAAGCCGATTCGAGACCTCGCCCTTGACCCGGCGGACCTTGGCACTCTTGATGGCGTGGTGCTTGATCACCTCGGGCCGCGGACCGGTGACAATCGCCTTGCCCAGGGCCAGCCGGGCCGCCTTCAGGTAATACTCGACCTGGATCGGCGAGATGCCCAGGACCGATCCGTTGTTCTGAAAACCATCTCGCGAGACCGATTCGGGCGGAAGGTTCCCGGAAAAATCGAACTCGACTCCCAGCAGGTCTCGCAGCGTGTTGTTGTATTCGTACCGGGTCAGTCGTCGCATCACGACACGACCACCGGTACTGCGAGCGGCCTCCTCGGCACGTCGCAACTCGGCCGTCAGCCACCGCACCAGCAAACGACGCTCCGAGGCGGTCGGTTGAGCCGGTGCTTTCTCGGGAGGCATCTCGCCCAGGTTCAGCTTGTTCAGCACATCATGCCATGTCTCCGCATCGGTCCCCTTCACGATGTCCGGGCTGAGCGTATCCAGCCGCAGCTTGGCTGCCTGCTTGCGAGGTCCGTGGCAGCCGACACACAACCGCTGCAAAACCGGCTTGACATCACGAGCGAACTCAACCGGTTTCGGTTCTGCAGACATCGCCGGACCGGCCACCACCCCGACAATTCCGCAGACAGCGGCAATCAGGCAAACCACCCGACCCAGCAACCGGGACGGTGCACCAATCGATCGATTTTGAATCGATGTCAAGGACATGTATTCCACCACGATTGAGGCGTAAAGCTGTCGTCAAAAACAGTTGTCTCGTACTGACCCCAACGCGGCCACCTCGACAATCCTGAATTGTACGGCATACGACAAGTCATAGTGGAAACAACCTCATCGTCACGATTTTTCCCGTTCCGG
>MDTE01045811.1_pt1 | contig 11221 bp, 12 predicted proteins | sample 811231 | NCBI WGS metagenome assembly MDTE01 (sample SAMN05326651, study PRJNA326480) | marine metagenome | isolation source: seawater | place: Indian Ocean: Red Sea | collected 2010 | reverse complement strand
TCAAAGAATATTAAATGGAAAACCTAAGTGGCCTCATTACGGCATAGACTTTGCTGCAAAAGAAGGAACAAAAATAAAAGCTATGTTAGACGGAACTGCAACTATGGTTGAAACTGACTTGTTTTATACTGGTGGAACTTTAATATTTGATCATGGACATGGAATCTCAACTTTGTATATGCACATGCAAAAAATATTTGTAAAAAAAGGTCAAAAGGTAAAACAGGGAGATATTATCGGAACAGTTGGCTCTACCGGAAGATCAACTGGGGCACATCTAGATGTTAGACTTAATTGGTTTGGAACAAGACTGGATCCTGCTTCAGTTTTAAAATTAAATTAATCTTTTTCAAATTTATTCTTATAATCTACTAATAAATTTTCGTTTTGTTTTTCTTTATATAAAATATAGTTTTCACAAACTAAAATATCTAAATTTGTTCCCATAAAACATCTAAAAGAATCTTCGATCGTACAAACTATAGGTTCTCCTCTTATATTAAATGAAGTGTTTACTAACAAAGGACAACCTGTGATCTCTTTAAATTTATTTAAAAGTTTATAATATTTTATATTAGTTTCTTTGTGTACTGTTTGAATTCTTGCTGAATAATCAACATGAGTTACAGCAGGTATAGAAGATCTTTTAATGTTGAGCTTTTCTATACCAAAGAGTTTTTGATCTTTTTCACTCATAGATATTTGTTTGTTTTTTTTTACATCTGCTACTAAAAGCATATAAGGACTGTCAGAATTTATATCAAACCAATCATTTACATCTTCTCGTAGAATAGAAGGAGCAAAAGGTCTAAAACTTTCTCTAAACTTAACTTTTAAATTAAGTTCTTTTTGCATTTTTTCAGACCTTGGATCGGCTAAGATTGATCGGGCACCTAAGGCTCTTGGTCCAAATTCCATACGTCCTTGGAACCATCCAATAGTTTTTTGATTTTTCAATTCATTGGCAACAATATTGATTAAATTATCGTCATTTTGTTTTTCGTATCTTGCTCCTAAATTTTTTAAAGTATTTTCAATCTGATCATCGTTAAATGAAGGACCAAGATATGAGCCTTGCATATCATCCCCTATTGTAGCTATTTTTCTTTTATTACCAAGTTCCTGAAACCAAAATGCTAAAGCTCCTCCTAGAGATCCGCCGGCATCACCGGAAGCTGGTTGAAACCAAATATTCTCAAAAATATTATTTTTTAAAATTTTTCCATTTGCTACACAATTCAAGGCCACTCCTCCAGCCATACATAAATTCTTAATATTAGTTTCTTTTGAAATAGAACTTGTTAATCTTAAAACGATCTCTTCTGTTACAGCTTGTATAGACGCTGCAATATCCATATGAAATTGTGTTAAAAGTTCCTTTTCAGGATCTCTTACCTTTTTGCCAAATAACTTAGAAAATTTATCATTTGTCATAGTAAGTCCCGTTGCATAATTAAAATATTTCATGTTCAATCTAAAAGATCCATCATCCTTTAAATCTATAAGTTCTTTTATTATAAGATCTTTGTATTTAGGTTGCCCATAAGGTGCCAAACCCATGACCTTGTATTCACCACTATTAACTTTAAAACCAGTATAATAAGTGAAAGCTGAATAAAGTAATCCAATAGAGTGTGGAAAATGAATTTCTTTTAGCATATTTATTTTATTTTCTTTACCGATTGCTACGGTTGTAGTTGCCCACTCCCCCACACCATCTAATGTCAATATCACAGCCTCTTTGAAAGGAGAGGGATAAAACGCGCTTGCTGCATGACTATAATGATGTTCTGAGAAATGAATTTTGTTTATATCATCAAAATTTTTATCATGTTGTTTAAGTTGATCGAATAAAAATTTCTTTTGAAAAAGTTTTTCTCTCAACCAAATAGGCATTGACATAGAGAAGGATGCAAAACCCTTGGGTGCAAAAGCTAAATATGTTTCAAGCAATCTTTCAAATTTTAAGAAGGGTTTCTCAAAAAAAACGATGTAGTCTATTGAGTTTAATTTCAAGTTTGAATTATTTAAAACAAATTGAACTGCATTATAAGGGTATCTAGCATCATGTTTTTTTCTAGAAAATCTTTCTTCCTGAGCTGCTGAAATAATTTTACCATCAATTATTAGTGCTGCAGCGCTGTCATGATAAAAAGCTGAAATACCTAAAATTGATGTCACTTAAAAAATTGTATAAATAAACGGAGCTACTGCTGAGCCTTGGCTAAGCACTATTAATATACCAAAAAGGGCTAAAACAATTATAATTGGCAATAACCAATATTTTTTTCTTTCTATTAAAAAATCCACAAATTCTTTCAAAAAACTTAACATTAAAATTGCCTTTTCATTGAACCTATTTTTTTTTCTCTTTTAATCCAATATGACCTATTCTTTGAAAACTTTGTATTTAATAAATCTTTTCCTATTAGACGCATAAACAAGCCTATGGGTGTTAAGATTATAAAATAAATTAATGCCATAACTAGAGGGGCAATAATTATTCCAAGTAATTCACCAAATTTTACCCAAACAAAATTTAACGGGTTTAATAATTTAGAATTAAGTAAACCTAAAACTAAAAAGATAAATGAAACAGGAACTGGCCAAATTCTTATAGAGCCATTGTACATAATAGGCCATAGCGCTATTACTAAAAATACTAAGCTAAAAAGTATGCCAAAGCTTCTGTTGGAACTAATTTCTCTCATTAGTTCCTAATATATTATTGCTTAAAAACTTTCAAATTTAATTAAGCTGCTACTTGTATGTTGTGTTTAGTAGACATACCACTTAAGAAATTCCAGAGGTATCTTGCTGTTAGCATTGACGCTTTCTCTGCTTTTTCTTTTTCTGCTTTGGTTAGACTGTCTAGAAGTTTCTCGCATTCTTTTCTATGAATGACATCTGCAGCTTTATGTGCTTCAAAAAATTCTAATCCTTCTTTTGAAGTAACTCCATAAAATTTTTTAAGACCTCTTATTTTAGTTTCTGCTATTTCTGGTATTTGTCTTTCATAAGTATATAAAGATGCTAAGCCTTCAGCATATGATTTCCTAGCTTGATAGAAAAAATTATCAATCATATCGCTAGTAAACCAATCTCTTTTTACATCTTCTATTTTTTCATTATCTGCACCCATTGCTAGAGCAAAATTTTTCCAAAGCTTTGGGTGATCAGCTTTTGCGTTTTCCTCATCTTGAAGATTCTCTAAAAGTATTTTTCTTTTTTCAATATCTTCACATATTGAATGGGTTGCACTTATATATCTAGGAAAAGCTTTTACGTGCTGATAATATTGCTCTGCATAATCCTTTATAATTTCTCTGTTCAACTTTCCATCATTCCAAGATTTGTAGAATGGATGATTTAATAAATGGTATTTATCTAATTTAATATTCAGTTCTTTTGAAAACATATTTTTCCTCCATGTAACTACTTTAAATAAATTTATAAATTAAACAAATTAAAAATTATCCACAACTTTAGATTGTTGCTTCCTGTCTTATAGGTTTTTCATCTATTGGCAAATGAATTAGGGTAGCAACTAAGGATAATAAAATGGCTAGGTACCAAGCGTAATCAAAATTCCCAAATAAATCGTAAAAAACACCTCCAAGATAAGCCCCGAGAAATGAGCCTATCTGGTGATTTAAAAAAACTATTCCGAATAGCATTGAAATATTTTTGGTTCCAAAGATCTGAGCAACAATTCCGTTGGTTGCTGGTACTGTAGCTAACCATAAAAATCCAAATGTTACACCGAAAGCCAAAGCAGAAATTTGAGAAGGTGGTAAGAATATAAATAGCCCAATAGATATAGCTCTAAAAAAATATAAGCCGCTTAAAAGCATTTTTTTGCTATACTTATCACCTAAATATCCCATTGTTAAAACTCCAATAATATTAAAAAGACCTATTAAAGATAAAATTGCAAATCCAGTCCAATCTTCTAAACCTCTATCCTGAACATATCGCGGAACATGAGTGGCAACTAAAGTTATTTGAAAACCGCATACAAAAAAACCTAATATTAATAATCTAAAACCTTTGTGTTTAAGAGCATCTCTAAGCACTTTTAATGCACTTTCACCTTGTTGATTTTTTATATTTCCAGTAATGCTTTGACTTTCAGGATTCTTAATAAATAAAGCGGGTATACACATAATTATTATAATAATTGAAAATACAGTGAATGTATTTTGCCATCCAGTTTCAGTAATTAAAAAATTTGATAAAGCTGGAAACATAAACATTCCCAAACCTCCAAAAGCCGTGACGTATCCTGCGGCTTTGCTTCTGTTTTCATTAGGGAAATGTTTTGTTGCCAAAGGTGCTAACATAGGGCCAGAACATGCTCCTAAACCTATTCCAACCATTAAACCAAGGTTTATTTGAAACCATAAACCTGTATTAAGATTATTTCCTAAAGAAAAAATTCCAATTGCATAAAATATTAAGCCAACTAAAACGACTTTACTTCCACCATATTGATCAGCAAACCTTCCAAAGATTGGAGTAAAAATTCCCCAAATCAAAGAATGTAATGCTACGGCTAAACCAAATTCTGTGTTTGAGATTCCACAATCTATTTCAAAGTTATTGGAAAACAGTCCAAAAGTCTGTCTGACTCCCATAGAAACATTTACTACGAAGCAGGCAGCAACTAAGGTAAATAAAGCTATTTTATTTGGAAAAAATTTTTTACTCATTTAATGTTTTTTAGAGCTTTTTTTAAGTCTAAAATCAAGTCTTGCGGGTCTTCTAATCCTATATGAAATCTGACAATATGATGATTTTGTTTCACATATTTTTTATATATCCTCTGAATTGTTTGACTTTGATATAAAACTAAGCTTTCAAAACCTCCCCAGCTTTGGCCTATCCCAAAAAGTTTTAATGAGTTAACAAATTTAAGCACTGAGTTTTTGTTTTTACTGTAAATAAAAATAGAAAATAGACCTGTAGCTCCTGAATAATATTTGCGCCAATTATCATAATTTTGAGTTCTTTTTTTATGGGGGTACAGAATTTCTTTTATTTTTTTCTCTTTTTTTAAAAAATTAATAATTTTTTTAGTATTCTCTTCATGTTTTTTTAATCTTATATCAAGGGTCCTAAGACCACGTAAAACAAGATAAGCATCATCAGGCGAGGCTCTATAACCTAAAAGTTTATTGCAAGCTCTAACTTTTTCGTAAACTTTTTTATTAACTGACAAACTTCCAAGCATTACATCAGAGTGACCGGAAAAATACTTTGTTCCTGATGAGATAGACATATCAAAACCTAACTTTAAAGGTTTGATAAAAAATGGTGTTCCCCAAGTATTGTCAATCGCAGTAATTATTTTTCTCTTTTTTGCAAGTTTTATTATTTTATTTAAGTCTTGAAATTCAAATGTATTACTACCTGGATTTTCCACGAATATCATTTTTGTTTTTCTGTTTATTTTACTTTGAAGACTTTTAAATTCTTCAGGATTGTAAAAATGCGCTTTAACTTTAAATTCTTTTAAAAATTTTGAAGTAATTATTCTTGTTGGAGCATAAACTGCATCTGTAACTACAATTTCATCACCTGGTCTACAAATACTTATTATTGCTAAAGCAACCGATGCAAAACCAGTTGAGGTCAAAAATGTTGCATGAGCAGACTCTAATTCAGAAATAAAATTTTGAAGTGCTATTGTTGTTTGGCTTCCTCCTCTTCCATATTCGTAAAAATTTACTTTATTTCCTTTTTTTACTAACTGCTCCTGCTTAAAAAGTTCCTGCATACTTTTAAAAAATACAGTAGAATTTCTCACTATTGCCGGATTTGCAGTTCTTGCTGTTTTATCTTGAGCTAAATGTTTAAGCTTTGTTATATCTGAGTACTTCATTTATATATTTTCGCATCCTGTTATCCAGAGATCATATATAGGATGATCAAATGGTCTTAGAGTAGGGCTAGATGAAAAGGTCCATCCATTAAAGACAAAAACTTTTTCGTCTTTTTTGTCTGATAAATCTTTTACCTGTATGTAGGCAACGAAACCAAGTTCACTTCCTCCAGTCGACTTTTTACAATTTTTTGGAAGAATTTCAAGATATCCAAATCTTTTTTTATTACCAAGAGGAATGTCCAAATCTGAAGTTTTCGCAGTAATTTTATCTAAAGCCCTAAATTTAACAATGGTTATTCCGGAGTTATTTTTTTTTTTTACCTTTGATTTGATTGTATTATCTTCCAGAATGTTGTTTTCAACGGTTTCTGATTCTTCTTCAAAAGTAGGTTGTAAATCTTTTAAATTTATTTTTTGCTCAGAAAAAGCATAATTAGTAATTAAAATAAAAATGAGAATTAAAATGGGCAAATTATGGTTTCCAGCTTTCATATTTCTTAAATTCCCCTTTTTTTTTCTTAATTTTATTTGGTCTATATGCGTTAGAGGTGCCGGTCTTATTGTCAAGATGAGGTTTTTGCCATGAATATTTTTTTTGTTTTTTTTTGTCTGGTATAATATTGGATGTGTAATGAATCCAAGAAAACCAATCTGATGTTATCTTTGAGGCATTTATCTCACCTTTATAAATAACCCATCTTTTTCCTTTTTTATTTTCATAGTATTTATTGCCAGTTATATCTTTTCCCACAAATTTTCCAAAAAAAACTGTATATAAAAAAGTTCCAAAAGTTTGGTTATTCCACCAGGTAAAAATTTGTTTTATCATATTTTTAAAATTTTAAATCCACACAATTATTAATTGTATCATAATAACATAGACACTTGTAAAATATCGTATATATCTCAATCCTATCACTTTCAATAAACATTAAGGAAAAATTATGTCAAAATTTTTAGTAGAAACACATTACACATGTACTTTTAAAATAGTTCATGAACTTGATGAACTTGACGAAAAAGCTTTATCCGACATAGACAATCGCCAAGACGGTAAAGTTGAGATTATAGATGTAACTGTAAATAATAGAAAAACAAAAAAAGCTAATGATAAAACCAAAGTTCAAAAAATTGAAATTAAAGATGAGATAAAAATTAATAACAAAAATGTTAAAAATAACAGCGAAAAAGTTAAAAATGATATAATTAAACAAACCCTAAAAAATGGAAGGGAAAAATACGCTAAAGTTTCTGGAAAAAGATTCCAGATGCCCGATAGACGTAAAGGATACATACAAAAAGCAACAGTTGGGGATCATAAAATTTATCTTCATACTGGTGAATATGACGATGGTAAAATCGGAGAAATATTTATTGATACAAATAAAGAAGGTGAACTTGTTAAAGCATTAACAAATAATTTTGCAATAGCAATCTCCTTAGGCTTGCAATATGGCGTTCCTTTAGAAGAATTTGTTGACGCGTTTCTTGATACTAAATTTGAACCATCTGGTAAAGTATATGGGAATGATAGGATCTTAAGCGCTACATCAATTTTAGACTACATATTTAGAGAATTAGCTGTATCTTATTTAGGAAAAGAAGAGCTAGCTCACACGCCTAGTATAAGTAAATCTGCTACAGATAAAAATGAAGGTCAAGATGACCAGTTTTTAAAAATTGTAAAAAATATTACCAGCAAAGGTTTTGTGCGAAGTAATTATGAGGAAAAGCTAGTAGATCTAAGCGATGTTAGAATTAATTTAAAAAGTAAGAGCTAAGTTTTATTTTTAACAGTTTTAATATTTAGTTCTTTTAATTGCTTTTCGCTCACTTCAGCTGGTGCCTCCATTAAAAGATCCTGAGCATTCTGGTTAAGTGGAAATAAAGTAACCTCTCTAATGTTTTTTTGATTAGCTAAAAGCATAACAATCCTATCTATCCCTGGCGCCATACCTCCGTGAGGTGGCGCTCCATAAGACAGGGCTTTTAACATTCCAGAAAAGTTTTTTTCAACCATCTGTTTTGAATATCCTACCTTGCCAAAAACTTTAAATAGATATTCAGGTATATGATTTCTTATTGCTCCTGAAGATAACTCATAACCATTGCAAACAAGATCGTATTGGTAAGCTAAAATTTCAAGTGGATCCAATTTATCAAAGTTTTTTATGTCAACTTGTGGCATGGAAAAAGGGTTATGACTAAAGTCAATTTTTTTCTCTTTATCGTCGTATTGATACATAGGAAAATCAACTATCCAGCAAAAACTAAACGAATTTTTATCAATCAATTTTAATTCTTCTGCAATTTTCTGCCTCGCTACACCTGCAAACTTATTTGCTTCTGATTCTTGATTACATACAAAAAAAACAGAGTCTTTTTCTGTTATTTTGCAAGAATTCATAAGCTCTAATATTGCCTTTTCAGAAAAAAATTTTGATATTGGTCCTTTTCCAGAAATTTTATCTTTGTTTTTTTCAAACGTAATATAAGCTAATCCACTTGCTCCCTCTGCTATTGCCCAATTATTTAGATTATCAAAGAAACTTCTTGGTTGAGAATGTGTGTTTTTAGCTGGTATAGCTTTAACTATACCCTTTTTTTTAATTATTTCTTTAAAAATTTTAAGATTAACTTCCGCAGAATTAAAAATTTTTGTAACATTTACTAATTCTATCGGATTTCTAAGATCAGGCTTATCTGTTCCATACTTATCTAAAGAATCTTTGTACGTAATTCTTGGGAAAGGATGTTTGTTTATTTTTTTTCCTTTTCCGAATTTAGAGAAAATATCATAGAATATAGGTTCCACTATTTTAAAAACATCATTCTGCTCAACAAAAGACATTTCTAAATCTAACTGATAATGCTCTCCAGGACTCCTGTCTGCCCTACCATCTTCATCTCTAAAACACGGCGCTATTTGAAAGTATCTATCAAAACCAGCTATCATTACCATTTGCTTGAATTGTTGTGGTGCTTGTGGCAAAGCATAAAACTTACCAGGGTGCACTCTACTAGGCACTAAAAAATCTCTCGCACCTTCAGGGCTTGATGCTGTTAGAATTGGAGTTTGAAATTCTAAAAAATTATTTTCAATCATTTTTGATCTTATAAAAGAAATTACATCAGATCGCAGTTTTATATTGCTATGCATTTCTTCTCTTCTTAAATCTATAAACCTATACTTCAATCTTATATCTTCAGGATATTCTTGTTCTCCAAAAACTGGCATTGGCAATTCTTTGGCGGAAGATAAAATTTCAAAATCTTTTATTTTAACTTCTATAAAACCAGTTTTTAATTCTTTATTTTGAGTTTCTGAAGATCTTTTAACAACATCACCTTTAATGGTAATTACTGACTCGGGTTTCAATTTTTCTAAGATTTCAAAATTTTTATCTTTATTTTCTATAACACACTGAGTTATTCCAAAATGATCACGAATATCTATAAAGAGTAGATTGCCGTGATCTCTTTTTCGGTGAACCCATCCAGAAAGTATTATTTTCTTTCCTACATCTTTTTCAGTTAATTCTGAACAGTTATGTGTTCTAAATTTATTCATATTAATTCAATTTATTTAAAACTTTTTTTATTAATTGTAAATTAATTGGCTTTGCTTTTGCTAAAGATAAATTATCGATAGAATTAGCGAAAGAATTAACCTTCTTATAAGATCTATCTATATGATTTAGTATATAATCAACATTTTTTTTGCTTATCTCAATTTGCTTATCAGAAAATGCTTTTGTCAATATAACTCTTAGTAAATCATCTGTCGGTAAATCAATTCCAATATCTATAAAACTTGAAAACCTAGAATTTAAATCTTTCAAACCAATTTTAAACTTTTTCAACGAAATAGGTGAACTAATTATTAGATATTTATTATCTTGAAAGGCCATATTAATTATAGAGTAAAGTAGTTTTTCATCTATATTATTTTCAAAATCATCAATGATCAAACATTCTTTAGTTTTATAATAATTCAAAGCCTGCTCATCAACTTTTTGAGCAGGTATTAATAAAGACTGGATCTTTCCCATTAAAATATTTACTAAATGAGTTTTGCCACAACCTTCCGGTCCATATATATTAACAAATCTACTTGGCCATTTGGGCCAACTTTCAATTAATTTAAAAGCATTGAAATTATTTTTAGCAACATAAAAATCCTGGCTTGAGTAACTTTTTTTGAATGGAAAATTAAAAATTAATTGTTCAGACATTTTAACTTATTAAAAATAAACTCCATTTATTGTGTAAAATTTTAAATCCAAAACCATTTTCTTTTAACCTTTCTTGTAAATTCTTAATTTTTCCAAAAAACTTTATTTTGATCCTAGCTGACTGATTAGATAATTGTATGACGTTATAATTCTTTATTAAACTAATATTTTCAATTTTTTCGATTATTTTTTTTAAAGACTCCGGATCTTTAAATTTTGTATTAATAGTTAAATAAGATGGTACAGAAATATCAATTAAATTCTCTTCTTTCCATAACTCATTGATGTACGACTTTAAATTAGATACGACATTATTAATAGCATCAGAATTTTCTAAATTTTCTAATTTGTAATTTATTTGTTTAATTTTATTTGTATTTTCAATATTAGTTTTCAAAAAAATATTTAATTTTTTTTCATTATATCTGAGAATTAAAATGGCACTATTTCTAATTTCATAATTATCAACAAGGTTTGACAATTCAACCTCCTCTAAATTCTGTAAATTTCTTTTTATATAATCTATATCATCTAGGTTTTCTACAGGTAGTATAAAGTTTATATTTTCAAAATCCTCATTTTTGTTCCAGTCTATAAAAAACTTATTTTTTGATAATACCTCTAGCTCTGTCTCATTTATAAATATTGGATAAATAATAATGTCTAATTTTTTAACTTCTGAATATGAAATATTTTTTTTTTGTAAAAATCTTTCAACTGCAGTCCTGTCGAAAATTACCCCTGCTGTTAAGTTGTATTTTTCGTTAGAAATTTTTTCATCTATTATTCTATAGTTAGCTACAAGTGATTTTATAGTTTCCAAATTAGTACTTAACAGCTCTTTATGGTCATCTTTTTTCGTAATTACTATAATTAGTTGTTCAAAAGCTTTTTTAAGTACAATCGGAAGATGTCTCTCTCTATCAGCAAAATCTTTTGTTTGCCCGACAACCTCTATATTATCAACAGTAAAAGCACTATTTTTCCCTAAAACATTTTGAGTTTTTGTGAAAAATAATATTATTAAAGAGAAAATAATAATTTTTTTCATAAACTATCTAATTATCATTTTATTAATGAAAAAAACAAAAAATAGTTA
>MDTE01035924.1_pt1 | contig 11221 bp, 8 predicted proteins | sample 811231 | NCBI WGS metagenome assembly MDTE01 (sample SAMN05326651, study PRJNA326480) | marine metagenome | isolation source: seawater | place: Indian Ocean: Red Sea | collected 2010 | reverse complement strand
CGCCAGTTGGTGAACCAATTCGGCCAAACGCGGCCAGTGCTCGTGGTTGCGAACGGTGCCGTGAACGCCCATGATATGGTCCTTGGCCGTCATGAAATGAACTTTCCTTCCGACCAACCGTCATGAAACCTCACCGTGGTGATGATAAAGGGTCGGCACGAACCACCTTTGAGCGACCATGAGCGAATCAGACCAAGGCGTGAGTTTGGGGGACATCAACCCGCTCATCGGCCTTGACGTCGAGCGTTTGGAACGAGAAATGGCCGCTTACCATCAGTGGCTCGACGAGCGGGCTGACGATGCGTATCGGGTCGCTGAGCAGGCCCGCCAGCAGGGCCTTGACCACAAGGATCGAGTTGAAATCCCGAGGGCCTCCGACCTCGCGGGCCGAACCGAGAAGCTTCTCATCGAACATCTTGAGGGCTACGAGGTGGCCGATGACATTCGGGAACTGCTCACCGAACACGACCGTGAAACCACCTCCATCATCATCGCCCAGTCCGTCTCGCGCGGGTTTCGTGCCGCCGGCTACGACTTGGAGAAATCCATTGACGTGGGCCTGAGGGTCGGACTGGCCGTTCTGACGGAGGCGGTGCTGGTGGCTCCGTTGGAAGGCATCAGTGAGGTTCGCTTACTCAACAACATCGACGGCTCGCAGTTCGTGTCGGTGCACTTCGCCGGCCCAATTCGTGCGGCGGGCGGTACGGCCCAAGCCCTCGCCGTTCTCATCGCCGACATGATTCGACGCGAGTTGAACATCGGCCACTACCAACCGACCGACCCGGAAGTGGAGCGTGTGAAGGAAGAATTCGGGCTCTACCGTGGCAACCTGCAATACCGCCCATCGCCGCAGGAGATCGACGAAATCGTTCGGGCTTGTCCGGTGATGATCAACGGCGAGTCCACCGAACGCATCGAGTGCGCAGGGTACGGCAACGTCCGCAACATCGACGAAGCACGCATTCGAGGTGGTGTCCTCCTCGTCATCGGGGAGGGCATGTGCCTGAAAGCGCCGAAGATTCAGAAGCACACCGAGCGACTGAGCGTTCCTGGGTGGGACTTCATCGCTCAATTTGCCGCACGCGGTAAAGAGGACGAGGTGCCAGGAGAAGACCGGTTCAAATCCCAACAAATTCAGCCGATTACCAAGTTCATGAAGGACATCATTGCAGGCCGCCCCGTCTTCGGTGGACCGCTCCAACCGGGCGGTTTTCGTCTCAGGTACGGCCGTGCCCGACCCTCCGGTCTGGCCGCTGCGTCCACCAACACCACCTCCATGCTGGCGCTGGACGATTTCATCACGATCGGGACGCAGATGAAAATCGAGCGCCCCGGTAAAGCCTGCGCCATCACCCCCTGCGACGAAGCTGAAGGGCCGTGGGTGGTGCTGGAGGACGGTCGTTTCCTTCGTGTGGACGAGCCCAGCGCCTATGCGGCCTTGCGTCAGCAGGTGAAGCAGGTATGGGACAACGGCGAGTTGGTCATCGGGTACGGTGAGTTCATGGAGAACAACAAGCGGCTCGTGCCAGCTGGATACACGATGGATTGGTGGGCCAGCGACATGCTGGACAGTTTGGTGTCGCAAGACGACGTGAACGCGTTTGTCGACACCCTTGAGGAGGCCCGAAGCGATTGGCCGGAAGGCGTGCCGGGGGTGCCTCCCGCCGATGCTGAAGACGGCCGGGACCAGTTTTGGATTCGTCGCGACTGGCACGAACGCTTGCGTCATTGCAAACTGACGTGGTCGCAAGCTCAACGGTTTGCACGCCGGTTTGCCACCTCACTCCCACCTCCTCACAACCCTTGGTTCAAGGATCTCCCGCTCGAGTGGCTTCCAGCCTTCCTCACCCAACTTGAAGCGTCCAGCATTGAAGACCAGGCCGGCGACTCCACTGCACCCGACGGGGCGCTTCCTCTTCCGAGCAGCCGCTGCTTGCGGTTCCCCGGTGGTGCACAAAACTGGACCCCGAAAACCATGGAGGAGCTGCAGCCTGAAGCCCTGCCTGAGTTGGCGTCGGTTCAGCTCCCCGGGCCAACCGTTGACATCGAATCGCCGATCATGAGCGATGAACTCCCCGAAGGATGGGCTCTCCATCAGCACGGTTTGGTCAAAGCGGCCCTGATGACGCTCGGTCTCCCGCACCATCACGAGGGCGACGATCTTGTGGTCAGTGCGGGATGGGAAGCGCTGCTCGAAGGCCTCGGTTTTTCATTCGAGGGTGATCGTCCGGTGCGGACCAAACAGGCACAACATGTGACAGCCGAGCGAATTCATTCATTGCGCCAAGCCAAGCACGTCCTCGACGAAGAGCGAGCGAGAAAGGGGGCCTTGGAAAAAGAGCGTGCGACCGTTCGCATCGCAGCGGAGACTGGGGCACGCCAACGTGGCTTGGGCATTGCTGAAACCGACCAGGTCGGTCGAGACGCCGCTGCATCGCTGCCCGACAACGGCCCGCGCGATCCGGCGGCTTACCTGGCCGCTCAGCGACTGGAGGACGACCACGCCGTTGAGGGCGTCATGGCCATCGTGCGATCGCTCTCTGACTTGCGGTGGGAGCACAGTGCCCCCGTACGCGTGGGCTGTCGCATGGGGCGTCCGGAGAAAGCCGCCCCGCGCGTGATGAATCCGATGACGCACTCGTTGTTCCCCATCGAATTGAACGGTGGCAACCAGCGCTTGCTCAACAACGCCATCGACAAACGAACCATCCGGGTTCAACTCGGTCGTCGCACCTGCTCGACCTGCGGTCAGGAGACGCCTTTCTTGCGATGCCATCATCGCGCCCTCGACGCTCACGGCGTCAGCAAACCCGGCGAAACCTGTGGCGGCCCGACCACGGCCAACCCCACGAAGTCCAACGCCTATCGGCGCGGCGAGGTCCAGTCGGTCCGCATGGACGAAATGGTGGAGGACGCTCGAATTCGTCTCGGCATCGACCGGCTTCCAGCTCAGGTCAAATGCATGAAAAAACTGAACAGTCGAGATCAAACACCAGAAGCCATCGAGAAAGGCATCCTTCGTGCGAAACACGACCTCCCGGTGTTCAGAGACGGCACGGTTCGGTTCGACATGAGCGACGTTCCCACCACGCATTTCACGCCGCGTGAAATTGGCGTGCCTTGGCGCACCCTTCACGGGCTGGGATATACGCACGACCACCGCGGTGCACCGCTGGAAGACGACGAACAAATGCTCGAACTCTTCCCTCAAGATTTCATCGTGGCCAAGGGAGCGGCTGACTTCTTGTTGCGAACAGCGAACTACATCGATGAATTGCTGGTTCGCTTCTACAACATGGAACCCTACTACAACGCCGACAAAGCCGACGACCTCGTGGGTCACCTCATCTGTGCCTTGGCCCCGCACACCAGCGGTGGTGTGCTTTCTCGCATCATCGGATGGGCGGATTGTTCAGGCGGGTACGCGCACCCGCTGTTTCATGCAGCAAAGCGCCGTAACTGCGACGGTGACGAGGACGCCATCATGCTGTTAATGGACGGGTTGTTGAATTTCAGCCGAGACATCCTCCCTGCCAACCGTGGCGGTCAGATGGACGCACCGCTCGTCCTGACCACGAGGCTGAACCCCACCGAAGTGGACAAGGAAGCCCTCAACGTCGATTCAGCATGGTTCTACGAGCGGGATTTCTACGAGGCGACGCTGAGCCAGCCGCATCCGAAGGAAATCCAGAACAGGATGGATTTCGTTGAACGAAGGTTAGGAAGCGTGGGGGCTGTTCGCGGGTACGGCTACACTCACGACTGCTATGCCATCGACCGGGGACCTGCGCTCTCAGCCTACAAGACCCTTGAAACCATGATCGACAAAATGAACGGACAATTGGCTCTTGGTCACCGCCTCCGCGGGGTGAACGTTCGGCAGGTCGCCTCCAGCGTGGTGCGGTCCCACTTCCTTCCTGACTTGCGAGGCAACCTCAACGCCTACGGCCGACAAAAAGTTCGCTGCCTCAAGTGCGCTCATTCCTACCGGCGGATGCCGCTTTCGGGAAGTTGCATTCAACCAAAGAAGGAGACGGGGAGGGGCCTTTCCCGCATGGGCGTGACCAAGGCAGAGGGCGGACTGTGCAACGGCAACCTCGCCCTGACGGTTTCGGAAGGGGCGGTTCGCAAGTACATTGAGGTCATGCGTTTCGTCATGGATCACTACGGCGTGGATTTGTACACGCGGCAGAACGCCGATTGGTTAGCTTCCAGTGCTGATTCCTTGTTCAACAACGACCGGGCCAAGCAGCTTTCGCTCTCGGACTTTTTGTGATCACCGCAACGGCTCTCGCCAGGGAGAATCGTTCGCATCGTCCCATGCAAGCGGGTCCTCTTCGTGCGAGAAGGTGCCGGTTTTGAACGGGGCTTTCTCAGCGGTCTTGGTGGCGGATTGATTCGCCGCTCGCCGAGCCATCAGGGCTCGGACACCTTGTTCTCCCCACGCCAAGACGATGAGAAGCGCTGAAAGCACTGCGTGCCCCATGGCTTGGACCGCGGCCAGCGGTTTCAGTTCGAGTTGTTGTTGAACCATGACCCCGTCCTCCACCAGTGTTTCCACCGTGTAGGTTCCCGGGGCGAGTTCGCCGGTCCAAACCGGCACGACGTCGCCGAGTTGCCCTGCCCATCGGTGGACCACGGTTTCGTTGTCCAGTTTGATGGCGAAACTGACGTCGGCGTCGTCCACCGACGTGCTGGAAAAGGCCGCTTCAAACGTGGCGGGAATGGCGGATGAGGACCCAAACACCGGTGAGATGTTGACCTCTCGGTAGGGTTGGAATTGATTCTCTGCATTGATTTCATTGGGTGCGGATTGGCCGGCCACGTTCAGCCACAGAGCGTTAACCAAGACCAGGGCGACCACCCAGAGCAGGACCGTTTGCCACGACCACCCTCGCTCCATGCACCTCCGTCGCTGGATGGACCACTTAGCGTTATGTTCGTTCAGCAGTTGGTGGAGCGGACAGTTGACGGCTGGGCCACTCCGGGTCAAGCAAATCCAACACGCGCTCCATCCACACCAGCTTGGCAAGTTTCCGTTCGGGGTTGGTCGTCCCCGACCAGGAACCCACGCGTTCGGTGGTGTAGCCCAAGTATCGAACACGCTCGTTGGGGACGCCCAGAGACCGAATGAAGCAAGCCGCACGATCGCCGTCGGTGAAGCCGCCCACGTTGTAGATGTCATCGTGTTGCTCATCGCACTGGTGGGTCAGCATCAACGGAATTCCTCCCTTGGCGGACCACTGCTGAAGGGCGTGTCGCCAAGCGTTCACGTTGTCGCCGTGCGCGTGGACAACGAGCGGAATGTTTTGCTCGACCGCACGAGAAAGGTGGGGCTCCCCGTCAAGGTCGGTCACCACGCACACCACGTCTTGGCCCAAACACGCCCCGACGGCGCCGTCGGCGGCCACAAACACGGTTCCTTCAGCCCATGTTCGGTTCATGTCCTCGATTTCAACGCCCGCACCGACCAGGACAACCTGTTGCGCTTGCACCAATGCGGTTCGAACGACCTCCAACGTCTCGGCCCGTCCCGATGCCGACCAGCCGAAGGCCTCGGCGGAGGGGTGGTGATTGCAAGCCTCGCGCAACTGAGCGGCGCTGACCCTGTCGGCTTCGTACGTCCAGCCAAAATGCGCCCTCACATCGTGTTGGATGGACACCACCGACGGGAAGGTGGGGGCGGGCCTCATGAAGGGACTGACGGGGCGGGAGGTCAAGAACTCCACCCAACGTGGAACTTCATAATCCGTGGCCCTGTCCAACCACCATGCCCGTCCCGACTTCACCGCCCTCCATTGCGGACGAGGTCACGTTGGCTCGCTATCCGTTCCTGCCGCAAGCCTCGGATTGGATTCGTTCGATGGCTGTGCGTCACAGCATTGACCTCAACGAGTTGTTGGAGGGGGCGTGGATGGAGCAGGCGCGTCAGCGAGCCCGAATTCGGCTGATTGATTCGGTGCAGTCCAAAGAAGGCGTGCAGGTGGTGGGTGGCGATATTCACACCGAGGAAGGTCGGTTGATCGAGGCGTTTTCATTCTATTACGCTCGGCTGGTGATGTGCGCCAGCGAGGATGAACGTCTCATCGCACGATGGGCGCAAGCCGAGGCGGCCCGAGCCGAGCAACTGCTTATTCAGGACGCCAACAACCTCCCTTCGGTCGCCAACACCTACCTGTCCCAAGTTGAGGCGACCAGCGGGAACTCAACGTCATCACCGGCGACGACGGGCATGTCGATGCGCCAATTGCGGCAATCATCTACCCAAGAGTGGCGGGTTGGTCTGGCCGATTTCATTGAGGTTTGCCCCAAGATCACGGGCAACCGGTGGCGCCTTCCAAACGTCGACATCGAGCGAGGTTGGGTCAAACTTCACGGGGAGCGTCAGTACACTTCCTCAGCAAAATTGGCTCGGTTGCTCCGTGAGCGAATCAAGGCGGGCATCGAGGCCGAGGCGTTGGAGAAGATGGCCGAGGTGACCACCGACCTCGCCGTCCGTCTCGCCGAACCCGTCGGCATGGTCCGAAACCTCATGGCCAACAAAGCCAGCGAAGCCATTGCGCTGGTCGGAGCAGAAGAAAGCGATTGGCCTCCTTGCATGCAGAAAATCATCGCCGACCTCGCCGGTGGTGTCAACGTCAATCATTTCGGCCGGCTGTTTCTCGCCAGCATGTCCGCCACGTTGGCCTTACCGCAGGAATCGTGCGTCAATTTTTTCCGAGGTGCGCCCGATTTCAGCGAAGCCACGACTTCCTACCAAGTCCAGCACGTCTACCAGCATGAATACACGCCGGCGGGTTGCGGGAAGCTGAAAGTCAACCACAACTGCCCGGTGTTGCCCGGTGACAACCGCACGTGCGACCGCTCGTGGATGGACCACCCTCTGAAATACATTCGAGCGACGCAGCGGTGGAAACGCTTGACGGAGCGCCCATCGTCTGACGAGGGAGCCCCCGTGGACCAAGATGAGGTCAAACCCGACGCCTGACTCAACCGCAGGGGCGTTCTCTAAATCTCAGGATGGTGGGGTTCCACCATGAAGGGAGGCGGTGGTAAGGGCGCCGAATCCACGGGGCTCCCGTTCTCCTACCGACTGGTTCGGCGGTTCTATCGTTTCCTGACCAACATTTGGTTTCGAGAGGTGAACGTCGTCGACGACGAACACCTTCCTCCGGATGGCGGGCGCCTCTACATCACCTGGCACCCCAGCGGGCTCATCGACCCGATGCTGATGACCTCGGTTCTTCCCGGGCAGTTAACCACCGTTGCCAAGCACACGCTCTTTGACGTCCCGTTGTTGGGGCGTCTGCTCAAACTGACGGGCGTCGTGCCCGTCGAACGAACGGGGGATGTGAGGGACGCAGAGGGCGCCCGGCTCCGAAATGAGCAGCGTCTGTCGTCGCTCGCTTCGAGACTCGCCACGGGCGGTAACGTCCTCATCTTTCCCGAGGGGTCCACCCACAGCGAGGCGGGGGTTCGGCGCGTTCGCTCCGGCGCAGCTCGCATTCTCTTGGCTGCTTGGAGAGAAGCCGAAGCCACCGGCCAACCCCTTCCAAACGTCATCCCCATTGGCCTTCACTATTCCGAATCCCAGCGGTTTCGTGAGCGAGCGGCCGTGGTCATCGAACGACGGATGCAGCTTCCCTCTCCTCCCGCTCTCGTGAAGGAAGCAAGCGAACAGGACCGGCTTGACCGTGCTTGGGTGCAGGATGTCACCGATCTGTTTGCGGTCGAACTTCAACGCGTCAACCATTCCAAAACCTCCTGGGCTGAACGGACGCTCATATGGCGAGGACGCAGTTTGGTTTACGCCGAAAAGCAGCGCCTTGCAGGTGATCAGTTGACGAAACCGTCGTTTTCTTCATCGGTGCTGGCGGCGCGTCGCCTTCGGGCAGGATGGGAGTTCATGGCCCAGCACCGACCTGAACAAACGCAACACCTCAAAGAACGCTGTGAACACCATTTTGATGTTCTCGAACAGCGAGGTATCACGCCATACGACGTTGATTCACGGCCAGAACATCTGTCGTTTGCAAACCACGCAAGGTTCCTCGCTCAGTGGTTGTGGGCCTTGGTGTGGATGTTTGGCCTGGTCACGTGGAGTGCGTTGGCTGGGAACCTAATCCCGTACAAGCTCAACGGGTGGTTCAGCAAGAGCTTGAAGCGCAAGGACATCGATACCTCGGTCGTTGGAACGATGAAAGTGCTCTCGGCCATCGTGCTGTTCCCTGCATGGTGGTTGTTGGCCTCAGCCCTCATCACGTGGTCCTTGCTCAGCAGTGCAAGCCCTCTGAACGCCCTGCTTCTTTCGCACTGGTTGTTGCTAAGCATCACGCGCCTTCCCGCGGCGGCCGTTTTCATCGTGTTCACGTTGTGGTGGCCTGTTTCCGCTCGGCTGCATCTCAAACTGTACGCTCGCCTCGTCATCGGAGGCCAGAACCTGAAACGATGGAAGGTCTGGAAGGACGATTCCAACGACTGGAAGGCGCTGGTCGAGGAGCAGCGCGCCCTTTCTGCGGAACTGGTTGACCTCGGCACGGGGCTCATGCTCCCGGGGGACCCTGATTGGGTGGACCCGGACCCGGGTCACGACGACGTCAGCGCCGTACGCTTCCGTTCTTCGGCGCGACCAAGTTGAATCAAATCAACCCGGGATTTTTTCAAAAGGGTTTGAATGAAAGGACCGCGGTGGGTTGTCCAAACGGGGGTGCACATGAATGACGAGGACGCTGGTCATCACCGTTGATCGGGACAACGATCTCGGTCTGAAAACTTCCATCCGCGGCCCCGTGGTCGGCCGCCGCCAAGTGCTGACAGCGGCGCTGAAGCTGGGCATCGCCGACCCCGAGGAAAGCGACACCAACGCCATTCTTGGTGCCCTGTCGGCCAACGATAAACTGGTGGACAGCAAATCCGAAGAGGATGAGGTTGAAATTGCCATCCTCACGGGCGACGAGAAGGTCGGTGTGCGCTCTGACCGAGCCATTGCCGCCCAACTTGACGAGGTTGTTTCGGCCTTTCAGCCCGATCAGGCCGTCCTCGTAACCGACGGTGCGGAAGACGAAAGCGTCCTTCCCATCATTACCTCACAAGTTCGGATTGACCACGTTGAGAAAATCATCGTTCGACAATCCAAAGGCATTGAAGGCACCTACTACTACATCGTCAAAGCGCTCGAGGATCCCAAGTGGCGATCTCGAATCATGATTCCGTTCGGTGCCGTGTTGGCCATCTTTGGATTGGGCATCATGCTGCCCAATGAGATTGGTGGCATCGTCATCGGGGCCCTACCCCTTGCCCTCGGTCTCTACATTTTCAGCAAGGGCGCCGGCATCGAATCGACGGTCAACCGTGTCATCCAAGAGATGCGAGAAAACGCCGATGCGGCCATGTTCTCGTCCCTGTTGTGGACGGCCACGCTGTTCAGTGCGATTTTCGCTGTCGCTGAGGGGTGGCGAGCGTTTGGCTTGGCCGAAGGCACGGCCGATTCTCAATCCGTGCTGTGGTTGAGCGTGATTCACTCTTCCCTCGCTTGGACGGTGATCGCCTTCCTGACCTCAACGGCAGGGTTCATGCTCTTGCGCCTCAAACGGGGTTCGTTTTCAGGAAGCCTCATTGTGCTGAGCGTCTTTGGCATGGTGGTGTATTCCTTCCTCAACGCTGCTCTGGACATCGCCATCCGCGTGCTTAGCGGGACCTCTTACGAATTCAGCGTGGAGATGATTCTTGACGACCTGACCACACCGATCGTGTGGGTTGCTGTGTTGTGGATGGTGACCACCGTGGTTCGCACCCTGCAGACCCGGCAGGCCCAGGCAGACCGCTACTGGGGCATCTGATCAGAGCAGAAAACGCGGCAAGACTTTCGCCACCGTGCGGTGGCCCACGACGCCGACGAGGGCACCGTCGTCGTCAACCACACCGATTTGGTTGAGGTCGTGGGTCAGCATCAGGGCCCCGGCTTTGAGCAACGGCGTGGTGGCCCGGACCGTGAGAGGCGGGTGGGTCAAGACCTGTTGGGCAGGGATGGAGTGCATCCACGCAATGTCGCGATTCACGGTCTTTTTTGCAACCATCTTGAGCAGGTCGACGGCATGAATCCGACCCATAGGAGCACCATCAACGTCGACGATGAACACGTGGTCCCAGTCGTGCTTGGTGAGCACGTCGAGCACGCTGGCCATGGAATCCGTGGCCAACATCGAACGGGCGTGCTCCATCACGGTTCCACACATCACGTTCCGTACGCCTTTTCGTGGAGCGGCGGCGCTGTTTGACTTGCGAAAAAAGGGTCGAGTGGCCATGGTTCCTCAACCGCCTCCGCCTGACCACCTCTTTTGAACCCTTCCGAATTACGTCCTCGGATTTCTGGAATCCGGAAAAACATCCTCCCGTTTCGATGCCGTTTTCCTCAAGGGATAAATCTGCAGCGCTGTTACGCACGAGCATGGCTCCAATCCCCGAACATGAATTAGCGGCGGTCAACGGCATGGATGGCTACGAGCAGCTGCTGGAGATTGACCGGCTGTGCAAGGTCCACGGCGTTGACGAAGCCACCCTCCGAGCGGCGATGGCGTCGGCCAGCGGTGGTTTTCCCTCCACACCCACAACGCCCGACAGCTCAGCTTCATGGGACACTTCACACAAACACGTTCCTGATGTTCATCAGGCATCACCCACGGTGCCCAAAATGGTGGATAAGCGCCAATTTCGCTTTGAGTACGACCCGTCTCGCGAAGCGGCCCAGCGTCGAGAGCAGGTGAACCAAGCGATCCTCTGCTCGGCTTGCGGGGTGGCCTTGGGGATTCCGGACGTTCGTCCGATCAAAGTCACCTGCCCGGCGTGCCTGTTCGAAACCACCTACACCCATTGAAAGGCGGGTTCATGTAGGGCATTGAGGAGGCATCGTCATGGAAGGAAGCTCCCCACGCCAGTGGCCGTACGCATCGAGCAATTCGCCGCTGCCCCTTCCCGAGCACCCCGTTTTGTTCACGAATCAGCGGGTGATTCCTCTCGACCGTTTCGCCGGCGAGATGACCGATGAGTCGGTGGAGGGCGATGCCCTGCACGCCTACGTCCGCTCCTACGGGACCCAAGAAGCGCTGCTGGACGAACTCCTCAAGCAAGAAGGGGCCCCGCTGGTCGATGAGCGTCGACCGATTTTGCTTCAGGGCGAACTGGCCAACCCCTACCGTTTGCAGGAGATGAACATGGGTCCGCT
>MDTE01019981.1_pt1 | contig 11221 bp, 11 predicted proteins | sample 811231 | NCBI WGS metagenome assembly MDTE01 (sample SAMN05326651, study PRJNA326480) | marine metagenome | isolation source: seawater | place: Indian Ocean: Red Sea | collected 2010 | reverse complement strand
TTCTATAGGAAAAGAATTTAATTTTAATATAATTTTTGCTTTACAGCCTTATTACAAATGGTCAAAAAAAAATTTTTCTAACGAAGAAAAAGATATTTTTGATGAACTTGAGAAGAGTGTAGAAAAAACTTACAAAGTTCTTAAAGATTTTAATCAAGATGACTTTTTCAAGACCCAAGAATTTTTCAATGTTACTTGTAATAAAAATAATGTAAAATTTATTGACTTAAATATGGCTCTTAAAGAATATGATGATACAAAAAATTGGTTATTTGTGGATGCTTTACATTTAACAGACTTAGGATATAAGATTATTTCTGATAAAATCAATAATTTTTTAGATTAAATTTTAAACTAATAAAAGTTCATGAAGGATAAAAAGTGAAAATTAAACCAAAAAAATTTGTTTATTATGTAGAAAGAAAACCTCATTGGTTAAGTAATCGTCAAGGTTACTTTACCATGGAAAGAAATGAGAGAGTTGATGATTTTCCTAAATTTTTTATGAGGAAACTTAAAAAAGAAATTCAGTCGTTTGATTTAAGAACTTATCCAGATACTCATTTAATCTATGAAGAAGTAGCGAAATGGCTAAAAATAAAGAGTGATCAGCTAGTTATTCATGAGGGAGCTGATGGAGGATTATTAAGAGTTTTTGATGTTTTCATTAGTGGTGGAGATAAAGTGATTACTTGCAGCCCAAGTTTTGCAATGTATCCAGTTTATTGTCAAATGTTTGGAGCAAAGCATTTTCCACTAAATTTAAAAGTCAAAAACTACGATTACTTCAATGAACTAACAAAAAAAATAAAAAAAATAAAACCAAAATTAGTTGCAATAGCTAATCCTAATCAACCAATTGAAGCAATGCTAAATTTAAAACAAATTAAAAGTATCTGTAAATTAGCAGAAAAATTTGGCTCATTAGTTATAATTGATGAAGCTTATTATCACTTTAATAACATAACAGCTCAACCTTTAATAAAACAATGTAAAAATTTAATAGTTGTAAGGACATTTTCTAAAGCTTTTGGAATTGCTGGTATGAGAGTTGGCTATACAATTTCAAATAAAAAAATAATTGGATATATGCTTTCAATTAAACCGATATATGAAATAAATTCATTCAATATGAAATTAGTTAGACTATTGATTAAAAATATCAATGTAATGAAAAATTATGTTAAAGAAGTTTCTAAGGGAAGACTATTACTTAAAAAATTTTTATTAACAAAAAATATCGAAATGATAGGCAAATATTCAAATACTGTTTTGTTCAAACTTAATGATAAAAAAAAAGTGGATAAAGTGATTAAATATCTTTTTAAAAATAAATTTATAATTCGACCAATGGTAATTGATAATGATGATAGTTACATCAGAGCTACTATTGGCGGTACTAAAATCATGAAAAAATTTATTAACAAATTGAAATTAGCATTGAGTCAAAACTAAAATGACACAGTGGGGAAAAAAAAATGTAATAAATTTTTATGCGAATAATAGAGATAAAGTAAATGATTTATATATATCAGAAAAAACTCCTTTATCATTTATTAAAAAAAAAGAAATTAAATCTATTTTGGACTATGGATGTGCAGTAGGAGGTTTTTATAAGATATTTAAAATTTATTTTAATAATAAAATAAAATATCATGGATTAGATATAGAAAGAAATGCAATACTTGTAGCTAGAAGAAAATTTAGTAAAGAAAAAAGAGCTAAATTTTCCCATATAAAAAAAGGAAAATTAAAAGAAAAAAAAGATAAATATTCCTTAAGTTTTAGCACAGGTGTTTTAAATCATAATAGTGATTATAAATCTATAATAGCAGAATTGATAAGAGTTTCTTCAAAATATATTTTTATTGACTCTCCTAGGGTGCATACAGGTAAAAGTTTTGTCGGAAAATTAAACTTATCCAATCGATTTCCTTCAGAATTAAAAAAAAATAATATTGTAAATAATTATACGATTAATATACAGGATTATTTTTTGTTTTTAAAAAAACTTTTTAAGAGGAATAATATCAAAAAAGCAGTATTTTTTCACGGTAATCTTCCGTATAAAAAAAAATATTTAAAGATAAATAAAAAAATCTCTTTCTTAACTTTTATGTGTGAAAAGAAAAGTAATATTTCTAGTTATAAATTTAAAATTTTGACCAAAGATAAAAAAGTAAAAAAACTATTCAATAAATATTTTTAAATGTCTAAAACTGCAATTTTGATAGGCTATGGGGGCATGGGGAAGAGATATTTTCAAGCTTTAAAAAAACTTCAATTCAAGGTTATAGCTATCTGTGATAAAAAGATTAATATGATATCAAGTGAATTACCAAATAATATTTTGTTAGTAAAAGATTACCGTAAAATAATAAATTTCAAAGCCGACTTATTATGTATAGCTTCAAATACTAAATCCAGATTAGACATACTAAGTAGATTTTGTAAAAATGGAAAAATTAAGAGAATAATTACAGAAAAACCGCTTTCTACATCATATAAAAATTGTTTAAAAATACAAAAATTTGCAAAAAAATATAAAATTCGGCTAATGATAAACACTCATCGATCTTACTCTCCTAATTTTTTATTTTTAAAAAGTATATTTAATAAGCATCAAGAAAATCCTACTAAAATTTTTATTAACTCTCCTTCAGCCGGTCTTGGAAATATGGGTTCCACCTTTTTTGATTTAGGGCTATTTTTTTTTGATGAAAAACCAAAAAAAATTTTTGGCATTATAGATAAAACTGAAACTATAAATCCAAGAGGAAAGGAGTATAAAGATCCAGGGGGCTATGGAACAATTGTGTTCAAAAATAATAAAAAGCTTTTTTATGATTTAAGTGAAAATACTGGGTTGCCTTACACAATTAGTATTAGAAGTAAAAACCTAGAGGTAACATTAGATGAAATTAATAATAACTTTGTTCTTAAAAGAAGACCAAAAAAAATGGAAAAAAAACCTCTATATTTTTATGTTTTTAAACCAAAAATTACAAAATTAAAATTAAAACATAAATTTAATGTTTATAAAATGACTTGTTTTACAATAAAGGAAATATTTAAAAAAAAATTTACATATAAAAATTTAGATAATGCAGTCACTGTTATGGGTTGCATATTCGCAGCACATATTTCAAGTAAAAAAAATAAAATTATTTCAATTCCTTTGGAGAGAAAATTTCATAACCTAAATATTAACTTTGCATGAATGTCGCCTTACTATTCGGAAGAAAAGATAGCAAAAGTATTAAAAACAAAAATATAATAAAAATACTTTCTAAAAAAATGTTTATGTATCCAATTGATGCAGCAAAAAAAGTTAAACAAATTGAAAAAATATACGTTTCTTCAGACTCTGACATTATTCTAAACCAATCAACGAGAAAAGGATGTATACCAATTAAGCGGCCAAAGTATTTGTGTGATGATAAAGCCCTTCTTGAGGAGGCTATCCAGCATGCTGTGAACCATTGTCAACAAATTAATGAAAATAGAATAAAAAATTTTGTTATACTTTTATGTAACTCAATTTGTGTTAGGCCCAAAGATATTGAAAAGGGGTTTAAAATCTTAAAAAATTCTAAAAAAATCGATACGGTGACTACTGTATCAAAGTTTAATAATTTTTCACCAGTTAGAGCAAAAAAAGTTAATGGAAGAAAATTATTGAATTATATTCCGAATAAAGAATTAAAAAGATTCACGCCGTTATCGTGTGACAGGGATAAAAGTGTGCATTCTTATTATTGCACTCAATCGTTTACAATATCAAGAGCAAAAACTTTAAAAAATATGAAACAAAATCCATTTCCTTTTAATTGGATGTCTAAAAATACATCTTTCATATTTCAGGACAGCTGTGTTGGAGATATTGATTTTCCTTGGCAGATAGAAGCAACAAAATGGTGGCTAAAAAAATATCTAAAAAAAAATTAAAGATTATCATATTTGGCGGGTCTGGATTTCTCGGTTCACATGTTGCTGAGGTACTTCACGAACTCGGCCATAAAGTTGTAATTGCAGACATAAAAAAACCTACGGATATAAATAAAGCTATTAAATTTAAAAAAGTTGATATTAAAAATGAGAAAAAGATACTTAATCTTACAAAAAATACAGATGTGATTTACAATTTTGCTGCTATTGCTGATATTCAAGAGTCGTATGATGATCCAATCAAAACTTTTAAAATTAATATTATTGGATCAGCATATATATTAAAATCCTGCATAGCTAATAAAGTTAAAAAATATATTTTAGCTAGCTCAATTTATGCAGATAGTAGTCAAGGAGGTTTTTATCGAGTGAGTAAACAAGCTTGTGAACTCATGACAGCAGAGTATGGCAAAGTATTTAATCTAAATTTTACAATTTTAAGATACGGCTCAATTTATGGACCTAGATCTAATTTAAATAATGGTTTATTAAAAATAGTATACGACGCGATTAAAAAGAAAAAAATTGTTTATAGGGGAACTAATAAAGCTGTAAGATCTTATATACATGTTATTGATGCTGCAAAAGCGAGTGCAGATATTTTAAAAAAAAGATTTAATCAAAAAGTAGTTTTAATTAAAGGAAGAAAGTCAGTAAAAATTAAAAAATTGCTTAACGATTTGAGACAAATAACAAAAATAAAATCTTCTCCGATTTTTTTAAATAAAACACAAAAAGGCCATTATGACAAAAAGCCAAGGCCTTTGAGAAGATTTAAAACTATAAATTTTTTTAGGTCTGATGCATTAGAATATAAAAAAGGCTTATTAGAACTAATCGACATTATAAAGTCTAAAAAATTTTAAATTTCATGAGTTTGGTCTCAATTTTAAAAAAAAGTAGAACTTTTTTAAAAAAAGGTCAATTTTTAAAAAATGAAATCTCTTATAATCCAAATTATTTTCTTACTAGTTGGTCAAACACAATCGGATATTTAAATATCAAGAATTTTTGCAAAAAAAACTTTTCAATTATAGAAAAATACAAAATTATTTTTAAAGCGTTTTTTTCAATCAATAGAGATGTATTGAACGTACATTATCATAATGATAAAAAAAACTACGAAAATTTAATCCTTACATATTTTTTTCCACAAAATTTGAGAAAAGACGGTAGTTACTTTGATAGATATTTTTCTTTAAATACAAAATTCGATACGAAGAAAACAATTTGGATTTTGATTCCTGTAAATGAAAATAAGTCGAGTAATAAAAATGATCAAAATATCATAATTGTAAAGCGAGTATTCAAGAATTTTTATAAAAATATTTTTTTATCTTTAATTTATTTTTTTGAAAACTTTTTTAAAAGTTTTTGTTTTATAAATCTAGAAAAAGTTGATTTCAAAAATTCTAATTTTTCAAAAGATTTATCACACATACTAGTTAAAATAGTAAAAGAAAAAAATATTAAAAATTTTTTATTTCCCTATGAGGCCCAACCTCATCAGCATTTTTTTGTGAAGGAATTAAAAAAAAATAACAATAAGTTAAAAACTATTGGATATATGCATACAGTGATACCTCCTCTTCCTTTGGATTATATAAAGAGAGAAGGGCACCCAGATCTTCTATTAGTTAATGGAATAGATCAAAAAAGTATATTATGTCAAAAGCTGGGGTGGAAAAATAATGAAATCAAAAATATCTCTTCTCTTCGTTACAACTTAAATAATAGTGTAAATTTTAATGGAAATATTTTCCTTCCCTACTTTATTGAGGATGTTAACAAGATGTTTTATTTTTTTAGGAAATTAATTGATCTTAAAAAAAAATTTTATTTTCCTAAATTAAAAGTGAGAAATCATCCTAGTATGGGGGAGTCATATATTCATAAAAAACTAAAAAATAAGCTTGAAAAATATTTATTAGAAAACAAAAAATTATTTATAAACAAACAAAATAATAGAAATATTTCGTTATTTTTTGGATCAACAGCATCAGTTATTGAATGTCTAGAAAGAGGCAACAGAGCTTTTCATATTTGTAGTGATCCAGAATTAGAAAAATTTGATAATTTTTTTTGGAAAAGATTAAAAATTATAAAACTAGATAAAAATATTTTTGAATATAAGTTAAAAGAAAAAGGAAAAATTATAAAGATTAATAAAAAGTTTGATAGAGTCTCTCAATTTAAAAAAGTTCTTGACTAAAGTGAAACTTTGTTTAGATTAAATTTATACTGAAATGCATGGTGGGAAATAAGTGTGTAATTCATTTGCTGTACCTGCAACCGTAAAGTCGGAGCGCCACCCAGTATAGTCCGCTGTTGAACAAAGGCCAGGAAAAGTCTAGTTCTACAATTAAATTTAGCAGTGGCTTCATAAAAAAAATTGGAACTAACATTCCAATGAACCAAAGGAAAGCATATGCTAAAAAAGATTTTAGTAAATTTTTTATTTTTAACATTTTTATTCAATAACGTCTCATTTTCTCAAGACATTCCAGTTATTGTGATAGCACCAAGCAAAAAACCTCAGTCAGTGTCTACTGTAGGTACCTCAGTCGTAGTTCTTGATGAAGAATTCTTAAAAAATACTAATGAGTACTTTTTAGGTGACGTATTATCAGGAAATACAACAAGCGCAAACTTCTTTCAAAATGGTGGGCATGGATCTACTTCAGCAATACAATTAAGAGGTTTGCCAAAAAGATATTCGACTGTTTATATTGATGGCGTAAAAATGTCCGATGCGTCAAGTGTTTCAGGAGACTTTGATTTTAATCATATTTTAACAAGTCAAATTTCAAGAGTTGAAATTTTAAAAGGTAATCAAAGCTCGGTTTACGGTAGCGGAGCTATTGGAGGAACAATAAATATTTCTACAAAAAAAGGTCAGCCAGGAAGACAAAAAAATTATATGTTTAACACAGGCTCTCATGGAACTAATAATTATTCAGCTAATTATTCAGGTGCAGATGAAGATAAGGATTTTTATATAGGTTTTGAGAGGTTTCAAACTGATGGTATGTCAGCAATGACTCATAATGATGAAGAAGATGGTTATAAAAATAATTCTATTGTAGCAAATTATAACCAAAAATTATCTAATTACCTTAATCTAAAAAGTAATTTAAGATTTTCAGATACATATAAACAATATGATAAAGAAGTTGATACTGCAACAGCTACACACAATGAGTCGGAGGATAGTGTGCAGTCCTCTGCCAAAATATCTTTAGAGTATAAATATAATAAAAATTTTATTAATGAGGTTTCTTTAGCTAAGACGTATATTAAAAGAATATATAATGCTGCTCCTGGAAGTGGAAATACGGTAAAAGATAATTATTATGGAGATAGATACAATTATGGTTACAAAGGTAATTATAATTTCGATTTAGATAATAGTTTACTATTTGGTATTGAAAGAGAAGATGATCAGATTGGTTACAATCAAAATTTAACAGGTAAAAAAATTGAGTCTTTTTACACCACTTCTAAATATTTTGACTATCAAAAGAGATTTACAAAAAATATTTTTGCTACATTTGGTTCTAGGTTTGATGATAATTCCGTTGCAGGAGATGAAGAAGCACATAGAGCTACTTTTGCATATTTATTTGACGACAAATCTACAAAAATAAAATCTTCATATGGAACAGGATTTAGATTTCCTTCATTATATGAAATGTATTATGTTTATGCTGCGAACTCAAATTCATTACCTTTTGTTAAAGCAGAAAATAGTAAAAGTTTTGATATTGGATTTGAAAAAAGTTTCTTAGAATATGGTATAAAATTAGACCTAACATATTTTGACATACAATATGATAATGTGTTGGAGGGATGGAAAAATAATAATAGCTCTGGGGCAGCTTATACAACTCAAAATGCCAATGGCGTAGTAAAATCTCAAGGTTTGGAACTTATATCAGGATGGCGAGCTTCTGATTATTTAAATTTTAATTTGAATTATACTTATACCTCGACATATGATGGCGCAGAACAAGATGATCCTAACAAAAATCAGAATTATACTAATGCTCAAATGGTAAGAGTTCCAAGAAATATTATTAATCTTCAAACAAGTTATAAGCCGGCAAAAAACGAAAATTTAAGCTATGTTTTGAATTCCAAGTGGTCAGATATGGCGAGAGATTACGGAAATGGGAATAGGACATTTCAAGATGAGAGAATCGACGATTATTTTGTAAATGATTTATCAATTAATTATAAATTGTGGAACAGTTATAATTTATTTTTCAATATAACCAATATATTTGACGAAAAATATGAAACGGTTCGAGACTATTCTCAGTTAGATCGTTCTTTTAATATAGGATTAAAAAGCGTATACTAAACATTCATGATGGAAAAAATAAGCATCTGTTTAGGAATTTTCTTGGCGCTCGCAGTTAGTAGATTTGTTCCTCATCCTCCAAATTTTACTAGTCTTATTGCATTGAGTTTTTACGTTCCGGCTATTTTTGGAAGGCAATATATACCAGCTGTTATTTTAAGTTTCGCAATAACTGATCTAGTGATTGAATATCATTATGGTACTTTTTTTACATGGGGAAGTGTACTTTTAATTGGTTTGATTTCTAATTATTTTGGGAAGACATTAATCAAAAGATTATCAGGAGCACTTGTAGGAGCTATTATTTTTTTCATCGTGACAAATTTTGGTGTCTGGATTTCTGGAATGTACGAATATTCATTAAATGGAATAATTTCCTGCTATACCGCTGCTATTCCATTTTTTGCTTATAGCACTATATCAACAATATTATTCTCATTTTTAATTGAAATTTTTTATAAAATTTATCAATTTAAAATGATAAGGCAGTAACTATTTAAATTTTATTAAAGTTATGGATAAGCAAAAGTATCTAGAAAAATATTTTAATGATTTAAGAAATATAATAAATTTTGATAGTGAAAAAATTAAAAACCTTATAGTCGTAAGCGATATTCTTTTAAAAGCTGATAAATTAGGAAAAAAAACCATGATATTTGGTAACGGAGGTAGTGCAGCCATCGCAAGTCATTTTAGTGTAGATTTAACAAAAAATGCTAGAGTGAGATGTGTGAACTACAACGAGTCAGATCTTCTTACGTGTTTTTCAAATGATTTTGGTTACGAAAAGTGGGTTGAAAAATGTATCGAATACTATGGAGATGAAAAAGATGTTGTTATTCTTATTTCAGCAGGTGGAAATTCCCAAAATATGTTAAATGGAGCTAAAAAAGCTAAAGAAAAAAAATTTAGTAAAATCATCACATTTACCGGAAACAAAAAAGATAATGAACTTTCAAAATTAGGAGATATTAATTTTTGGATAGATAGCAAGGCATATAATTTAATCGAAAATGCCCATCAAGCTTTATTATTATCACTGGTAGATCTCATAATAGGAAAAAGTGAATACCCACCAAATTAAGAATATAAAAAATGATTAATAAGCCAGAAGTATCTATCGTTATGAATTGTCATAATGGAGAAAAATATTTAGTTGAAGCTATCAACAGTATATTAAAACAGACTTTTAAAAATTGGGAATTAATTTTTTGGAACAATAGCTCTAATGATAAAAGTGAGGAAATATTTAAATCTTATAAGGATAAAAGGTTGAGATATTTTTATACTCCAAAAAAAGTAAGTTTATATGTCTCAAGAAATGCAGCTGTAAAAAAAGCAAGAGGAAAATTTATCGCGTTTTTAGATGTAGATGATATATGGCTTCCAAATAAGCTTAAATTACAATTAAAAAAATTTAAAGATAAAGAAGTTGGACTAGTTTACGGAAAATTAATAAAGTTCAACAAAAGGAGTTTTTTTAGAAAAAGACAATTTATTACTGAAAAAGATTTACCAGAGGGATACATCACTAAAGAATTGTTAGAAAGTTATCCAGTTCATCTTGTAACGATAATGATAAGAAAAGAATTCATTAAAAACAAAAAGGAGATATTTAAAGTTAAGTACAATTATTTGGGAGATTTGGACTTTGTACTAAGGTTTTCATTGAAATATAAATTTGCTGCAGTGCAAGAGTGTGTAGCTATTTATAGGCAGCATGATAATCAAATGCAAATAAAGAATTTCAAAACAAAATCTCTTCAATTTAGTAGATGGTATAAAGAAATTACCTCAAAACGAATTTTTGGTTCAATAGAAAATTATAAATTATTTACTGAGTGGGAAAGATTTCACTCAACCCTTACAACTGTAAAAGAAAAAAGAAACTTTAAAACATTAAGAAAAATTTTTAATTATCCAAATAATCTAAATAAAATAAAATTATTTATATTATTTTTCTTACCCAGTTTCATTTCAAGAAGAATAGTAGGAGAAACATAAAATGAAAAAAAAAATTTCTTTTGTTGATATTATTATGCCTAATTTCAACAAAGGAAATTATTTAGAAGAAGCAATAAAATCAGTTATAAACCAGTCTTATAAATATTGGAATTTGTATATTATTGATGATTTTTCTAATGATTTATCAAAGAATATTTTAAAGAAGTTTAAAAAAAATAAAAAGATAAAAATTGTGTTTCTGAGGAAAAATAGAGGTCCGTCTTTTTGTAGAAATTTAGGTATGTCCCTTTCAAGATCACCTTTTATTTCATTTTTGGACTCGGATGATTATTGGCCCAAAAATAAACTATCATCTCAATTGAGTTTTATGATTAAAGAGGACGTAAGCTTTACCTATACAGATTATATATCTTTCTACAAAGAAAATAAAAAAAAATTTTTAAAATCTACGAATATTCAAAATGAATTAAATTTTGAAACATTTGTAAGGAATTCTTCCATAAATACCTCTACTATGATTTTAAAAAAAGAAATAATTAAAAATATTAAATTTAAAAATATAAGAAAACATGAGGATTATATTTTTAAATGTGAAATTTTAAGAAAAAATAAAAATTTATCTGCTAAAAAATTTAAATATTCATATGCATTTTATAGAGTCTTAAAAAATTCAAGATCAAGAGATAAACTAAAGAGTGTATATTATATGTGGGTATATAATAGAAAATTTAATAAATTTTCTTTTGTTGATAATATTTTATCGATATTTTTTATTTCTATAAATTCAATTAAAAAATATGGATTAAAATTGGGTGTGTAGTTCAGTGGTAGAACGCTACGTTGACATCGTAGAGGTCATAAGTTCAATTCTTATCACACCCACCAAAAATATTAATTTTTTAAGATAATTTAACTATTTACAAAAAACTTTAATAAATATATACC
>MDTE01148998.1_pt1 | contig 11222 bp, 7 predicted proteins | sample 811231 | NCBI WGS metagenome assembly MDTE01 (sample SAMN05326651, study PRJNA326480) | marine metagenome | isolation source: seawater | place: Indian Ocean: Red Sea | collected 2010 | reverse complement strand
CTCAATCTGCCTGATTTAGTTGTTGCACGCCTAGGAGAGGCAGTTGATTTAGCAGTTGATTTAGCAGTTGATTTAGCGGTTGATTTAGTGCTTGATTTAGTGCTTGATTTAGTGCTTGATTTAGCGGTTGATTTAGTGCTTGATTTGGTAGAAGTTTTGCCTTTAGAAGATCTACGACTGGACTTTTTACTTGCAACTTTCACAGCTAACAATTCAACCGCTTCATCTAGTGTTATCTCTTCGGCTCCTTTCCCTTCTGGGAGAGAAGCATTCACCTTCCCTTGCTTTACATAAAGTCCATAGGGACCATCAAAAACTTGAATATTTTCTTCACTCCCCTTAGGCACCCCAAGATTTTTCAAAGCGGTCCGTCCACCTCGACCACGTTTGGGCATCGCCAACAATTCTAGTGCTCTAGTTAAATCAACTGATAAAACATCATCTTCTTTCTTTAGTGATCGATAATCCTTTTCACCCTTGCCCTTTTCCCAAACAACATATGGGCCAAATCGACCAAGCCCAGCTTGAATTTTACCTCCATCTTGATGCTCACCTAATAAGCGGGGCAACCTTAAGAGCCCAATCGCTTCATCAAGACTTAAATCCTCAGCTTTAGTTCCCTTCGGCAAGGAAGCCCGTTTCGGCTTAGGAATCTCCTCCGTAACCTGTCCTCTCTGAACATAAGGTCCATACTGACCAAAAAGCAGATAAATTTCTTCACCAGTTTCAGGATCTAAACCAAGAGATTCCGGACCCTCTGTTTTCTGGCGAAGGATAAGCTCGACTTTTTCTTGATCTAATTCTCCAGGTGTAATTTCCCTAGGTAGGGTCGCTTTGATTAACTCTTCTTCTCCATCTTCTCCTACTCTTTTTGATTCAAGATAAGCACCAAAACGTCCAATACGAACCACGCAAGGTAATCCCTCTAAATCAATAGTTCTTGATAACCCTGGATCTATATCATCTTCCCGTTCGTGAACTTGCTGCTCTAGACCATCATTGCCCTTATAGAAATTTTCTAAATAAGGAAGCCATTTCACTTTGCCAGTCGAAATCTCATCCAAAGTCGATTCCATCCTGGCAGTAAAACTTGTATCAACCAAATCCGGAAAATGTTCTTCTAAAAGAGCTGTTACTGCAAATGCAGTGAAGCTTGGAATCAAAGCATTACTTTCGAGGTTGGAATATCCTCGATCAACAATTGTCCCAATAATGCTTGCATAAGTTGATGGTCTTCCTATACCTTCCTTTTCAAGCATTTTGACAAGTGAGGCCTCGCTATATCTTGCTGGCGGCTGAGTCTGATGACCTAAAGCCTCTACATCTTTAGGATTCGGAGAATCTCCTTTGACCAAAACTGGTAGCAACACCTCCTGACCTTCTAAAGCCGCTTCAGGGTCATCACTGCCTTCTACATACGCACGAAAAAAGCCTGGAAAATCAATCCGCTTACCAGTCGCTCGAAACAAAGCCTCCTCAACTTCCAAGTCAATTGCAACCATTGTCAGTCGCGCTTCTGCCATTTGACTGGCGACGGTACGTTTCCATATGAGCTCATACAAAGAGAGGTCACGTCCTTCGAGCCCTGTTTCATTAGGGGCTCTAAACATTTCTCCAGCAGGTCGAATGGCTTCATGAGCTTCTTGGGCATTGCGCGACTTAGTGCTGAACTGTCGGGGGCTCTTAGATAAATACTCGACGCCATATCTTGACTGAACACAGTTACGAGAAGCTTCTATCGCCTGATCTGACAAATGAACTGAATCTGTTCGCATATATGTAATGAAGCCACGCTCATACAAACCTTGAGCACATCGCATAGTTTCTCTAGCAGAAAGCCTAAGTTTGCGATTCGCCTCTTGTTGAAGAGTACTTGTCGTAAAAGGAGGAACAGGCTTTCTAATACTTGGTTTTTCTTCAACGGACTTAACAACCCAATTCCCTAAGCGAATTTTCTCAGCAAGACTTTTAGCCTCTTTTTCAGTAATCAAATGAACATTTATCCCAACCTTTAATTGCCCTGTTGATTCATCAAAATCACTTCCATTCGCAATTTTTTTTCCGTCCAGCTTTAAAAGCCTAGCGTCAAAAGAACTTCCATCTTGTTCTAAATTGGCCTTGAGGTCCCAATAACTACCACTTCTAAATGCTCTTCTAGCTCGTTCACGTAATACTAATAATCTGACTGCTACAGATTGAACTCGTCCAGCAGATAATCCCCAAGCAACTTTCTTCCACAAAAGTGGTGAAAGTGTATATCCCACAAGCCTATCAAGAATTCTTCTTGTTTCTTGAGCATGAACCAATTCCAGATCAAGATCTCTTGGTTGAGCAAGTGCTTTAGCTATAGCCTCCTTGGTAATTTCATGGAAGACCATTCTTTTAACAGGAACTTTTGGAGCTAATAATTGCAACAAATGCCAACTAATACTTTCTCCTTCACGATCTTCATCAGTTGCCAACAAGAGTTGGCTAGCTCCTTTTAAGGCTGCCTTCAATTCTTTAACAACCTTCTTTTTATCTTTTGGTATTACGTATAAAGGTTCAAAGGCAGCAGTTGTATTAACTCCAAGGTTGGCCCATTTCTCCCCCTTTTGAGCAGCAGGAATCTCACTAGCATTGTTGGGAAGATCCCTAACATGCCCCATCGAAGCTTGTACTTGGAAGCCCTTTGGCAAGAACCCCTTGATGGTTCTGGCCTTCGTAGGGCTTTCAACGATTACTAATGTGTGCGCCATAGGCAACGAGCTTATACATTCAGGCGTTACTCCTATCTATCGCACCGGCAAGCAAGCTGCATAGAGCTTCCTAACATCTAGTCCCAAATTAGTAACGCAGCTAGAGTCAAGCAAGCTTGCTTGAATTGATTTAAAAATGCCCGAAATGGGTGCACTCCTAATAGCGACCCAGTCAATGGCCGCACCTGAAAATCTACTTAACCTTGCATTGAATGCAAATGCAGTAGTACCAGAAGGGATGGTTCTATTAGCCATGATAGGCACTTTGATAGTGGACCTGGCTGGCGAGAAAAGTGCTGCCAAATGGTCCCCACCTATTTGCTATGTAGGTCTTGGAGGCGCCTTAATTCTCCTCGCAATGCAATGGAATGGACCTATCCAACCATCTTTTTTAGGGGCCTTTCTTTCCGATAACCTTGCAATTGCTTTTAGGGCTGTTATTGCTCTTTCTACGCTGATCTCCCTTCTGATCAGTTGGAGATATGCAGAACAAAGTGGCAGCCCTGTTGGTGAATATGCAGCAATTTTGCTCGCTGCAACGTTAGGCGCAATGCTCCTATGCGGATCGACAGATCTAGTAAGTGTTTTTGTATCCCTAGAAACGCTATCAGTCGCAAGCTATTTACTTGCGGGTTATATGAAACGAGATGCGCGTAGTTCAGAGGCGGCACTTAAATATCTCTTGGTTGGTTCTGCCGCTGCAGCAGTTTTTCTCTATGGGGCCTCGCTTTTGTATGGAATAAGTGGCACTACAAATTTGCAAGAAATTGGCATTGCATTAGTAGGAAGCCCAACCCCCTTAGCAGCACTAGCGCTCGTTTTTGTACTTGCCACAGTGGCTTTCAAGATAGCAGCAGTTCCTTTTCATCAATGGACCCCAGATGTTTATGAGGGGTCGCCTACTCCTGTTGTCGCTTTCTTATCAGTTGGATCAAAAGCCGCAGGCTTTTGTTTGGCGGTAAGAATTTTAGTTGGTTGCTTTAGTGCTTTCGACAGCCAATGGAAACTTCTTTTTACCGTTCTGGCGATTCTGAGCATGACACTTGGAAACGTTGTTGCACTAGCTCAAACATCAATGAAAAGGATGCTGGCTTATAGCTCAATTGGCCAAGCAGGATTTGTAATGATAGGACTTGTATGCGGAACTGAAGATGGTTTTGCAGCCATGGTTCTCTATATGGCTGCATATCTTTTTATGAATCTAGGTGCTTTCGCATGCATCATTCTCTTCTCAATAAGAACCGGTAGCGATCGTATTTCTGACTATGCAGGGCTCTATCAAAAAGATCCATTAATAACACTTGGACTAAGTCTTTGTCTTCTTTCTTTAGGAGGAATCCCTCCAATGCTTGGTTTTTTCGGAAAGATTTATCTGTTCTTTGCAGGTTGGGCCGATGAACAATATCTACTTGTAGTTGTAGGTCTAGTAACTTCAGTCATATCTATTTACTATTACATCTCGGTAATAAAAATGATGGTGGTTAAAGAACCTCAAGAAGCTTCAGAAATAGTCAAGAATTATCCACTAATTCAATGGAATACTATTGGACTTCCTCCTCTACGGTTTGCCTTAATAGCTTGCGTTTTCGTGACTGCAATAGGCGGAATTTTCTCCAACCCCCTCTTTCAGTGGGCCAACAGTACTGTCGCCGGCACTCCTTTACTTCAAGAAGCAATTGCCCTTGGAGGTGAAAAAATAATTGGCTAAAAAAGAAAGAAAAGCTCCCCAGCCAGTCGCCCATTTAATTGGGGTAAGCAAACATTATGGGCATGGCTCATTATTAGTAAAAGCATTAGATAATCTCGATCTAGAAGTCTATAAAGGTGATTATCTTGCGGTAATGGGAGCAAGTGGATCTGGCAAGAGTACCGCCATGAATATTCTCGGTTGCTTAGATCGTCCTTCGCTAGGTAGTTACCAACTTAATGGTATTGCAGTAGAAGGTCTTAATGATGATGACCTTGCAAGTCTTCGCAATCAACAATTAGGCTTTGTCTTTCAACAATTTCATCTACTACCAGAAGCTAATGCACTTGAGAATGTAATGCTGCCAATGATATATGCAGGTATTCCCTCATCAGAGCGAATAGAAAAGGCTGAAAAAGCTTTATTAAAAGTAGGCCTCAAAGATAGGATGAAGAATCGTCCAAATCAACTCTCGGGAGGACAACAACAACGCGTTGCAATTGCAAGAGCAATTATTAATCAACCTGCATTATTATTGGCAGATGAGCCAACAGGTGCTCTTGATTCAAGAACCACTGAAGATGTCTTAAATTTATTTGATGAATTACACAATCAAGGAATCACGCTTGTTCTAGTAACGCATGAAGATAACGTTGCCGACAGAGCCAAAAAAATAGCTTTATTTAAAGATGGAAAAGTAGTTGAAATTAAAAAAAGAAATTCAATCTGAAAGGTTAACCCCAACGATTCCAAACCGTTTTCAAGGATCCATTACGAAGCTTCAATGCTCCATTAATATCTATACCCTCAATTTGAAATATCTCTCCAGTCTGATAGTTTTTAACTTCTTTTGCCCAAAGAAGTCTTTCGGCTTCAATGCATACTCTCTCCGCTTCCTTAACCAATTCAAAGGCATGATCTAAAGCTAAAAGAGCTTCTGCTGTCCAATACTCAACATCACAACTCTTAGGCTTAAGTATTTCAAGAAGTGAAATACCTTCTATTGGAACATGATTACAAATATTCAAACCAAGACCAATACGTCCCATAACTAAAGTCTCACCTCTATGAATCAATCGAGGTAAAAAGCCAGCCAACTTTCTACCTCCAACCATAAGGTCATTAGGCCATTTTATTTGAACAGGAACAAAACAACTTTCAAGTCTCTCAGCCAAAGCTACAGCGACTGCCAGTCCTAATATTCCTGCAGACTCTTGGTCATTATCAAAGGGAAAGGCCGCACTTATCCATACTCCACCAATCGGAGCCTGCCAAATCCTTCCTCTTTGACCCACCCCAGCAGTTTGACGGGCAGCTATTACTGCTCTAGGAAAATGACTTTTCAAAGGCTTCTCTTTAAGCCATTCTGAAAGATCCCTCTCAGTACTTGCACATACAGGTTTCCAACGTAAATTCCAAGGCCTTTTTCCAAAAGATTTGACTCGCCATTTATATGCCACACCTGCGGCACCTCTAAAGGACTGAACTTTTTTCATAAAACCATTTTTCTATGCGATTAACAGCTGTTTCCAAATCAGCCACTGGGTGAACCAAAGCTAAGCGGACCCAATCCTTTCCTCCCAAACCAAAGCCTGACCCTGGAGTCAACGCTACTCCTGTTTGCGCCAAAAGGTTTTGAGCAAACAATTCATCATCCCAACATCTTTCTTTTGCCCAAAGTGGCAATGGCATCCACAGATACATAGCCATTGAAGGGATAGGGACTTGCCATCCAAAACGAGCAAATCTATCAATAGTCCTATCTCGTCGCTCTTTATAAACTTTCAGGATCTGATTCGGCCAATTCATAGAAGAAGTAAGTGCCTCAATTGCACCCTTTTGCAAAGCTAAAGACTGATTAAAGTCAACAACTCCTTTTACTTGCTTGAGAGCTGAAATTAAATCTTTTGCTCCTATAGCAAATGCAAGTCGAAAACCACCCAAACACCATGCCTTTGATAATGAAAAGAATTCAATACCCCATTCTTTCCATCCTTCACAATTTAATAAACTTGGGGAATCTCCATCAATAGCAAGATCTAGATATGGATTGTCATGAGCAATAACAACCTGATGCCGTAAACCACATTGCATGGCCTCCTCTAACCAACTCTGCTCACCAACTTGACTTGTAGGGTTATGTGGAAAACCAAAAATCATTATCTTCAAATCATCCAATTGGGTATTCGATAGAGAGCTAAAATTAGGCTTCCATCCATCTACTGAATTCAATCGCAACATTTCAATTTGTGCATCTGCAAGAACCAAACCACCTCTATGAGATGGGTAAGAAGGATCCAAAATCAAGCCTCTATCTCCAGGGTTCATTACAGCTAGAGGTAGATGAGCAGTGCCTTCTTGGGATCCCACTAAAAGCAATACCTGACTATCTGGATCAACAACTACTCCAAAACGTCTTTTTGCCCAAATAGCCACAGCTTCTCTAAATGGTTTAGTTGAAGCATGAAGGCAATACGACGAACTCGTTGATTCATCAACTGCTTTTCTAATCACCTCCAAGACATTGGCTGGAGGCCTTAAATCCGTAGAACCTAATGACAAGTCAACTAAAGAAGGGAGTTGCTTGATTGCACTAATCATGCGATATGACTCTTTGCGAAAATCATTTCGATAAAAAACACCTGAGCCAAGTCGCTCAACTCGCCTTGAGATATCCATTAAATGATTAGTTATTCAATGTGATTAATAACTGAATAATTCAGAAGCAACAATATAATTTCCTCTATTTAATTAACAGCAATAAACATCCCATAATGATAAAAAGCCTTATTGTTTATTCATTGATCGCTTAAGCTCCTCCAGATCTGCATCAACCTCCTTAACCTTTACTACTTCTATTTCATCTTTGAAGTTGGTTTTCTCAGATGAAATCAAAGATTTTTCAGCTGAAGGTAGTGCAACTGCTTCAACACCACTTTGAAGTTTTTTCCGCAAAGCATTTAACTCATCATCCAAATCATTACCACCTTCCAGTGCAGCGAATTGACTCTCTAGATCAGAACCAGCCAACTCTGCAGCAGCTTGCCCAGACGCTTCAAGAGCCTCAACCTTATCCTCCATTCTTTCAAAAGCTGCCATTGCAGAGTTAGCACCCATATCTCCTACGGCACTTTGCAATTGCTGCTGAGCTTTAGCTGCTTGAGCTCGTGCTTTAAGCATATCTTTCTTGGTTTTAGCTTCCGCAATCTTTCCTTCAAGCTTTATAAGGCTGCGCTTAAGCATTTCAACTTGCCCCCCCTGAGCCAGAATCTGATTATTCAGTCCGTCAAATGATTCCTTAAAAGCCTTGCGCCTGGTAAGGGCTTCTCTGGCTAAATCTTCTTCACCTTTTTGAAGTGCTAATTCAGCACGCTCATACCAAGTTTTTGATTGAGCCTCAGCTTGATCCGCTTGACTCCTCAATCTTTTTTGGCTTGAGATTGCCAGTGCAACTGCTTGTCTCAACTTAACCAGATCTGCCTGCATATCTGCTACAGACTGATCAAGAATCTTGACAGGGTCTTCTGCCTTGCTTACAAGATCATTGAGATTTGCACGTAGCAATCTACTCAGCCTGTCAAAGAATCCCATAAAGACATTGAATTAAGACCTATAGGAGATTAGCGAGCCTCATGAAATACTCCACCTAAAGTAATGAGATGGGATTGCCTTATAAACAAGAAAGAAAAAAGTTTGGGAGCGGAGAAATACTCCAAGAAGCTTCACCCCGACTAGCCTCATCAATTTCAAGTTGCTTGAAAAATATAAAAAAAACTTGGCAACAAAAAAGCAACAGCATTGCTGGCCTTTCCCAAGACTGGTCAACCATTGCAGGCGAACCTCTCGCCTCCAATTGCCGTCCTTTAAACCTCAGAAGAGGAATGTTAGTAATTGGAGCAAATCATCCCCAGTGGCTCCAAGCACTGCAATATAACCGAATACAACTACTGGCGAGATTGCAAACTAATGGATATGCAATTCGCGATCTAAGAATTCAGCAATATCATCCTGTCCCGACCAAAAAACAATTAGAAAGTGAATACACTATTTGGGAAAGACATCCAAGTAGAGTCGATGTTCACGGCTTGGCCAAATGCAATAAATGCAATAGCCCAGCACCTGCTGGTGAAATGGCTCTTTGGGGGATGTGTGGTTTTTGCAGAAGAAAGATCGTATTAAGCAACGATTCACAGATTGAATAGTAAAATCTGAAGAAATCACGATTATATATATTCCTAAGACAGGCTAAATTTCAGTATAAAGTATTTTTATCTTAAAAACGTTCAGGTTTTGGTAATCGCCAATTAGGCAGCACATCATTGGCAATTAGTTCATTTGCCCTCTCTTCAAGACGCAATCTATCGAGTCGCCAAACCTTATAAATGCCGAATTCACCTAAAACTACAGGGTTCAAATCCCTCCAATGAGACAACTGACTTGTTTTATCATCAATAACTACTAATACAGTACTATTACGTTTATTTCTATTAAGAAGAAGGTCAAGAATGTTTCTTTTTTCTATTATTTTGCCTGACCATCCTTTTCTTTTTTCAAAGCCAAGTCTATCCGTTAAGTTAACCAAGTTGCGTGCAGTATTCCCCTCATAAAGAACAACCTTTCCAGTATAGAAATGCACTGAAGGCTTAGATATACCAACCATGATTAGGGCCTCATTAGGTTTCTGAGATTCAACTAATAAACTAGAAACTTGGCGCAAAGGCAACTGTCTAAGTCTGTCAACCAAACCAAACATTGGCAAAAGGACTAAGAGGTGAAAAAACACAATTGGGCCTTGCAATGCAAGCAATCCACCAGGCTTTGGCCTGAAAGCGAGAATTAATCCAAAAATTGTGCTGATACCAAAACAAGTAGCACCCCTTAAAAGAATTCCACTCCCAACTAACTCCGAAGCGAATCCTGGAATCTCAGGATCATTAATAGATTTAATTAAACCAAAATCCTCCCAGAATATAGAAGAAAGCATCAACAATGTGATCACAAAAAGAAACAGAACTGTTCCATACCATGCAGATAAGAAATCTATTCTAAGTTTATTTTTTCTTGAGCTACTTTCAGCAAAAGCTATCAAAATAGCAGCTGCAGGAGTTGCTGGAAGCCAATAACTTGGAAGTTTTGTCCCAGCACATGTAAAAAGGATAAAAACACAAACAAGCCAACACCCTGAAAAAAGCAGAAGAGATTGGTCAGGGGTTGAATTAACAGCTTTAATTTGCCTGACTAAGTTAGCAAACGCTCTAGAAAGACCAAGTATTAATAAAGGTGTGAATGGGAGCGAAGCGACAACAAGAACTAAACAAAAAAACCACCATGGTTCTTGATGCGAATTGACTACAGAAGTAAACCTTTGAAAATTATGGTAACCAAAAAAACTATCCCAAAAAGGTTTCCCCTCAACCAATAATTCCAATAAATACCAAGGAACACTTATAAGAGCAGTAATAACTAAACCTGGGATAGGTTTTATCCGTTTCCATAAAATCAAAAAGTCACCTTGAAAACAGGCAAACATTGCAAAAGTCATCCCCATTAGAACCAATGCAACAGGACCTTTCGTAAGAACAGCAAGTCCCAAAACAACCCAGCCAAATATCCATGAGCTCCCAAGAGGATTTACATAACACCTCCATTGAAGAAGCATACTGATTCCAAAGGTGCTGCAAAGCAAAGCATCACTTACAGCAATTCTGCTCCAAATAAGGACCAAAGGAGATAAAGCAAAAGCGAGTGCTGTTATGACCCCATTTCGTCTAGGGAAATCCTCGTCATCATGAGGCCATCTCATAACAGTATCTCCCAACACAATCATCATCAGGACAGTTGAGATTGCCGAAGGGAAGCGAGCAGACCATGACCCAAGAGGGTCCCATATTTCTTGGCCTGGGAAGGAATAAATCAAACCCATCAACCAATAGATCAAAGGTGGTTTATCAAACCGAGGAATACCATTTGCTCTTGGGGTAAGCCAATCTCCGGAAATACTCATTCCACGAGCTGCTGCCGCAAATTTAGGCGGGGTTTCATCGACTAAACCTGTCGATCCGAGTTGCCAAAAACAAATAAGTAAGCCAACAAAAAGGATCAAACAGATCCCCTTCATCCGCTCTCTCATAGGTAAAACTACTTTCACTTGAGAAATTCCCAGTAGGTCAGGTACCAAATGTTTCCTTGGAATTTATACCTTCAATCAACCAAGTCTCAACTCGTTTTGCAAAGCCATTATGAGAGGCTGATTCTTCGACCCAGGATCTACATTGCCGTCGATCAATCTTATGTATAAGAGAAGTAGCGTCAGTCATAGCAGCAACATCATCTGGGGGAACTAGCCAACCAGTAACTCCTGATTGAATTAGCTCTCCTGGTCCTCCACGGTCGTAAGCAACTACAGGAACACCACATGCCATAGCCTCAACAACTACATTCCCATAGGCTTCATTCCATTTCGGAGTGTTCAACAAAGCTCTACAGGCTCTCAATTGCTCCTGCAATTTTCCTGTAGGGAGAAAGCCTCTCCAATCGATTGTTCCAGGAGGGCAAGTCGACTCTACGTATTGAGCATAATTTTGGTCTTCAATTAATCCCCAAACCAATAATCGATCCCCAAGAGCCGCGGCGACAGCAACAGCATCTTCTAATCCTTTTTCAGGAGCAACTCTGCCTGCCCAACCCAAAGAATCGCCTTTATTTAAATTGATCAAATAGTTATCAAGATCAAAGCCATTACCTAAAACAATTGGCTCATGAACAAGTTGAAAATCAGCAGCCTGTCTATAAGAATG
>MDTE01135521.1_pt1 | contig 11222 bp, 11 predicted proteins | sample 811231 | NCBI WGS metagenome assembly MDTE01 (sample SAMN05326651, study PRJNA326480) | marine metagenome | isolation source: seawater | place: Indian Ocean: Red Sea | collected 2010 | reverse complement strand
GAAGCAACCTTTAATGAGCTAAAAGAGCTTAAAAAAAAGCAAAATATCAATTAATCCTATAAAATAAATAATGGATTTTTATTAAATTAATATTATATAAGACTCTTCAAATCTATAGACTGTGGAAAGAATTATAACAAAATCATTTGCTAGATTAATGGGTCGTGGGATCCATAGGGGTTTTATAACTCATGAAGAGTTGAGTAAATCTCTTGGTAAGAGAAACTTATCTGACGATAATTTAGCTCAAGCTTTAGTACATATATTAGACGAAAATATTTCTCTTGTTGAAAAAAAATCAGATTTCAAAGTTTTGAGAAAAAAAGAAAATTCCTCAAAAGATGAGAGTAAGACAATAGAAAAAAGTGATGACCCTATAAGAATGTACTTAAGAGAAATGGGAGGAGTTGAATTATTATCAAGAGAGGGAGAAATTGCAATAGCAAAAAGAATAGAAGCTGGAAAAGATGTTATGCTAATAGCGTTATCTCAAAGTCCGATAACTGCACAACAATTTTTTGATTGGAACGAAAAATTACAAAAAGACGAAATTTTAGTAAGAGAGATAATTGATATTGATACAAATTATATGGAAGATGAAACTACTGGCCCAAGTGCTAAGCAAAAAAATTCTGGTGAACTCGATAAAGAAGAAAATTCTAGTGAAGAAAATGATGAAGAATTTAATCCTACTCTTGCAGCAATGGAGTCAGAAATAAAACCAAAAGTTTTAAAAACGGTTAACACTCTTACAAAGGAATATAATAAGCTAATTAAGTATCAAAAAGAAAAATTAGAGTGTGTTTTGAATTCTGAACAATTTTCAAGCTCCAAAGAAAAAAATTATGACAAGGTTGTTGGAGACATACTTGAAAATATAAAGTCATTGCAATTATCTCCTTCGGTGTTAGAGGAATTAGTACAAAAGCATTATACTGAAAATAAGAGGATAATTTCGTTAGAAGGAAATCTTTTAAGATTAGCGATGGAACAAAAAATTTCTAGAAATGAATTTCTAAAATTTTATTTAGGAAATGAAATAAATCCAAATTTAAAAAAATTTTTAGATACTAATTCAGAATGGAAACAATTCTTTGCCAAAAATAAAGATCAATTTAAAAATATTAGAGAAAGATTAATTGAAATAAGTCAAAAAATTGGAATGTCAGTCACTGATTTTAAAAAATTAGTCAGTAGAATTCAAAAAGGTGAAAAAGAGTCAAGGATTGCCAAAAAAGAAATGGTTGAAGCTAATTTAAGATTAGTTATTTCAATAGCAAAAAAATATACTAATAGAGGTTTACAATTTTTAGATCTAATTCAAGAAGGAAACATAGGTCTAATGAAAGCAGTAGATAAATTTGAGTATAGACGAGGTTATAAATTTTCAACTTATGCAACTTGGTGGATAAGACAAGCAATAACAAGATCTATAGCTGATCAAGCAAGAACTATAAGAATTCCTGTACATATGATTGAAACAATAAACAAAATTGTGAGAACTCAAAGACTAATACTAAGTGAATTTGGAAGAGAAGCTACGCCAGAAGAATTAGCAAAAAAACTTAGAATGCCATTAGACAAAGTTAGAAAGGTATTAAAAATTTCAAAAGAGCCTGTTTCTTTAGAAAAGCCAGTAGGCGATGAAGAGGATAGTAGTTTAGGTGATTTTATTGAGGACACAAAAGCTCTAGCTCCTTTAGAACAGGCGATTAAATCCAATTTAGGAGAAGCGACTACAAAAATTCTATCAACTTTAACTCCAAGAGAGGAAAGGGTTTTGAGAATGAGATTTGGTGTTGGTATGAATACAGATCACACATTAGAAGAGGTGGGATTACAATTTTCAGTTACTAGAGAGAGAATTAGACAAATTGAAGCAAAAGCTTTAAGAAAACTTAAACATCCAAGCAGATCAAAACAATTAAAAAGTTTTTTAGAAAGCTAAAAAATTTTGTAATGGAATACTTTAATCTTGACCGAGATATAGCAAGATTAATGGTTTTACAAAGAATAGAACTAGCAGGTCCCAAAATAAAAAAAATTAGAAAAATATTTGGAAGATACCTTTTTACAAATTTTTTTTCAAAATTTTTTATATCTCCAAAACAGATAGGTAAGGAATATTTCAAAGTAATGTCTAATGAACTAAAGATATTAGAAAAATATATGGATTTTGAAAATAAGAAAATATTATCAATAGGTGCTGGAATGTGTGGATTGGAGCTAATAATCAATGAAAAATTTAAAGATAATTTTTTTTCAATAATTGAAAAAGATTATATTTCAAAAAAAGTTTCTTATGGTTGGGATGAAGATAATAATGAAGCATACAATAGAATTGATTTATTAAAAAATTTTTTAAATATTAATAAAATGAGTAGTGATAGTTATGAAATTTATAACTTTGATAAAGACAAAGACAATTTGCCAATAAAAAAATTTGATTATATAATTTCATTATTTTCCTTAGATTATCATTATAATTTTTCTTTGTATTTCAAATATTTAAAAAAGGTCATGGATACAGAAACAAGAATCGTTTTTGATACTATTAGACCTGATTATTTTCAAAATATATTTGAAAATGTTGAAATAATTTCAAATGACACAAAATTAATTCATAGCTCAAAAAGGATAGTTTGTAATAAATTAATTATTTAATTATGAAAATAAACAAAACGATTAATAATTATTTCATAATACTATTTTCTATAATTCCAATTTCAATAATGATTGGTCCATCAATATCATTAATAAATTTTCTAATTATTGATTTTTCTTTTTTGTTGTTATTATTTTATTTAAAAGATTTTTCTTTTTTTAAAAGTAAGCCAATTAAATATTTACTTCTATTATATCTATATTTAATTTTAAACTCATTAATTTCTGTAGATCAATCTATTGGTATGGCTAGAAATTTTGGCTTTGTTAGAATTATTATTTTTTTTGTTGCATTGAACTTTTTCTTTAAAGACAAAATATTTTATCAAAAAGTTTTTATTTTTTGGTCTACAATTATTTTGATAGTTTTGATTGATGTTTTTATAGAAACTATTCTAGGAAGAAATATTTTTGGATTTGGTTCTTCACATGGAAGAAGAATAGTTAGTTTTTTTAAAGATGAACCAGTAGTGGGTGGATTTCTTAATGCTTTCTACCTAATATTGATAGGTTTTTTGTATATGAAATTTCAATACAAAAAAAATTTTTATTTAATTTCAATAATTTCAATAATATTTTTTATTACAATTTTTTTAACTGGTGAGAGATCTAACACCATTAAAGCATTTTTAGGAATAGCTCTTTTTTATTCAATTTTTGATAAATATGAATTTAAACAAAAATTAATTCTAGTAATTATAAGTTCGATAATTATGTTTAGTGTTGTATCTAATTCTGATTGGTTCAAAGCTAGATATGTAAATCAAATAAAGGTTTCATTAACAACAAATCAACTATATTTTGATTTATATAAATCAGGATATCAAGTTTTTAAGAAAAATTATTTATTTGGAGTTGGTAACAAAAATTATCGAGTTGTTACTTGTAATAGTGAAAATTTAAAGAATAGAGATAAAGATTTCATTTGCACAACTCATCCTCATCAAATTTATTTTGAATTTCTATCAGAACATGGTCTTATAGGATCATTTTTTATCTTATTTATATTTTATAAATTAATTTTTTCAAAAATTTCTATTGTTTTTAAAAGTAGAAACTATGTCCAAATAGGATCTTTAATTTATATTTTACTACTCTTCACGCCTTTATTACCAAGTGGAGCCTTTTTTAGTAACTATTCTTTAAGTTTGTTAATTATTAATCTAGGAATTTTTTATGCAATTAACGAAAAATTTAATATATTTTCTAATCCAGAAAAGTATAAGAATTAGAATATCCTAGTTTATAATTGGGCCTTTAGATCATTGGTAGATTGCTACATTGACATTGTAGAGGTAGATGGTTCGATCCCATCAAGGCCCACCACTATATGATTATCTTTAATTGATAACTGTTAAAAAATGTTATAACTAATTTAATTTATAAAGGGCCCGTAGCTCAGTTGGTTAGAGCACACCACTCATAATGGCGGGGTCCCTGGTTCGAGTCCAGGCGGGCCCACCAAATTTATATGAAAACAATTATTTGTACTACTCCTATTGGTCATCTGAAAGATCTTAAAGATAGTTTAAAAAAAAAGGGTAAGATAATTTATAAACCAAACATAAGTGGAATTCAGTTAAAAAAAATTCTTAAAAAAAATAAAAAGATAAATGCTATTTTTTGTAATCCAAATCGACAAGGATACATTTTGGATAAAAAAATTTTATTTAGTTCATCCGTTAAAATTATTAATACAGCCTCAACAGGTTTAAATCATATTAATTTAAACGAATGTAAAAAGCTTGGTATACAAGTTCTTTCTTTGACTAAAGACAAAAAATTATTAAAACAACTTCCATCTACTAGTGAATTAGCAGTTGGTTTGATGATAGATCTTTTAAGAAATATAAGTACTTCATTTAATTCAGTAAAAAATAGAAACTGGGATTATTCGCAATTTATTGGTCAAGAACTTGCTAGTTTAACTATTGGGATAATTGGGTTGGGTAGATTGGGTAAATTCATGGCAAAATTTTGTAAAGCATTTGGTATGAAAATATATTATTACGATCCTTTTATAAATTCCAAAAACTATAAAAAAACTAACTTAAAAAAATTATTTCAAATTTCAAATGTCATTTCGATACACACACATGTAGACAAAAAAACAAAGTACATGATTAACAAAAAATTTTTGAAATTAGCGAAAAATAAACCAATAATCGTAAATACTTCTAGGGGAGAGGTCGTAAAAGAAAAAGATATAATTTGGGGATTAAAAAATAACATTATTTCAGGCTATGGTACTGATGTAATTGAAACAGAATTTAATGATCTTAAAAAAAGCCCAATCATCAAAAATCTAAAAAAATATAATATAATTGTTACACCTCATATCGGAGGTATGACCTATCAAGGCCAATTAAAAGCATTTAGATTTGCAATTGATAAATTTTGATTTTTAATTTTTTTTTTTTAATATTTGTTTTGCGATAACTAGGTCATTTTCATCATCTATATTTATAGTTCTTTTAGCTGGTAGAATATATGCTAGACTTTTTCCTGAAACATATCTTTTGTTATTCATTACATACTCTCTACTCATTGCATAAATAGAGCCTGATCTGATATAAGCATTTGGCCTTAGATCTTGACGTCTAGACTCTAATTTTTCTTTTACTGCGAAATCATAGAGTTTACCTTTTATGATCTTTTTTATTCTTGCAGGATGGTGATCAAACAGCTGATTTACTGCAATTACACTATCCGGTTTATTTTTAATTAATATTTTAATTACATTATTTATATCAATCACTGATTTTAGCGGATTAGTTGCCATTAGCTCAATTACGTAATCAAACTTTTTTTTATAAATTTTTTCACATTGAATTAATGCGTGTTTTAATGCTGATGCAGAAGATGATCTATCGTGGGAAAATTTTTTAGGCCTTATAAAAGGAGTTTCAGCTTTATATTTTTTAGCAACCTTTTTAATTTTTAAACTATCAGTTGAAACGATATAATTTGTAATTTTTTTACATTTAATAGCTTCTTTAATTGTAAAATATATTAGTGGTTTTCCATTTATATTGGATAAATTTTTATTTTTAATACCTTTCGAGCCACCTCTTGCGAGAGTGACACCTAATATATTTTTTTTCAAGCAATTCCTTTCCAAGTATTGCCATTTACAGTATATTGATGTTCAGCTTCTAATTCTGGATCATAAATATAACTAAATTTTTTTTTAATTATTTTGTTTGCCCAATATCTATCCTCTTTTGAAGTTAAATTTTCATCAAATGGTATTTTCTTTAATATTGATTTTTTATAAATAGCTAATGCATTATGAAGAAAATATCTTTTTTCTAATTGTGAGTACATATTTTTAGTTTTTTTGTTTGAAAAATGACTCCAAATATATCTTTTAGTGATTTTTTTACCATTCCAGACAGGGATTTGATTTCCAAAAACACAAACATTTTTTTCTAATTCTTTAATTATGTTTTTTTCATTAAATTTCCTTAAAATACAATGCGCTGATAAAATCATAATATATTTATTAGAAGCATGTTTTACTCCTAAGTTTAGTGCTCTACCTGGACTATAGTCATTAATTTTGATAATTTTTATTTTGCTATAATTATTTGCTTCATTATTCAAATTTGGATTTTCAGCAAAAAATTTTACTATCTCTATTGTTTTATCATTAGAGTTGTTATCAACAATTATAATTTCTGGTTTATAAATATGATCAAGAGCTGACTGAAGTGCATGACCAATCCACCTCTCTTCATTTTTTGTTCTTATTACTATCGAAAAATTATTTAATTTTTTGACCATCTTCCTCTATAATTTTTATAAATATCCAATTCACATTCTTGAATATCTAAACCTTTATTAATATTCATTTTTGAAAAAATATCTCTATAATTTGATATTGTCTTCATATCTTTAGGTAATAATGCAAATTTATTATCTCTCCCAGGTAAATCATTATCTATAGTAAAATGTTTTTCTACAATTAATGCACCAAAACTTATGGCAGCTATTGCATCCTCTACACCTTTCAAATGTCCGCTGTATCCAACTTGATTATGTACTTTCTTTATTTCTATCAATTTTGGAAAATTTACGTTTTCATCAACTAATGGGTAGGATGATACACAATGCATAAAATAAACTTTATTTAAATCAATGTCTAATTTAGTTATATTTTCAAATTCTTCCCATTTACATGCACCAACAGATATAAAAACTTTATTAAAAAAATCACATGATTTCTTAATTAACTCTAAATTATAAACTTCATGACTAGGTATTTTAATAGCGCGATTAGACAATTTAGAAATAAAATCCAAATCTTTTATATTAAATACAGAGGTTAAAAATTTTATTTTATGTTTTTTACATAACTCAATTAGAACTTTATGTTTATCGTCAGATAACTCTGCTTTATTATAAATTTCTAATCTTCCATCTTTATTCCAAGGTCCATATTTTAAATTTTTAACTTTCCATGTTTGAAATTTACAATAATCAGCTCCAGATTTAGATGCTTCAGATATCATCTTTTCTGCAAGATCCATATCGCCCATATGATTCCATCCAATTTCTGCTATTAACTCACATTTTTTCATAAAGATTTATATTTATTTTTATATTGAATCGATACCATGTAATCTTTATTTATTCATTGTAAAAAGATATTAAATAAAAGTGTATACTTATAATCAACTATATTTCCAATACAAAAAACTTTACTTTAAATATGTTAAAAAGTTAGTTTTAATTCTTAATATTTTGCACGGAAAACAATACAATAAAGATTATTGGGAACCAATTATTGGAATTTATTTGAGAAGATTTTTGATAAATTATCTTCTTTTTAAAAATATATCAAAAAATAAAAATTTATTTAAAAAACTAGAATTCAGAAAAATCAATTTCTTTAAAAATTATAGAGAATTTGCTGATGCAAGAGATTATGAGAATTTCAACAAATTTAATTTATATAATTTTGAAAATAAAAAAAACCTCAAAATTTATGAGCCTCACAAAATAAACTATCTGTCAAAATTAGTTAATAATATTAAGATCATAATTCCTAATATTCTTATTAAATTGGGAGTAACAAAGATTTTATTTTTTGAAAGTTATTTTAAAAAAAATTTGAAAAGAATTTTTTATTTTCGAACATTTTTAAACTTTTATCCTTTACCAAATTTAAAATTAGAAAAATACAAAGTTAATAAAAAAGCTTTATTTCAAAATAGATTAAGAATAATGGATCTTCATAAAAATAAGATTCAAAAAGATAATTTATTAAAAAATATCATTTTTTTTATGCCTATAAATTATGTTGAAAATTTTGAAATTATTTCCACAGAAATAGAAAAAATTAGATTAAGTGAGGCAATTTATATTGATGGAAATGAGGTTAGTTTTGATTTTATTAAATTTTATATTGCTAATCTTAAGATGAATAAAAAAAAAATAATTGTAGGACAGCATTCTTTTCGTTCTGGGATTGATGACTATGATATTTTTTTTGATTATTCAAAATCGATACTAAATTATTTTTTAACATGGGGCTGGGAGACTAGAGAAAGCTCAATAAAAAAATTTTCATCTTTAAGAATATTTAGTAGTTTGAAAAAGTATGATAAAGTTAAAGAATTAGAAAATAAAATTTCAAAAATTTGTTTTATTTTGTGCAGTTATTCAAAATTAGGTGAATGTCTTTATGATAATTTTTATGAAAATAGGATAGCCGAAAAATCAAGAATTAATCTTATAAAAAGAATTGAAAAAAATAAAGGAATTAAGATTTCTATTAAACCTAGGACAGGTTCATTTATATTACACGATAAAGTAAATTTTTATAAAAAATTTGAAATTTTAAAAGATAAAACTCGAATGTATGAAATTTTTGGCAAATTTAATATCGTAATTTTTGAAAGAATGTCTTTAGGTATTGTTGAATGTATTTATCTTAATCAACCTACAATTTTATATTACCCAAAAAATTTATATAAAATAAAAAATAGAGAATATAGAAATCTTTTAAAAATGTTAAAAAAAGCAAATATTTTTTTTGATAATTTAGAAGATATCGAGCAACTTATTAATAATAAACTTGATATATCAAATTGGTGGATGAATAAAAAAAATATTAATTTTAGAAATAAGATATTAAAAAAATATGCTAATTCTTTTAATTTTAAAGATCTAAAAAAAATAAAAAATTATATCAATTAAATGTTTATTTACTGATAAATTTTTCGAGTGTTTTAAACAATTCATTTATATCATTATTATTACTTTGTAAAACTGAATTGAATTCTTCTTTTTGCGTTCTTGCTAAACTTAAACCCTCAATAATTAAATCTCTTATCAAAGGATTGTTTGGATCTTTCGTATAAATTCTCCAGTCAATTTTTATTTCAGGCCTTTCATTGGTCCCTTTGAGAAGACTGTAAACAATTGTATAATTATCGTTTATTACTTCTTTGCTTAAAACATCTATTTCTGGATTGGTATATTCAGCTAGTCTACTTGAAAAGCTTTTCAAAAAATACTTTTCAAATAAAGATGAATACTTATTTTTTTGATCATCATTTAAGCTTTTTCTAATTGAACCCAAGGTGTAAAAACCAATTCCTCTAATATCCACAGTCTCCTTTGCAATTTCTTCGAGCTTCAACATTTTTTGATCTTTAGAAATTTCTTTAGAAAGAATTTCAGAGGCTCTATTGACGGTCGATTGAACAAATATATCAGGGCTTGTTGCATGTAGTTTAATTATACTAATAAGATATATTATAATTACGTATATAAAATATTTTTTCCTCATAATTATATTTGATTAAAATTTATTGACTTTCAATTTCTTCCCAATCACTATCATCCTGGGTATCAACAATTTTTTTTGTATTTAGAATTTTTTGTTGTCTGTCTTGTAAATATAAACTTTTGACTGAAGCATAAAAATCTATTGAATTTTTTTGAAGATTTTCTATTGAGTCATAATTCTTTGCTCGAAAGTCTACTCCAGATGTGGTTTTTGTTGTATAATAATTTGTATCGTTAAAATATTGAGTATCATTTTTAACAGTAACATTGTACCAAGGATCTCCTCCAAGAAAATTGGCAACAGAGGCCGTCGCATCTCTTGCTGTGCTTGGTCCTAAAATTGGTAATACTATATAACATCCTGGCCCTACACCGTGTGAAGCTAAAGTCTGACCATAATCCTCTTTTTCATTTTTTACTAAACCAAAATGTTGTGCAACATCCAATAATCCCAAAACCCCTAAAGTAGAATTTATTATAAACCTACCTGTATTTGCTCCAGCTTCTCTAATATTGCCTTGTAAAATATTATTTGGGACTGTAACAAGATTTGAAAGATTATCTAATGAATTACTGACGCCAGTTTTCATTGGAGATGGTAAGGATCTATAAACATTAGCAACTGGTTTAAATAAAATTCCATCAAGTGCTTGATTAAATCCAAAGGTTGCTCTGTTGAAACTTTCAGAACAATCTTTTACTTCTGAAGGTTCATTTTTCTTTAAAATTAACTCACCATCAGTACCAGCACTAACATTAAAAGTTAGCGTTATAGTTGTAAAAGCTACTATTAGTATTTTTTTTAACATTGTTATTCTTATATTATATTCAATCTTAATGTAAATTAACTATTTATTATAAATGCGCTCAAAAATTGGCTTAAAATTGACCTTAAAATACTCCTTAAATTTCACTATTCCAAAAAGGTCAAAAAAATTAATTAAATTTATAATTATTCATTACACGGGAATGAAAAAAGAGAATGACGCTATAAATAAATTATGTAGCCCAAAGTCAAAAGTAAGCTCACATTATTACATAAAAAGTAATGGAGATATAATTAATTTAGTTCCAGATTTTTATGAGGCTTGGCATGCAGGGAAATCTAATTGGAAAAGTTTTAGATCTCTAAATAGACATTCTTTAGGAATTGAAATAACTAATCCTGGGCATTTACATGGTTATAAAAACTTTTCAAGAAAACAAATTTATTCTCTAAAAAAATTATTAAGTTTTTTGATGAAAAAATATAAAATTAATAAAAGAAATATTTTAGGTCATTCAGATATATCTCCTAGTCGTAAAAAAGACCCTGGTGAAAAATTTCCCTGGGAAACTTTATCAAAAAAAGGCCTAAGTTTATGGCATAAATTTAAGGTTAAAAAGTTAAAAAAATATAGAAAAATTCAGTTAACTAATAAAAAAGAAGAAAATTTATTTTTAAACAATTTAAGTAAAATTGGATACGTATTTAAAAAAAATAAAAAATTAGAGGTTAAACATGTGGTTCAAGCATTTCAAAGAAGATTTAGACAAGATTTGATTAATGGTAAAGTTGATAAAGAGTGTTTAATTATATCTAAAAGCTTAATATAGACGTAGATAATAGAGCTTGAATTTTTGAGATAAAATACTAGATTCTTTACTGCCAGATAAATGACTTATCGCTTTAAAATAAATTAAAGAGGAAAGTCCGGGCTCTACAAGGATACAGTGCCAGGTAATTCCTGGCGGGGGCAACCCTAGGGATAGTGCCACAG
>MDTE01018017.1_pt1 | contig 11222 bp, 11 predicted proteins | sample 811231 | NCBI WGS metagenome assembly MDTE01 (sample SAMN05326651, study PRJNA326480) | marine metagenome | isolation source: seawater | place: Indian Ocean: Red Sea | collected 2010 | reverse complement strand
CTCCATTTACAAATTTATAAGAGTTGTCTGAACCATATATTTTAGCTAGTTCAACTGCTTCATTGACAACTACCTTGGGAGGAATATCGGAAAAATCCAAAAGCTCTAAAATTCCCATTCGCAAAACACTTTTGTCTAGCGATGAAAGATCTCCAACCTCTCTCTCTGTAGCGCATTCAGCTATTAAACTATCTATTTGTTTTTTTTTATCTAATACTCCAAATACTATTTCTCGGGCGAATTTTAGATGATTTTCGTCCAAGTCAGATTCTACCATAAGATGACCTAAAACATCATCCATATGATGTTTTGTTAAATCGATTTCAAACAACGTTTGAAGTGCTAAAGACCTGCCTTTGCTCCTATTCCGCCTTAGCATATTCGTAAATATTTCAGGTTTTTGTGTTACACCCATATCAGCTTAAACGCTATAAATCTAACTTATCGGCACTTTGAACAGAGTCAACGCTGAAAACCTTACAATCGGAGTTTATTCTTTTAATCATTGCCGTAAGTGCTTTGCCAGGCCCAAATTCAATGAAACTCGACACTCCATTATTTATCATGTAATCCACCGATTGTTTCCAATTCACACAGTTGCATAGTTGATTAACTAGCTCATCTTTTACCTGTTCTGATGTATCTAGCTTTTGAAAAGTTGTATTCCCAACAATTGGTATTATTGGTTCATTAAAATCCATTACTGCAATCGCATTGATTAAACCTTCTCTTGCCGGCTCCATTAACCCTGAATGAAAAGCGCCAGCAACTTTTAAGGGAACAACTTTCCTAGCACCCCGAGCCATCGACATATCCAATGCCATTGCTACTTGTTTTTTTTCTCCACTTATTACAATTTGATTTTCAGTATTTATATTTGAAACATAAGTGCCTGTTTGGGCACTAATTTCTGACAAAGTAACTGCATCTAAGCCCAAGACTGCTGCCATTGCCCCAGGCCTTAATTCGCAGGCTTTTTGCATCAGTTCTCCTCTTTTTTGAACTAATCTCGCCGTCTCAGAAAGATCCAGCACCCCCGAAGCCACCAACGAAGTAAACTCACCCAAACTATGTCCAGCCAAAAAAATTGGATCCGGAACATTTTTTATAGAGGCTTGAACAAACCTATAAGCTGCAATGCTGGTTGCCATAATCGCCGGTTGTGCATTAATTGTTTTTCTAAGGTCTTCTTCAGGGCCTTCAAAAATAATTTGGCTAAGCTTCCTTCCTAAAGCATCATCTACTTCTTCAAACACATCTTTAACCAATGAAGAGGCTTTATATAAATCAAATCCCATACCAACGGTTTGAGAACCTTGTCCTGGGAATAGAAATGCATATTTGCTATTTGATTCTTCTTGGGCAGACATATATCAAACCCTTATTTACTCAGATTGTTCAACAGAAGTAACTTGTCTTCCATTGTAATACCCACATTCAGAGCAAGCTCTATGTCCTTGAATATACGCATTGCACTGTTTACATTGAGCTATAGAAGGGGCTTTAATCCCAGCATTTGCATTTTTGTTACGCTGCCTTCTTTTAGAATGTTTTTTCTTTGGTGGCATTTTTATTTAGTTCTCCTGTTTTCTTTCAATTATTCTCGTAGTTGACAATATATTCCATCCATCATTGATTGAGTCTGTTTGGCACTTACAAGAATTTGAGTTAAGATTTATTCCGCATCTCACGCATAGACCTTTACATTGTACATCACATTTCACAGTTATTGGCATACTGATATCAATATATTGAACGACCATGTTTGATATGTCTAGCATATTGTTTGCATCAATTAAGCTAATTCCTACTTGTTCTTCTTTCTCTAGGACACTTTCGCTGGTAAAGCCACTACTAGGAAACACTTCTTCCTCAACGTCAAAGTTTATGCCAAACGGAAATTTATTCAAACATCTTCCACATTCGATTTCTATTTCAGTATCAATGCGGGCACTGACCCAAATACCTTTATCAGTTCTCAAAAATTCACCCCTCCCAACCACAAACAAATCTTTATCCCCAACTCGAATATAATCTTCTATATTTAAAGAACTAACAAACCCTGCCTTTTGAAATAAAATTTCAGACACATTAAATTTCATAGTTGATCCCGATACTAATTATGTGTCAATTGCCACTATTAGTTATATTATTACGAACAAACTTTACTATTTCGGCACTTGAAGTTCCTGGCCCAAACACTTCAGCCACTCCCATTTCCAAAAGGTTAATCTTGTCTTGGTCGGGAATAATTCCGCCGACAACAACAGGGATATCACTAGCACCCTGTTTGTCGAGTTCTTCAAAAAGTGCAGGGATTAAGTCCATATGTGCACCAGAAAGTATGCTTATGCCAATTAAGTCCACATCCTCTTCTAATGCCGCCCGGGTTACCATTGATGGAGTTTGTCTAATGCCTGTATAAATAACTTCCATTCCATTATCACGCAACATCCTGGCAATAATTTTTGCACCTCTATCATGACCATCCAGACCCAATTTGCCTACAAGCACTCTGAGCAATTTAGTTTCCATTTAATTTAACCTTCTTTTTTAGATGAATCTGTTTCTATTAATTCAACCAAAACATTTCCTGTAGACTTTGGGTGAATAAACGCGATCATCCCTTCAAGACCTTGTCTCGGTTCTTGGTCTATCAGTTTAATATCAGCATTTTGTAATTCTTTAATCGATTCTTGGATATTTTCCACCTCAAAACAAATATGGTGTACTCCTTCTCCTTTATTCTTTATAAACTTAGCTACGCCGCTATCATTCCCAATAGGCTCAATAAACTCTAAGCTGGTCATCCCTAAATGAATCATAGCAGCTTTAACTTTTTGTTCAGAAATTATCTCAATTTTTGGCGAAGCCAGGCCGAACAATTTAACATACAGCTTGATAGATTCGATAATGTTATCAACTGCTATACATACGTGATTTATTGACTTTGCTATGCAAATCGCTTCATGGGGAAATTCTTTTGGGGATTGAGTCATAAAATTATTCCAATATAAAATGGTTTTATAGTCTAATCAGATTATTTTAAGGCTTCTTTGGAAATAATCATACGTTGTATTTCACTAGTTCCCTCATATATTTCTGTTACTTTTGAATCCCTATAGAGTCGTTCAGCAACAGTGGGCGCAAAATAACCTAAACCTCCATGAATTTGAACAGCTTTATTAGCAGATTCAACCGCTACCCTAGAAGACAACAGTTTTGCCATAGATGCTTCTTTGGCATATTTAAGACCGTCATCTTTATATTCAGCAGCTTTATATACCAACATCCTTGATGCTTCTATGTCTGTCGCCATATCAGCAATCATCCATTGAATAGCTTGAAATTGATCTAATTTATTCCCAAATGCACTTCTTTGTTTAGCATAGGAAACACTTACATCATACGCGGCTTGTGCCAAACCAACTCCTTGTGCAGCTATACCTATACGACTTCCGTTAAGTATGTCCATTAGTTTCTTAAATCCATCGGCTCCTTCTCCTATAATGTTTTTTTCAGGAACTGGAGTATTGTTAAAAACTAACTCTGCGGTTGAAGATGCTCTCATGCCCATCTTGCCAGATTGTGGATTTATTACAAATCCTTCTGCACCTCTTTCTAGTATTAATGCAACAATACCTTTTCTGTTTAATCTAATATCTCGATTTGCGATTATTACAAAAACATCTGCTTCTTTAGCATTTGTCGTATATAATTTCGTACCATTCAACAAATATTCTCCTCCAACTTTATGAAGGGAAGTGGCGATTTTTGCTGAGTCGCTACCAGCCCCAGGCTCCGTTAAAGCAAATGCGCCAATTGATTTTGCTGAAATTAAATCCGACAAATACTTGGTTTTTTGTTCTTCAGTGCCATAGGTGTTGATAAATTGCGTACATAACGATAAATGCGCCAAAAAAATAACACTCGTTGACCCACATCCTCTTGCTATTTCTTCTGCTACGATCGCTAATTGCTTACTAGTTCCGCCAACACCTCCATATTTTTCATCTATGGTTAATCCAGTTAAACCAAGATTAGCTAAGCCCTCTATATTTTTTCTAGGAAATTTTCCAGAGGAGTCAAACTCTGATGCATGTGGTTCTAGTTCACTAAGGGCAAATCGCCTTATTTCTTTTTTTAAAAGCAGTTCTTCATCTGAAATCATAAAGTCTGGCATTACCTTAATCTCCAAATATTAAAGCCTGTAAATCGCTCGTTATTGTTGCTCATAAAATTTGTATAATATTCGATAATTTTAATCATTACTCCCAAATTCTCCAAAAACATTTCTCATTTCATCTGATATCTCTCCCAGAGTGCAATATGCCCTAGCACAATCTAATATTGCAGGCATTATATTGTCTCTGGTTTTTGATATTGTTTTCAACCTAGCTAAACACTCTTTTACATTTTCTTCATTTCTGTTTTTCCGCAACTTTTTTATTTTCTGTATTTGCCTAGCAGTCTGTTTTTGGTCAATTATTTGTATTTTTTCTATAGGAGGAGTATCTGATTTATATTTATTTACGCCTACAATAATTGAACTCTGGTTTTCTACCGATTTTTGATATTCGAATGCACTATTCTGTATTTCCTTAGTTTGAAACCCTTCCTCGAGTGCCAACACAGCTCCACCCAAGCCATCAATTTTATTAATATATTCATTTACGTCGGCTTCAATCTGTGAAGTTAATTCTTCAACATAATAAGAGCCTCCCGCAGGGTCAGTCGTAGAAACAATTCCTGTTTCATATGCTAAGATTTGTTGCGTCCTAAGCGATAATTGTGCAGACTCTTCAGTGGGTAGAGCTAAGGCTTCATCTTTAGAATTTACATGCAAAGACTGTGTGCCTCCTAACACAGCTGCAAGTGCCTGAATTGTAGTTCTAATTATATTGTTTTCAGGTTGTTGTGCAGTTAAAGTTACGCCCGCAGTTTGCGTATGGAATCTCAGCCTAGCCGACCGTTCATCTTGTGATTTGAACCTTTGTTTAATTATTTTAGCCCAAATTCTTCTTGCCGCTCTAAATTTAGCTATTTCCTCAAACAAATTACTTTGAGCCACAAAGAAAAAAGAAATACGCGGAGCAAATTTATCCACATCAAGACCAGCAGAAAGAGCAGCATCTACATAAGCAATGGCGTTTGCAAATGTAAACGCCAGTTCTTGAACTGCATTTGCGCCTGCTTCCCTTATATGATATCCACTCACACTTATGGTATTCCAATGGGGAACATATGAAGTACAATATTCGAACACGTCTGTTACAAGCCTCATAGATGATTTAGGCGGGTATATATAAGTGCCTCTTGCTATATACTCTTTTAAGATGTCATTTTGTATCGTGCCTTTAAGTGCTTTAGGAGATACTCCTTTTTTTCGCGCCATTTCAATGTAAAAAGCCAAGAGGATAGGTGCTGTTGAATTGATGGTCATCGAAGCACTAATGTCTTCAACGTTAATTCCTTTGAATAACGTTTCCATGTCTTCCAAACTTGAAATCGAAACTCCTGCTCTGCCAACTTCTCCAACTGCTAGTTCATGGTCAGAATCATAACCCATTTGAGTCGGGAGATCGAAAGCGATACTTAGACCCGTTTGGCCTTGCTCCAATAAATACCTGTAACGTTTATTAGACTCTTCAGGAGAAGAAAACCCAGAATATTGTCGCATCGTCCACAATTTTTTACTGTACATTTCTGGGTAAATACCTCTGGTATATGGATATTCGCCTGGAATTTCAGCTTCATTGTGCCGGTCGAATGGAGCGCGGATTGAATCAATTTCGTTTTCTTTAGATTTACTGCTGTTGTCTTCTAAGTTTTGTTGTTTATTTGTCATTTTAGATTACTATTGAAAATCATGTGATATTTGTTCTATTAACAATGTCGTTATTAACCTTCGTTTTTAAGTCCTTTATAAACTGGACTAGCTCAGAAGTTGCTCCAGAGAAACTATATTTTATTAATCTAAACATTAATTTGTTTATCTCTGTTTCCTCTGTAAGTGTCAATAAAGATATTTCTCCATAAGGCTTCAATTCAAAGGTGTGTGTTGAAATTATTGGCATTGTTTGATTTATAGTTTTACGAACTAGCTTTCTATTCCTTACAAGAGCAAAAGATTCCCACTCTATTTGCTGTCCATTTACATCAGTTTCTTTCCAAATATCTCTACTTTTACTTGTAATAACTTTTTCTGTTCTTATCAAACCCTCCCTCCATAACGGTTGCTTTTCATAGTCTGTTATGGCGTTCCACAACTGCTCACATGTAACGTTAAATTGTTCAGTCGTAGTATATTTATATGTTCCTTGATAATTTTGCTTTAAAATCAGAATTCCAAAAGTAACAAAACTAATGAAAAATATTGTTACTATAATTAATACCATTATTGCATTTCATCCTATATTTATAGCCTTTAATTCTTATAATCATGTTACAGTGTATGATATAGGATTATACCAAAAGTTCAGTTTTATATTTAAATCAATTAACAATACAGTCATTAGCGACAATAATCGGGTGTAAGAGTGGATAAACGCATTGTTTCTGGCAATATTCAAGAAGATGAATTAATCAACGAGAAAAATCTTCGCCCAAAGAGCCTTTCTGAGTACATAGGGCAAGATAAAATTAAAAGCAACTTGGAAATTTCCATTGCTGCTGCAAAAAAACGTAGCGACCCTCTTGACCACTCTTTAATCTTCGGACCTCCCGGGGTTGGAAAAACAACCCTAGCAAATATTCTCGCACTAGAAATGAATGCCCAACTTAAAACCACTTCTGGACCTGCAATAGAAAAAGCTGGTGACCTTGTTTCAATATTAACCGGATTAAAAGAAGGGGACATTCTTTTTATTGACGAAATCCACCGCTTGCCAAGGATAGTCGAGGAAATTCTTTACCCTGCGATGGAAGATCTTTTTGTAACATGGATAATCGATAAAGGAATGCGGGCTAGAAGCATGAATCTTTCTATAAAACCTTTTTGCTTAGTCGGAGCAACAACTCGCTTTGGCATGGTAAGCAGTCCTTTAAGAGATCGTTTTGGGTCAGTAATTCGACTAGATTTTTACGATGAACCCGCTATGGTTTCGATAGTGCAAAGATCAGCAAAAATTATAGGCATACCAGGTGATGTTAAAGGTTTTACTGAAATCGCAAAACGTTCACGAGGGACGCCGAGAATTGCAAATCGATTATTAAGGCGCGTTAGAGATTATGCTGAAGTAAAAGGCAACAACAAGATTGATGAAAGCTTATCTAAAACAGCTTTAGACACACTTGAAGTTGACGAATTAGGGTTAGATGATTGGGACGTTGTTATCTTGAAATCGCTTATCGAAAAATTTGGAGGAGGTCCGGTAGGACTAGAAACTCTAGCTGCTTCTATAAGCGAAGATGCGGATACTATTACAGAGGTTTATGAACCGTATTTGTTACAAGTAGGGATGTTAGATAGAACTAGAAGTGGCAGAGTGGCGACTGCTAGAGCTTATAAACATCTTGGTTATCCACCTCCATCCGACAAAGTACAACCAAGCCTTCTTTAATACCTTCTACACTTGCGACAAGGAAGCTAGGTTGTTGTCATGTAGCAGTTTATATAAACCCATTTGATCAACCAATTGCTGGTGGCTACCTTCTTCTACAACTTCACCATCTTTTAAGACAATTATTTTATCGGCGTCTCTAATTGTTGACAGGCGATGAGCAATAATTATTGACGTACGGCCAACAAGTAATTTACTTAAAGCTTCTTGAATCATTTGTTCAGTGTGGCTATCTATATTTGCTGTTGCTTCATCCAAAATCAGTATTTTGGGATCAGCTACTAACGCCCTGGCAAAACTAATTAGTTGTCTTTCTCCAAGGCTCAAATTAGAACCTCTTTCCTCCAGCATAGTATTATATTTTTCAGGCAATCTCATTATTAAATCATGACAGCCAACTGCTTTTGAAGCAGATATCATTTCTTCTTCACTAACTTCTTCATGCCTATATTTAATGTTTTCTCTTACTGTACCTGTAAAAATATATGGCTCTTGCAAGACAGATGCCATTTGGTTAATCATTGATTCTCTAGAGACATTCCTAATATCATTTCCATCAATCAAAATTGCTCCGTTATCTTTGTCAACGTCATAAAACCTTGATAACAATGAAACTAAAGTGGTTTTACCAGCACCAGTTGGACCTACTATTGCGTTTGTTGTCCCTGGTTCTATGTGTAAGTTTAAATTTCTTATGACATTGACATTGCCATCGTAAGAAAAAGAGACGTTTTTAAATTCAACTTTACCCTCAATAAGTCCCATGGCCGGCGCATTTTCTTTATCAACTACGTCGGATGTTTGGTCCATTAATTCAAATATTCTTTCACCTGATGTCATTGACCTCTGGAGCTGGGTATACTGCATAGTGACGCTTCGTATAGGATCAAAAAACCGTTGTATATACAAAACAAAAGCCACAATTGAACCAATTTCCATAGACCCTGATTGAGCAAATATTGCTCCGAAAAATAATGCAAGTGCAATGGAAACGCCCGTTAAAAAATCAACAGGAGGTATTAGTCCAGCCGATAATTTAGAAGCCCATAAGGAAGCGCTTTTATTATCTTGGTTTAATGAGTCAAATTGTTCTGCATTATATCGTTGTCGATTCATTGCCTGCACAACTCGCACACCGGATATGTTCTGGTTCAAATATGAGTTTACCGCGGAAATCGCAGTCCTGCTAAAAACAAAACCGATTTTTGCTCTTGGCTGCCAATACCACATAACAGCAACCAAGCAAGGGATTACAACCATAGATATGAGTCCAAGTTTCCAATTTAAAATGAGAATTGCACCAATTATCCAGCCAAGCACTGCAAAATCAGCCAAACCAGTCACCATCATGGAGAAAAATTCTCCTATTTGGTAAACATCTCCTTGTACTCTTGAAATTAGTCTGCCAGTTTCGTTTTTGTCAAAAAAGCCTAAAGATAGTTGTTGAATCTTTCCAAACATATCTTTTTTCAACCTATATAAAACATGCTGCCCAATTTTAACGCAACTTATCTCCATTACCAAAGAACAAATACTATTAAATAGCATAACTAAAATGAACCCTATACTCAAAATTATCAGCCCATTCCATTTCCCTTTGGTAATATATTCATCAATAGCAACCTTTATCATAAACGGCATAGCAGTTTGAGAAATTGACCATAAAACAGTGGCTACGAGAGCTAAAATCACCAATCTAAGCCTACCTTTAAGGTATGGTATTAATCTCTTTACCACACTTGGTTTGTACACTTTCCCAAACAGCTGGTCATCATCTATTTTTATTTGTTGTTCTGTATTCATTATGCTGATATAACTGGTTGACCACCAAGGTCTATCTCTGACATTTTCATGTTCGCCGGTTTTAGTTGCAAATCATATATTTCTTTATACATCCCTTTTTGCCTAATTAGTTCTGTGTGTTTACCTGTTTCAACAATTTCGCCATTAGCCATAACCAAAATTTTGTCAGCTTGGTGAACCGTACTTAATCGATGCGCAATAACAAAAGTTGTTCTGTTTTCTGTAACTGATTTCAGTGCTAACCGAATATCTTCTTCGGTTTTAGCATCTACGCTTGATGTAGAATCATCCAATATCAGGATTGGCGGATCCAAAAGAACAGCTCTCGCTATAGAAAGTCTTTGTCTCTGTCCGCCAGATAACGTTGCACCTCTTTCTCCTACTATGGTTTCATAACCATTAGGTAACGAAATTACAAAGTCATGGAATTGGGCCGCTTTTGATGCTTCAACAATATCTTCTAATGGTGCATCTGTGTTGCCATAAGCTATATTGTCTTTTATAGATCCTTTAAACAAAAACACATCTTGCTGCACCAATCCAATGTTTTTTCGTAACGAATTAATTGTAACTTTATTGATATCAATATCATCTATTTTTATAGTCCCTTGTGACCTGTCATAAAACCTGGAAAGCAAATTCACAAGCGTAGTTTTTCCACTTCCTGGTGGGCCAACTAACGCAATGCTTTGTCCTGCTTGTACTTCTACCGATACATTTTTCAAAACATCTTCTGTTCCATCGTCATATTTAAACCCAACCGCTTTAAATGAAACGTTCCCTTTTACCTTAGGCATATTAATTGCTAAAGGATGTTCTTTTATACTTTGATCATTTTCAATTATTTTAAAAACCCTTTCTGCTGCCGCTGAGGCTCTTGCGAAATTATTCACCATCATACCCACACTTCTTATGGGCAAATTAAGAATTTGGAAATAGAATAGAAATTGTGCTAATTCTCCAGCAGTTAATGTACCGCCAATAACTCTATATCCTCCCAATAACAAAATAACTCCAATAAGAGTAAAATAACTTATATTGATCATCGTCATGTTTATGATTTGGAATTTTTCTGCTTTGACGCTACCCTGGGCCACCTTGGCATTGTAATGCTCAAATTTCGTTTCTTCGTGCTTTTCAGAACCAAATGCCTTAACAACTTTCATGCCGCTGAGGTTCTCTTGTAAAACGGTGCTGCTATAGGCCATGTCTTTCTGTACTTGCAGCCATATTTTTCGTAACCGCAGCTTAATTCTTGAGGATATAAAACCTAACATAGGAACAAAACAAATACTTACAATTCCTAAAATTAAATCAATCGACATCAACATGATAGGAACAGCAACAAAAAGAATTAAGAAATATGAAGTGCGGACTAAGCCAACATTTACGAACATCCTTATGGCCTCAACATCTGTTATAGCTATAGACATTAAGTTTCCAGTGTGCTGTTTATCAAAGAATGAAAAACTACGGCTTTGGACATGACTATAAAACAGTTTTCTCAAATCATACACTGCATGTTGTCCCAGCGCTTCTCCAAAATAATTCTGTCCAAAAGCTAGTATTCCTCGAGCAGCGGATAAAACAACTATAGACCCACATATCAATGCAAGTACATTCAGAGCAACATTTCCACCTTCTAATGCCTTTACTGTCCAATCAATAGCAACACCAAACATTTTTGGAAGCAACATATAAGATATTGTCGCTCCTATCATACAAATATAGGCATAACACAATATTTTTTTATGTTTTAGAGCCATTTTTATGACTCTCAGTAACCGGGCCATTAACTACTTCTCTCCAATTTTGCGCTAACCACAATATTTAGTGATTCTGGGATATTCAATAATT
>MDTE01007622.1_pt1 | contig 11222 bp, 7 predicted proteins | sample 811231 | NCBI WGS metagenome assembly MDTE01 (sample SAMN05326651, study PRJNA326480) | marine metagenome | isolation source: seawater | place: Indian Ocean: Red Sea | collected 2010 | reverse complement strand
GATCTCGGGCGTAGAAATGGTTCGATCCTTTATGCAGAAGAAGTTGGCAGCCCCCACCTCCTCTATGTACCTATGATGCACAGCATCCAGATAGATTATCTCGGAGTAGCCATCCTTCTTCGCTAATTTGGATGGGACCATTCCCGGGGCGTAGTTTCCAATTGCCTTTACTCCACCAGAACCCCCTGGAGCGGCTCTATGATACTCATCTGAGACTCTCAGTGATATTGGCTTTATCCCTCCCTTGAAGTATGGTCCAACTGGCGAGGTGTAAATCAGGAAGGTGTACTCAGGTGCAGGTGCGACCCCTAGTATGGGGCCACTTCCCATCAGCAGTGGCCTGACATATAGTGCCCCCTTCCCCATTGGTGGAATCCAGTGGATATTCGCCCTTACTGTGGAGGATACGGCCTCGATGAACATGTCCTCGGGAACAGGTGGCATCCCAAGCCTGAGTGCGCCCTCCTGAGCCCTTAGTGCATTCATTTCAGGTCTGAACAGCACTATTTCACCGTCAGCGGCATACTGTGCCTTCATTCCCTCGAACAAGCCTTGACCATAGTTCAGTACGCCCGCAGCAGGTGAGATGGAGAGGTTTGCGAAATCTTGCATCTCACCCCTCTTCCATTCCTCGTTCTGCTTGCACTTTGCCATGTACATGCGATCTGTTTGGGTAAAACTGAATGTAAGTGAATCCCAATCCACTTCCGGCGCCGCTTCATCAACCAACCATTGCACCCCTATTGCATCACAGGGAAGCGCCTCGGCTTTCAACGGTTGCCCTAGTCAACCCTCCCGGCATTGTTATGGCCCCTCACGATTACACAGGTTGAAGGGAAGAAGGCGTAGTCAGGGAGTTGGGAGCGATGCAATGGGAAGAGAAAATGTGCATAGTTGCAGGGGACAACCGTGCATGGAAGGATTCTGACGGTCACAAGACTGCCATAGAGCTTTGGTGCAGGTCAAAAGCTGGCCATTCGACGCTTCTCATAGTCAATGGACTCAGACCTTTTGTTGAGATCTCTGATTGCAGAAGTAGAGAGAAAACCTCCGACAGCCCTCTTTCACTTGACCTGGTAAGTGGAATGCATGAGGTCGAGGATTTGGAGGAATTAGGTGAAAAGTTATCCCAAGACGGTGTGCAAAGGGTGCATTATAGGATCTATCTCAGGGACACTAGAGTAGTACGTAGCGTAAGGAAAAGGCTCTCTGAATCTGGTTGGACGGTAACTAGCGCGGACATTTTATTTGTACAGAGGCTTATGCTGGATCTCGATTTAGGACCTCACATAGAAGCAAGAGGTGAGGTCTTGTGGGCAGGAGAAAGAGCCCCTAAGGAGGTCAAAAATAAGCTTACGACTGATTCTGTAATCGCTAAAGAAAGGATACTTGAGGTGGGTGGGTCAGGTATTTATCCGGTAGATATGGTCCTGTCATGCTCTCTGAGCGGACTTACTAGGGCAGATCCATTTCCTGCCCCATTCGTAACCATGTCATTCGACCTGGAGACTAGTATTGCAAACAATTGGATACTATGCGCTGCAGCTGTGGTCGACAGAGCGGGAGTTAGGACCGAGCATAGATTTAGAGTTGATGACGAGTCTCTTGGTGAGACTGACATCCTCGAGGGCCTAACGAATCTTGTCAGGAGAGAGGACCCGGATTTCATTACTGGTTACAACATCGATAATTTCGACCTGCCTCGAATAGAAGAGAGGGCAGACGCCATCGCCCCCAGGGCCAAGATGGATAGGAGCACTATGCTGGGCTGGGGAAGAGTCCCAATGATCGAAAACGAAGCCAAACAGAGACGTCTGTTCCCATCACGCCAACAGAATAGAGTCTGGCAGATTGCTGGCAGAATACCACTCGACGCTTGGTGGCAAGCTCGTCAGACTCTCAGGCCACAACGTGAGTCCCTCAGGTACGTGTCGAGATTGCTTTGGGACAATGAGGACATGCAGAAAATGGATATTGATGCTAGTAAAATGGACGAGGAGTGGGAAAAAAGGCCTGATGAGGTACTGGAGTACTGTGTTCGCGATGCGGCACTACCTCTTGACATCCTAGGCAAGATGAAGTCAATTGCCCGGAAGGAGGCTTTGGCGTCCGTCTCTCTAACCACTGTTGAGACTGCAGCGAATAGCACTACGAGCAGGTGGATTGACTCGCTGGTAATACGACTTGCTGATCGTGAGGGAATTGCTGTTCCAACAACAAATACTGGGCCAAGGAAAAGAGACCAGATAGCAGGCGGCTATGTCCACGAGGTAGAGTCAGGAATGGAGCCATGGGTGGTTGTTCTGGACTTCAAATCCATGTACCCTTCTATAATGATTTCAAACAACATATGCTCGACTACTCTGGTAAGGGATGGGTCCGAGGAGACGACCCACAGCGTATCCCCATCCAGTGGAACTAGGTACCTATCAAAGGAAGAGAGAGTGGGGCTTGTACCTCGCCTTCTCAAGGATTTGATGTCCAGCAGGGACCGTCACAAAGCGGCTTTGGCCAGTGCTAGAGAAGGAGGCGATGAAGCCGAGGCATTTCTCCAAGACCAACTACAGTATGCGGTGAAAATTCTGATGAACTCATTTTACGGCGTTTTCGCGTCAAGCTTCTATCGATTCACACATCCTGACCTAGGTGCGAGTATAACAGAGTGGGCGAGACACAACATAAAGGGCATAATTGAAACATTGGAGTCAGAGGGAAACAATGTCGTTTACTCAGATACTGACTCCATTTTCGTTAAGACCCTGCTGGAAGAAGGTGCACCGACAAAAAGGCCCCAATCCCGTGGAGAGGAGCTTGAGAGTTGGGAGAGGGCCCGCTCTAAATCGATGGTTTTCGGTGAGGAGTTGGCCGAGCGTTTCACCAGGGAGGGCGCTGAGTTGGAGTTCGAGACTGCCCTCTCCGCCTTTTTCAGTCACGGTGCGAAGAAGCGTTACTTCGGTAGGGTGGTGTGGCCGAGGGAGGAGATGCTGATCAGGGGATATGAGGTCAGAAGGACGGATTCGTTCCAGCTCTTGTCTACTACAATGGAAGAAATGTTCGAGATGATACTGGATGGAGCGACTCTTGCCGCCGTCGATATGACGAAATCAGTCATAGACAGAGTTAGGGAAGGAATGGTTGACGCATCTGAGCTCGTGATCAGTAGGTCTTGCAAGGGCAGATGGGATGCAAGGAAGGGCGAGTGGTCATTTGATGTCTACGCGAATGAGGGGGGGCTGCCCTATGTTCGAGCGGCGAAAGAGAGGATTGCGAGAGGGCTCCAATTCACTCCAGGAATGAAGGTTGGTTACGTGGTGACTGATGCAAAGAAGAGTCCGATGGAGGTCAGTGCTTGGCTGGTTGATGAGATAGGCGACGATCCTCCCAAGTATGATCCAGAATACTATGCGGCGAGACTCGCAAAGTCACTTGGCCGTATAACTGAGGCATTCGGTTGGAAGGAGCAAGAGCTGCTGAAGGGAACCAGGCAGAGCACTCTCTTTGATTTCGCTTGAAGACCGATTGAAAATGGACGATAGTATGATTTATTGGGGCGTAGGGTTGATTTTTGGGTGTACTTTGGGATGGGCATGAACGGGATGCGCGGCATGGGCCCTATGCTTGCTATAATGCTCATTGCATCGGCCATGGCGGGATGCACGGACCTACTCGGATCTAACAGTCCGCCTACGGCAACTATATCGATAACGCCTAGTGGAACGGTGAAGGCTGAAGAATCCGTTACATTCAGCGCAGCTGGCTCCTCTGATCCAGATGGAGATACTTTGACATTCAGCTGGAGCTTTGGAGACGGGAACACTGGTACTGGACTCACGGCCAGTCACAAATACTCGCAACCAGGCGAGTACGATGTACAACTGTCAGTAAATGACGGAACTCATGACGTTACAGCGAATAAGGTCATCAAAGTGAGTGACGCCAACGCCAAAGAGCCTGAGGCAGTTGTCAAAGACGACAGGCAAGAAAATTGCGATGGCGAGGAAGCAAAGACTACGGGGAATACTCCAATGGTGATAGTTTGGGTCTGCGAAGATGACAAGGACTCAGGGGATCGTGAGATAGAGGTGTCAACCAGCGTAACCCTTGATGGATCTGAATCTTGGGCCGGTTGTGCCCCGGATGACTCTAACTGCATTCCGGGGGACGAGTACATTGTGGAGTGGAACTGGGACTTGGATACTGAGGAGGACTCGGACGGGGATGGCGATACCTCCAATGACATCGACGCTACAGGTGAGACTTTCACCTGGGAAGACAGGAGTGTCGGCGCATGGGACATAAGGCTCACAGTTGTCGACAACAACGGATTCGAGTCTCACCAAAACGCGGAGGTCTATGTCAACTACCTTGGTGTCTGGAGCGACTTTGTAATTGACCGGGCCGTCAATCCCAATAGCCCAGTCATCATGACTTGGGAGTATCCCACCACAAATACAACGAGGATGGTATACTTTGGATTGACCTACCCGCAACAGGATTCCGACCAACCATTAGGTGGGGTGTCTGGTCAGACAACGAACAATGTGCTCGATTTGTACATCTACAACACTACGGAAGAGGAGGTATTCAACACCTCCAGCATGGAAGATGAGGATAGGGACCAGGGCGACTGCGATACCAACGAAGACTATTGCATTGTGACCAGGGTCTCAAGCTACATGATAAGGCCAAGGGAGCCAGGTGATTGGACAGTTGACCTTCAGAATGGGGAGACCCACAACACTGACGTCAAGGAGCTTTTCGTCTTGTTACTTTACGATTCGAAATCCTCGACACCCGACATATAGACGATGGAATCGGAAATGGTGGATTGCCCGTGCTACGCTTATAGCCACGTAAACCACGGGGAACGATTCATATACACATCTTCGGTCGGCGGGGCACTTAGAGGTGATACTAAATGAGTTCACAATGGGAAGATAAAAGCAAGCCGCATCTGAATATCGTTTTCGTAGGGCACGTTGACCACGGAAAGTCAACCACCGTAGGGAGGCTTCTTCTGGATAGCGGTCACATCGAGGCACACGTGATTGAGAAGTTCGAGAAGGAAGCATCAGAGAGGGGTAAGGCCGGATTCGGATTTGCCTATGTTATGGACGGACTGAAGGAAGAAAGGGAGCGCGGAATAACGATTGATGTCGCGCACAAGGAGTTCTTCACCCCGAAGTATTACTTCACGGTAATCGACGCGCCTGGTCACAGGGACTTCGTAAAGAATATGATTACTGGAACCAGTCAAGCGGACGCGGCTGTCCTGAATGTAGCAGCCAATGACGGTGTCAATGCTCAGACCAAGGAGCATGCCTTCCTTGCAAAGGTTCTCGGAGTCAAGGAATTGATTGTTAACGTAAACAAGATGGACATTAGCGGTGTTGACTGGTCTCAGGACAAATTCAACAGCGTGGTCGAGGAGGTCTCGAACCTATTGAAGATGGCCGGTTTCAATCCAGCTGACATACCGTTCGTCCCATGCAGCGCCTTCGACGGAGACAACATCTTCAACAAGAGTGACAAGTCTTCATGGTACAGCGGTCCTACTCTATTCGAGGCAATCGATGCTATTTCTATGCCTCCGAAGCCAACTGACAGGCCCCTGAGGCTGCCAATCCAAGATGTCTACAAGATCAGTGGAATAGGGACTGTCCCAGTAGGCAAGATAGAGACTGGCATTCTGAACTCTGGCAAGACCGTTGTTTTCAACCCTAGTCAGAAGTCAGCTGAGGTCAAGAGCATTGAGATGCACAACACAGTGGTTGACAGGGCAGAGCCTGGTGACAACGTGGGATTCAACGTAAGAGGACTGGCTGCTACTGATATTCGAAGAGGGGACGTTGCAGGTTACCAGGACAGTGAGCCTGCGTTCGTAAGGCACGATGAGAGCTTCGTTGGGCAGATCCAGCTGATGGACATACCCAAGGCCATCGGTTCTGGCTACACACCCGTTTTCCACGCACACACATCCCAGGTAGCGGTTCGATTCGTCGAGCTACTTGAGAACTCGAAGACAAAGGAGGCCAATCCAGCATTCTTGAAGACTGGAGACGCAGCTCTGGTTAGATTCGCCCCGACTAAGCCAATGGCTATCGAGCAGATGGACGCATTCCCAGAGTTGGCCCGTTTCGCAGTCCGAGACATGGGCAAGACTGTGGCAGCCGGCGTCTGCATGAAGATCGAGAAGAAGTGAATTACTGGTGACATGAATGCCGGTCGTTACCACGATCAAACTGACCGGCGACAACCATCAGGACGTTGATGTTGTCTGTCAGCAGATTAAGGCTATTTCCGATGAGACTGGAGTGAACCTCAGGGGGCCGATCCCCCTACCAACTAGGAGAATTGTAGTCCCTTGCAGGAAGAGCCCAGACGGAGAGGGCTCAGAAACATGGGATCACTGGGAAATGAGGGTTCACAAGAGGCTTCTAGAGCTTATGACCAATACGGCAAAGGACGAGAAGGCCCTCAGACGGGTTCTCAGAATACCAATTCCTGATTCGGTAACAATCGAGTTATCCCTAAGAAACTTGAATTGAGCTCCAAAGGGGTTTTTCAGTTATTCTGGCACTTAGCGCATGCTAGTGACCCCATGGGGTCCCAGGCTGGAAGCACCTGAGGTTCTCTTTCCAATCCAGAAATCATTTCCTCGGTTAGAAATTCCTTTGGGGCAGCAATCTCAAACATGTGCTCGTCGAACCAATTATCATTCATTGTGAAATAGCCCTTCTCACCGCAGTCTTTCTCCCCCCATGAGTTCTCGACCCTCCATCTCCTTGGCTTTCCGTCGACCACATCTACGCCGGTGAATAGCATTGCATGTGTCATCATCGTCTGACAATACCTCAATCTGTCAACCTTATCCATGCCATATTTCACCCCATATATTCCTTGGAAGTCGAATAATTCGGCATCCCATATCCCCCTCTTACGGTCCATCTGCTTTCCGACATCGCACCCCATCCATACAGGAGTACCGTCCTCTAGTATTTTCTGAGTTACTGACTTCATTTCTTCCATTGGAACATTGAGATAGACGACTGGTGGACCGCCTGAAACGTTCTGCAGGAATTCCACGGTATAAGTGCGGTAATACTCATTCCTAGGGTCATTAACCAGGCAAACATATTCCTCCCACTCTATTTCTACAAACTCAGAAGCAAAATCCTGAGGGGACATCGTGCCTTTGCGATGGAATTCTTTGTCCTTGTCACGCCACTGCCAGTCGAATTTTTCTGGGGGGGTTCCGAGATGAATGCACAATACCCTCCAAATTTCTGACATCCTTTCTTCCTTGTGTTTCCTAGCATCCTCTATCGAACCACCTTGGCTCAGTATTGACCTAATCTCACTAGAAGAAGTGCGAAGAATGTCTCTTAGAACAGTATTCATCCATCTTGTATTGCTACTACTGTATGATTCTGGATATGCTGACTTTGGAACGAGGCCGTGCTTTCTGATTAGGTTCATCGCCATATTCCACTGACCGCCATCGCCGATCGGGTCTGAAAGAAGGAAGTGGATTGTCCTATCGTCAACTGGGCGTTCTGAGGTTTCTATTATTGCTTCAAGAAAGTGATTTGATCGCTCTAACTTATCCCAGAAATGGATGTGGGCCTGACTGAACTCAAATTCCGAGATGTTCATTTTTTTCATCGCCCCCACGCGAAAGAGATTCAATGCTGCGAATAGCCAACACCTTCCACTACTCATCTGGGATGTTACCTTCCAGTCATCGAGCTTGATACTGAAGGATGAGTCCAAACTCTGTACTAAATCGCGACGGATCGCCAAACTAGGTAGCTCATTGTTACTGACTGAATTTTGGGCTACCGATGTAAGCGAATCCGCGGAAAATTGTTCCCTATATTTTTCAATTTGTTTGTTTGTTACTCCCTCTGACATGTTTTCTTTCCTCGAATTAATTGGTGAATCTCTTTTCTATATTGGAGCTGGTTCGGCAATACCAGCGGAAATCAGTGTATCTGCTATCAAGGATGGGCAAGACTCAATGTCACCTTGTGTAAGTATGATTTCTGTACCGTCCGAGACCATTATTGGGTCGGAGATGTCCTTCAGTATTCGTATTCGAATTAGCTCATCCGGTTGTGGGGGCTCTTCAATGTCCGAACTCCTAGACTCGGATTGGGAGGAGGCGTGCTCTGGGAAGGTGTCCAGCTCCCTTATTCGATCCTCTTCATCGAAGTCTGGCTCCTCCCAGTTCTCTTCAACTCGTGACTGGCTAATGATTGGCTTATTGGAATCCCCACTTTCGCCTCCATCAAAGTTGGTCAATGGCTCATGTAGCACGTCAATGGCCCCCTTGCTATTGGGATATTCGGGCAGTCCAACCAGGGAATTCCAAAGTAAATCCTTCTTGTATCTTCCAGCCAATTCACAGACGCCATTGTACAAAACCCTCTCTGCGGGATCATGTTTTTTCCAGTCTATTGGTTTTATCGAGTTGGAGGACTCTTCGGGGCCCTGTGGCCTTTTCATCATCTCGGACATTAGAGCATGCCTTGTAAGAGCGTTTAGGCGCATTCTATTCAGATCCCTGATGCAGGTCCTAGCGACTGAAAGTCTTCTTGAGAGAAATTGCACCTTTGCGCTCATGCCATCGTCATGTATGGCCTCCGAAAGTTCCGACTCCATATGCTGCATCAGCTGATGCACCGATTCCCAGAAGGTTGTGCCGTCTGGCATCGAAAGCTCCACCGGAGAGTCCTGCCTCTTCTGCCTTCTAGTGAGCTCGAAGAGCGTTTTCTCTACTGAGAGAAGTTCACTATTGCTGAGTCTTCGAGCCTCCATGATCGCAACCAGTCATGCTGAATTGAAGGCGATACATCAACAATTCCTAGACTCTGGTAGAATTTCTGCACCGTGAGTATCAAAGCCATGACTCCTTTCGTTGCGATGCAGGTGTACCCGAGTGGTCAAAGGGGGAGGGCTCAAGATCCTCTGCATAGCGCTTCGCAGGTTCGAATCCTGCCGCCTGCACCAATTTCCGCTAATTCTTTTCCAGTATTGATCTAATTAGCTCAATTGCCCCATACTTTCCCTTGGCTTCAGTAACGATGTCTGCAGCTTGTAAGACGCTGGGAAACTCATCGCTGACACAGACCGATAGTCCCACCATATCGAACATTGGTATGTCATTGGGTGCATCACCGCAAGCAATTACCTTACTGGGGTCTATTCCCCTTTGCTCCAAAGCCACCTTTAGTCCGGATGCCTTGTTTAATCCCGGCTTGGCGATATGAACTGCGAATCCAGTAGTTTCAACGTGAAGATCCGCCCATTCGGATGCAGCCAGCAGATCCCGAATTTTCTCATGGGAGTCGGTTTCCTTCAAGCACCATTCTGTTTCACGCCATCGATTTGACTCTATTCCAAGGGGGTCGACGCCTTCTATCTTCGTTGAGACCCACTCTGCCGCCTGCTTGGCGCGTAGTCCATCTGCTAATGACTGGATCGGGAACCCTTCGCCGCTGTCCCAGACCATTCCACCGTTCTCAGCTACTATGAATCCAGATGCCCCAATGGATTGTAAAATTGGTGTCACGTTCGGCAGAGTTCTTCCTGAAGCAAGAGATACTGGCATCACCTGTCGATCTAGCTTTCGGGATAGTTCAACTAAGTCATCATGGAATCCATCGAAGTCTAGTAGGGTCCCATCCACATCGAAGACTATCATCTCCCAATCAAAATGCTCTGGCAGTTCCACCATGGCCTTCCGTAGGTAATTGTACTGATGACTCCATCGGATATCCATCAGTAGTATTCAAGCTTGATCGGATCATGCAGAGGCAATGACCGAGTCGGAGGAGTTCATAGTTCTAGATGATGAGCCACCGAAAAATGCGCCTGAAACCGAGGTGCAAACTAACAGTTGGTTTGAGAGGTTTGGTGCTGCATTGAGAGGAATTGGGGGTGGCCTTGTTCCCAGTGGCACGAGTCTGGAGGATGATACTGAAATTTCCGAGACGGTTTTTTCATCGGATATCGAGCTAGCGAACGAAGGAGTTTTCGAATTTGAATGGGAAATATCTGGAATGGATTGCCCTGATTGTGCGATGAAAGCGACTAGGGCAGTAAATAGGCTACCTGGAGTGCATTCCTGTAGAATATCCATAGCAGATGCTTCGGTTACAATTGAGCAAGATATCGGTATTGGCTCAATATCCCGGGCTTCCACGGTTCTAGAGAGCCTAGGGCACGAAGCAGATACTGGATGGAGGCAGGTCTCAGGATTGAGCCCTGAGGCTCTGTCTTCAAGGCACGGCATCGACCAGAAGCTTCTGAGGAAGTGGATCCTAAAGACGCCTGGAGTATTGGATGTGAAATTTAATGGCGGAAAAATCGCAATAAAGAGAGTTTGGATAAGAGAACCTGAGCTCAGGGAGTCTGCAGAAGACCAACTTTCTGTTATTCTCGGTAGCGACTACAAACTGACTCCTTTCAGAGAAGCTACATTTCGGAAGGACCAGGTCCAGTTGATTAAGGCTATAATTACGATACCACTTATTCTCATCATTGCTTCCATTGAGTCTATTTCAGGAGTCCCCAGATTTATTCCTTGGATGCTCGGAGTGCTAGGAGTGATCTTCACTGGGTCTCAGACATTCTCTGAGGCGGTTGCTGGCCTGAAGAACAGAGTGGTGGGATTCCAGGTACTTACATCGCTGGCAGTGATTGGCGCGGTATTGCTTGGAGAAGTGGTCGAAGCGCTGATGGTTGTCTCGTTGGTCGCCTTTGCGTCTCATTTGGAAAACAAGGCGCTCATCCAAGCCAGAGAGTCCATGCAGGGGGGCTTGGACAGGCTACCTCGCAAGGCAAGGGTGATTTCAAGTAATTGCGAGGTTCCCTCGCCAAGCAACATGAAAATATCTGGAATTACGATGGTGAACGTAAACCCTGCTGGACATGAAGATGACCTTGTCCCGGTGGAAGTGGTTGATCCTGGTGACTTGGTTGAGGTCAGAACCGGTGAGATAATCCCGGTAGATGGTGTTGTGATGGAGGGGTCCGGTTCCATAGACAAAGCTCCCTTGACGGGAGAGCCGATTCCGATTCCGATTTCTGAAGGAGACAATGTGGATGCTGGTCTAGTTCTTGTCAAGGGGCCCATAGTGGTAGAATCCGAAGCTACTGGAGAGGACACCAGACTTGCTAGCCTGATTGAAATGGTGAGGCGCTACAAAGACCAGCCG
>MDTE01104819.1_pt1 | contig 11224 bp, 10 predicted proteins | sample 811231 | NCBI WGS metagenome assembly MDTE01 (sample SAMN05326651, study PRJNA326480) | marine metagenome | isolation source: seawater | place: Indian Ocean: Red Sea | collected 2010 | reverse complement strand
GAATTCAGACCTGAACGAAGCTGAATCAATAGTTGATTCATGTCTTGAAGAATTGGGCGACCTAAAATTAGAACCTGATACATATAAAGAACTTATTGATGATATTCATTCTAAAAATGGTTCTGGTGATAACGGTAATAAAGATCAGCAGATTGCAGATACTTTAGCTATGATTGCTGGAACAAAAGAGTATCAGTTCTGTTAGTACCGCGACCTTGAATATAACGTTAATAGGTTTTGCATAAATAAAGGAAATAAATTGGATAATCTCCAACTTGTTGATACACATGTTCATTTTTATGACATGAATCACCCCGAACTATTCTATGCTCACTGGCAACCTGACACCATACATCCCACTTTAGGTACTCAAACAAGAAAATTAGGAGAAACAAATTATTTAGACCAAGACTATATTAATGAAACCAAGTTTTTCAACGTAATCTCTGCAGTACATGTACAAGCTGCTATTGGTTCAAAAGATCCGGTAAAAGAAACTAAATGGCTTCAATCTTTAGCCGATAAACATGAGTTTCCACAAGCAATAATTGCATACTCAAATCTTAAAAGTCCTCAGGTCGAAAAAAACATAGAAGAACACTGCAAATACAAAAACATGAGGGGAATTAGAGATTTTTCATTTGGAGATTATTTAGTTGATTCAGATTTCCATAGAGGATTTTCTATATTAGAAAAATACAATCTTATCGCCAATGTCAGCGTTACATGGAAAGACATGGAGAAATTAGTAATACTTGCAAACAAATTCCCCTACACTAAAATTGTAATAGACCACTGCGGATTTCCTGAAGAAAGATCAAGGGAATACTTCGAAAAATGGCAATCATCGATTGTAACTGCGTCCAAAGCAGACAATATAATCTGCAAAATATCTGGATTGGGTATGGGAGACAATCAATGGACAATCGAATCTATTAAACCATATGTTATGCATTGCATTGAGTCTTTTGGTATAGAACGCTGTATATGGGGCAGCAACTGGCCAATTGATAAACTATGGAGCAGCTTCGAAGATGTTGTCACGGCTTATATAAAAATCACTGAACATTTCTCTATAAACGATAAAACTGCTTTATTTAACCAAAATGCTACTTCTCTATATCGAATTTGAAAAGTTATTTTATCAAACCAATTAGCTTAATAAATAATCAACTACTCTAACTGCCGACATCCCATCAATATTTAAACTAGAACGAAGTTTGGATTGATTAACCACCAAATCTTGTTTTAACAAATTCCTGAATGCCTCCAATGAATCTGCTTTGTAACTACCTTCAGCTAGTACAAGAGGTAAGCCTCCACATATTTGTCTGACCTCGACTTGATCATTATCAAGAATAAAATTGATCGTAGGAATCCCTAATAACGATGCTTTAACTCCCATAGTGGAAGAATGGGTAAGGCAAACATCTGCTTGTTTTAATAAATCATCATTCGCGAGATCAGTAACCAATAGTTTGTTACCTGCTTGCGAAAGCAAACTATCATAATTTCTTAAATCCCTAGGGTGTTTTGCAAAAGCAACTCTGTCATTAGTTCCCAATGATTTTAGCACCCAATCAAACGTAGTAAAATTATCAGGAGACACTTGTCCAATGTAAACAAAATCTCTTGTGTTTGCGGATTGACTGTTTGTTATTAGATTTTGACTTCGATTACAATTATGAAAAACATCGAAACTAGGATTCCCGGTTATCTTAACACGTTTCTTTGGAGCACCTCTTTTCAATACAACTTTTTTAGTAAATTCATCTAAAACTGCAAACCTATCTGGATAAAATATTTCTGGTCTAGAAGTCCAACAACCCCACATTTCGACAAGTTGTAATGTAGGTATGGAATAATCCGATCCTGCAATTATCAATGAATTTTCTATACACCTGATTAATTTCTCATCTTGAGTTGAGCAGCCTACTAATATTCGATCAGGTTTATATTTATCTATTAAACTATTCGTCACTTTACTATCTACTTTCCTGAAATCGGAATTGCCAACCATATCTACCATGTCGATATGCCCAATATTATTTCTGTTGAAAATTGAAACTGAACCACCAAGAGTTTTTGTTTCGATACTATTATTATTAAGTCCTAACAGAATAACTTGATGCCCTTGGGAACGAAGTAGTTTAATTACTGGCACAACTGCCTCTGCAGGGCCAGGGTGACGAACAGCAGCAAGAATTTTCATTTAAACATCTACCATGAACACAGGTTTCGGACTCAACTTTAGCAACAATATAAAATCGATTTTAACAATTAGAATATGTTCTAGAAAGTAATTCCATGCTACTCTAATTCTAATAAGTATAAATATCAGGTAAACATGTTACTAGCCAGACGAATCATAGCGTCAATTATAGCGATATTAACTATTCCAGTATTTATTACACTAGTATTCTTTTCGAATTTAGCAAAACATTTTAGCGACCCGAATTTCTATAACAAACATCTTATTGAAGCTAATGTTTATGAACATATTTCTGGCAAAATAATACTAGACATTGTCGAACAATCCGACATACCTAACGATGAACTATACAGCGATTTATCATCTGCTTTATTAAATGCATTTGACGCTGAATGGATGCAAACAAATATAGAACATTCCTTATCTGAATTAATCCCATATTTTTCTGGTGACAAGAACCATTTCAATATAGAAATATCGCTTAAGGATAGAACTGAGGTGGTACTTGTAGGTTTAAACACAAAATTGAAACAACCTAAATATTACGATTTATTTACCACAAATATTCTTTTACCGATATTGTATGAAGAAACCAAATCAACCATAACCGACAATATCGGCGTAGAACTCTCCGAAAATGAACTAAACGAGTTGGTTGTATCTTCTATAACACAAACAGATTACGAAGACCTTTTGGATACAGCTTTTGACTCCATGACACCTTATATATTGGGAGAACAAGACACTTTCTCCATAGGAATACAAATGCAAGGTAAGTGGGACCAAAGTTTAAGTAACTTAGCTTTATTAGCCGATAAAAAACTAACAACTATTTTTTACGAAACACCTAAATGCTGCTGTGAAGAATTAGCTTTAGAACAATTAAAGGATGTTGATACTTCAAATGCTAAATTCCTGTTTGACGGTTCAATTTTTTGTTTTCCTCCTGATTTAGAATATGAAGACGCTAAATCACTTATGAGTATCAGAATAGAAAATATGTTAACGGATTCTCTAATAGAACAAATGCCGCAATACATTACGTTAACCAGCAATGATATGCAAGAAAACCAAAAAGAGGTTCTTAATTTGGTTCGAGAATACAGTACTTTGAAAATAATTTTGGATGATAAAAAATTCGTCGAAAGTGCTTTTCAAAACGATGAAGATTCTATACAGCGGTTTGATTCTATAAGGCAATCAATATCAAACACACCAAACCCAAGAACGATAATTTGGATTTTTGCTATTACAGCTTTATTAACAAGTTTAATAGGTGGGAGAATTTGGATAGGAGCAATTCAATGGACAGCCATTATCACGGCTATTGCCAGTGCATTGATAATTTTGGGAGTTATGATAATACGTATGGCTTCACACGAATTTGAAACGCTTATAACTAACTCATTGGGTGAAATAATCACTGATTCTAACGGGTCCACAGATATAATACTTCAAGTTTTCAACAATGTCGTTGGACAACTAACAACATCCATCCAATCCCAATTCCAAATACCACTTATAGTGTCTTTATTAGTTTTATTAGTGACAATAATATATTCTTTTATGAATAAACGCGCCAAGGCATAAGCTATCAATTATAGAGTATTTATATAGCATGAATAGATTAAATGATTTGTTTTATTCGAGAGATGCATCCATGGTAGCAACCGATTTATTGGGTAAAATACTTATAAGAAAAATAGGGGATACAGTCATTTCCGGAAAAATCGTTGAAACAGAGGCTTATTATGGTAGTCAGGATCCTGCATCTAGAGCCTATAAAGGTTATAACAATTTTGCAAAATTGATGTGGGACAGACCAGGTAAGGTATTTATATACATGGTCCATGCAAATTGGCTACTCAATATAATAACGGGGGAATTAGGCGAACCTTCTGCAGTATTGATAAGAGCATTAGAGCCAATATCTGGAATCGATAAAATGTTGATCAACCGAAAAATGCCTTTCAAGCAATTGACAAACGGACCAGGTAAATTGACTCAAGCTCTGGGCATTACAAAAATTTTCAACGATACAGATATTACAAAAATCAACAACAAGATTTCAATAATTGATAATCATGAAAAGTTAAATGTTGTATCCAGTCATAGAATCGGCGTCTCTAAAGATGTTGAACGTAAATTAAGATTTTATGTTTATGATAATAATTTTGTTTCAAAAAAATAAATTAGAATATCTTCAAAGTTATATTTTGAAAGACAATTTGCTAAAAACATGTGGCATATAGGAGATGAAATGATTAAAGGAAAATTTGTAAGAAAACCAATAATCGATAAAGCTGAGGCATTAAACATCCACAAAGAAGCTTTGGTTATAGATACTCAACAACCACCGGCTACAAATGGGTTCCTTTTTACAGATACCATGAAAAAACAATTAGCTTTATATAAAACTCAAGGGATAAGCCAAGGTCTTGCCTTTCTATTATTATCAGCCCAAGCAGCCAGCGAAGTTCAAACTTCACAATCAGCACGCAACCAATATCTTGAATTTTGGCAAAAATCAGGTGTTAATATCGCATGTGGTACATACGCAGGACCCGGACCTATAGAAAATTCTTTTGAAGAATCTGTTACAAATATTGCGCAGGCTAGATCTATGATAGATGCGATGTCAGACAATATGAAACTTATACTTAATGCGAAAGATATAGAAACCATCCAATCTGAAAACAAAATTGGTCTGATAATAGATTTTCAAAACACCACACCTTTTGGAGATAACCTACAGCGTATTGATTTATTCCACAACCTAGGATTAAGAATGTGCCAGCTCACTTATAATAATGCAAATTTAGTCGGAGGCGGCTGTACAGATATGAACAAGACAGGACTAACTAACTTTGGCAAATCCGTAGTAGAAAAACTTAATCATTTAAACATCATAGTTGATGTTAGTCACTGTAGCGAAGAAGTTGGATGGGATTCGATAAAAATATCAAAATCACCCGTGATAGTATCACATTCAAGTAGCTCATCTATCTGCTACCACGACAGAGGTAAAACCGATTCATTTGCTAAAGCTATTGCCGACCAAGGAGGTTTTTTTGGAGTAGTGACTATACCCGGATTTATCCAGGATACGTATACTGCAACTCTTGACGATTTAGCCGACCACATTGTTCATTTAACGAATGTAATGGGTATTGATCATGTTGGCATAGGTACAGACAAAGCAGGCCCAGGTCCGGGAACTGATTCTATGATTGAATGGCCAGAAGGAATGACCAATGACCGACTATCTTCAGTAATACCCGGTCAATTTAACCATACAGGATTTAGATTAGAGGAACATAGGTTAACCGACGAATATAAAATCATCGGATATAACGATTTTAGAGATTGGCCAAATATTACGATAAAACTAGCAGAAAGAGGTTTTAACGAAATCGAATTACGCAAAATATTAGGATTAAACTATTTAAGGGTTTTTAAAGAAGTCGTTGGATAATCTAATCAACGGTAAATGGCAATACTGGTGGAGTATTATAAGGCTTGTAGGATATATTCAAATGAGGAGTTTCTATTCTAATATGTCCTTTATATTTTGATTCCATCAACGCCTCTAATGCTCCTGTAATTAACAACGTCCTCTCTACAGGATACTGTGGAGTACCAGTAATAAACATCTCTTGGATATTTTGGCATAGATAACTGAATGGATGATCCATTTCATGAGTATTAAAACTCGTACTCTCCATATGTCCAGCAACTCTGGCGGCATATGCAAACTCTTTAATATGTGCATCCAACATAAGAGTATACGCTCGGAATCCATCTACATATTCCAAAATGAATAAAGCAGGATTTTTACAATTATTTTCCATTTCCCCTGACTCTTTATTACGCACAATCCGCTCTGCTTCATTAGCAAGTTCCCTTGGCCAGTATCCTTTTGAACCATTTTCCCATATATCATATCCCTCTATACATTGGACTGCTGCGATACCAGTTTCTCCGCCCTTTCTTCGTTCAACCATACATTGCATGGCTTCTAATCCATGAAATCCATAGGAATCTAATCCATATAGATATGAATTGAAATATCCTAATACTAAGGATTCTTCTATATCAGTACCTACTGGATGCTCAAGTACCGGATCCCTATTGACTAATGGCAAAGAAGATCCAGCCATGAAGGGTATATTTAAAAAATTAGCTCTTTGATACATCCATAATGCATCATTCCAATCATAAGATAAATGTTTATCATTGAAAACGGGTATCGTTTTCCCCGAGGTAGAAATAACACCACACACTTGCTCAAACAAAAATCTACGAGGGTACATCCTCCTTTGCCGTTCGTTTCCAGAGTAATCACCGTGTTCAGCAATAATTAGCACTCCGTCTACTGCGAGGCTACCTTCCTCCCAAGAGGGCGAAGTAGGCCAATGACCTGGTGAAGGATGCTTCAATGTAAGACAACCTCTTATACTGGGATAGACATCGATACCATTCTTTTTAGCTAACTCCAACCCAATATCATCTGAATGTACCTGGTCCATATATAGTGAAACGATATCTACCTTGGGTTCAATCAAATCAGAACCATTAGGAAATCCTTTAAGAAATTTAGATACGATCAAATCAGCATGAGAATTTTCAAAGTATGTGGTTACAATTGCTGCTATTTTTTTACGATCGGTCATTGATAATATTTATGAACTAATTCAAATCCAAAATTAAAGAACAATATCTTGTTATATTTCCACTAAATGAGTAAATAAAGTTTTAGCTTTTTCAGGCAATTTATTATATGTATATTGGGATATTCTGGGAGTTATACTATCTTTACCATCTATATCTAGTACTATTCTTTGTCTATCCCGGTGTCCATCTTGTTGTACATTCAAATTCAACCACCATGGAGCATACCTTACACTTATTGCCACTCTTGGAGCATCTCCTTTATTTTCAGCAACTGCATGCCATAACCTACTGTCATAAAAAAATACATCTCCTGGGTTTCCGGTCACATTTATTTCATTTGGATGTCTCGCATTAGCATCAACATCCATCTTCCCTGATGGATTGTTAGGTATCAAATGGCTTTTAGGTACAATAAGTGTACCACCTGTTACAGAAGAAAATTCAGTCAACATAATTAGTGAAGATAGATGCATAACGATATTTGGGTAGGGTGCAGGAACATTCGACGCGACCGTTTGGTTAAAAGGCCAATCTGAGTGCCAATATCCACGTTGATTCCCAGGGAAATTAACTAATCCACCAATGGTGGATATACGAAAATTTACTCCCAGCAAGTTTTCAGCAGCTCGGACAATCCGGTCATCAGATAAATAAGCCGCTAATTCTGGTAGTATCGAATCAAATTTAGAGACCGACCCTATACCTTTTGCGCTTATCCTATGACCTTTATCTCTAATAGATTTTTTTTGAGCATCAGTATTCTTTCTTTCATTTAGTTCAGTATCTAAAACGTATTTTGCCAAAGTACTCGCTCTGTCTGGAGGGATTACGTTTTTAAGAACTATACCACCTTCTGTTTTCACAGTCTCAACAATATTTTTTACCATATCATTTAACCATAGTAGTGATACTGGGACCATCAGAAAAAAAAGTAGCTACATTCAATATTCTGAGTGGTTCATCACCAACAACTCTGTAGGAATGTACGGTATTTCTAGGTATGAACACAATAGTTCCTACATTCGACAATTTTTCTTCAGAGCCTACTTTCATAGTAGCTTTTCCATTTATAATGTAATACCACTGTTCCGCATTTGAATGAATATGGTCTGATATCCAACCACCAGGAGCATATTCATAAGCACCAATATATTGAGTATCACTAACAGCTAATCCATCATCTTCAACTTTTTTGGTAGAATGGACGTGGCCCGAACCTAATTTCACATAAGTCGCTACTTTCACCATATGTTGATGGATTTCACCATCGAGGTAAGAATCTTCATATTCAGACGTATTCCACCCAATTTCTTCTATATCAATTATATTCATTTTAAAATCTCCTTATTACAATATCCAAATAAAAAGAAAAATTAATCAGGAATCAATCCAACTATACTAAACTTTAATATCTAATCCAAATTACAATGAATTCCAACAATTAATTGCTACTATATGTCATAAATCTAATGCAGCACCCAAAAAGGAAGTCTAGATGAAAAATTATCCGAAGTCAAAAATATGTATTGCTCATTCTGCACCAGTCTACTTAGATGTAAATAAAACAGTAGACAAAATAATTTCTATTATTGACGAGGCATCAAGAAACGGGGCTGAATTAGTAGTATTTGCTGAAGTATTCCTGCCTGCATTCCCTATATGGTGTGCTATCAGACCACCAACAGAAAACCATGATTTCTTTAAACTTTTAGCCCAGAATTCTATTTACATAGACGGACCAGAAATATCGAAAATAAGTGAATTTGCTAAGAAAAGAAAGATAATAGTTTCGCTGGGATTTAATGAACTTAGCAAAAATAGTGTAGGCTGCATTTGGAACAGCAACATCATCATCGGCAAAGATGGGCAAATTAATTCCCACCACCGTAAAATTACTCCAACATTTTACGAAAAACTTGTATGGTCCCACGGAGACGGTTCCGGCTTGAAAGTGAACGAAACAGATATCGGTAAAATAGGAATGTTGATCTGCGGAGAAAACACCAATCCACTTGCAAGATATTCTTTACTGGCTCAAGGAGAACAAATACACATATCCACTTACCCGCCAGTTTGGCCAACACATTACCCACTTACAGATACGAATTACGACCTTAAATCTGCAATTCAAATACGCGCCAAAGGTCATTCTTTTGAAGGGAAATTATTCAACCTTGTTTGCTCTAGCTTCCTTGACAAAAAGACCGTTGAAATAGTTTCGGGGAATAAAACTGAATTAGCGTCATATCTAGATCAAGTACCAAATGGTATTTCCATGGTTACAAATCCAAATGGTGAAACAATCAGCAATATACTTCAAAATGAAGAAGGATTACTCTACTGCGATATCGATATTTCAGAATGTGTGATACCCAAACAATATCATGATGTTGTTGGCGGTTACCAAAGATTTGATATTTTTGAATTAAGTGTTAACCGCAACCCACAAACCCCAATAACACTTGAAACCCATAATGAAATATAAATTGAGTTTCCAATATCAAACATATTAGCCATATTTATAAAAATGGGTAAAAGTAACCCTCATTTCATTGACTTCTCTTAACATCTATACGCCGTCAATCGAAGTTATTTTTAGAAACTACAAATCAAAACTAGTGTAAATAACAATATACACACTATTAATTAGTTTATTCACATATACAAAAGTTTTTATGTCACTATTACCAAATTAACGATACATACTCAAATATTCCATGCTGCTAATTTGTTTAAATACCTGCTATATAGTATCTTAATTCCAAATATAATATTAATTTTAAACAATTTAAGTTTCAGGTTCATATGGTTCAATACATTACCAAAAGATTTTTCCTAGGATTACTCACAATATGGGTTATCACTATCATTTCATGGGTGATAATTGAATTACCACCTGGAGATTTCGTTACTTACTACGTAGACGTGTTATTGAGAGAAAACGCCGATAGTCCTCTTGGCAGGCAAATGGCAGAAACACTTAGAGAACAGCTAGGGTGGGATAAGCCAAGCTACTATAGGTATGGCAAATGGATGTGGAACATGCTTCAAGGTGACCTAGGCAAATCACTTGTTTATGAACCAATGCCTGTAACCGCTGTAATTAGCGAAAGACTTTTAATGACAGTTATTTTAGCTGTTAGTACTGCGATTCTTGCTTGGGGACTAGCAATCCCTATAGGGATATATTCTGCAGTAAGACAGCGCAGTCCAGAAGACTATCTATTTACTTTTGTGGGGTTCCTAGGATTGGCTGTGCCAGATTTCCTCTTAGCTCTATGGCTATTATGGATATCATTTGCTGTATTCAACCAAAGTGTAGGTGGATTATTTTCACCCGATTATTTAAACGCCCCTTGGAGCTTCGCGAGGTTAATTGATTTATTGTCACATCTATGGATTGCATGTCTAGTAGTTGGAACTGCTGGAACCGCATCCTTGATAAGAGTAATGAGAGCAAATCTTTTGGATGAATTAAATAAGCCTTACGTAACCACAGCGATTGCTAAAGGATTACATGAATGGAAAGCCATTCTTAAATACCCGGTAAGGTTGGCTATTAACCCTCTAATAAGTACCTTAGGATATTTATTACCTTATCTCATATCTGGGAGCATAATTGTGTCAGTTGTTTTAAATCTACCAACTGAAGGCCCACTACTTTTGAAGGCTCTCTTCAATGAAGATCTGTTCGTATCTGCTGCAATAATATTAATACTTGGAACTATGACAGTTATTGGCACATTTATATCTGATATCCTTCTCGCAGTAGTAGACCCACGAATAAGATTTACTAGGTGATCAATAAAAGTTGATAGAAAACCCCTCTTTATATTTATTTATGACAATAGGATATTTATTCGGTTCAATTCCTATGGGTTATCTTGTTTCAAAAAGAAAAGGCGTCGATATATTTAAAACAGGCAATGGTAATCCAGGCACCGCCAACATATATTCCAATCTTGGAAGATTTTATGGTTACACTGTTTTCACGCTTGATTTAATAAAAGGCGTTTTACCAGTAATTTTAATGCAATACATCAATACTCCAACTACCATCTTAATTCTAGTTTCTATTTCTACAATGATTGGCCATTGGTTTCCTATATTTCTAAAATTTAAAGGCGGTATTGGATTAGCAACGGCAATCGGCACAATAACGGGTTTAACATTCATCCCATGTTTAATTTCCAGTTTGCCGACTATGTTTGCATTGTATATTTTTAAGAAAACTCATTATGCTGGACTAACTTTTTTTGTTTCTATATTAACCTTTTCAATAATTCTCAAAGTAAATCCATACATAATATGTACTACAATCTTTTTAGGAATATTAGT
>MDTE01051963.1_pt1 | contig 11225 bp, 8 predicted proteins | sample 811231 | NCBI WGS metagenome assembly MDTE01 (sample SAMN05326651, study PRJNA326480) | marine metagenome | isolation source: seawater | place: Indian Ocean: Red Sea | collected 2010 | reverse complement strand
TCGCGCGCGAGGTTCGATCGCTCGCGTCGCCGCGCAACGAATCGAATGAATCGACATTGGCTGGAATCGAACCCGCGGCGGCAACGGACGGGAGTTCGAGCCCAACCTCTGGCGCCGCGGGAGCTTTGTACTCGGAGGATAACTTCGCGTACGGCTCCACGCCGTTTGCGACGTTCTGGAGAGTCGTCCAGGAGTGCCCGGCGCTGAGCCGAGCGATGGCGCGCATGGCCAAGGTTCAGCAGGAGAACTACGGCATCTTCATGAATCAGAGGGGGTTCCAGGTGTGGGGGAGCAGCTCGGGCTGGCTGGTGTTCTACGCGGCGCTGGGGTGTAAGGTGGCCGGGGTGGGATACGAGCTCCTCCGGTGCCACGTGGATTTCGCCAACGGCGTGGTGATGTCCATGCTGAACGCGCTGGCCAAGCCCCCGGTGTTCATTCACGGGGACGTGCTCGAGATGGCGGACTGCGACGTCATGCAGTTCCCGCCCGTCGTGTGGCTCACGTCGCAGTGTTGGGACCCGTCGCTTAAAACGGCCGTCGCCGAAAAGTTGACTCGGCAGTGCCAGGCGGGCGCGCTCGCGGTGGATTACGGCGAGGGCGTGGGGCTGGGCGATCGCGCGGAGGCGTGGGAGAGGGTCGGGACGACGACGGCGCCGGTGTCGTGGAACCCCGCGCAGACCTTCCACGTCTACCGCCGCGTATGATGTCGTTCAAGGGTGCGCCCTTCTTAGTCTATGTTAGTTTTCTGATTGCTCAAAAATAGCCTCGAGTCACGGCCAGTGCGGCAACTCGGTGATGCCCTCGTTGATTATCGTCATCATCTTCTGGATCACCTCGTGCGCGTCCTTCGGGGGCATCGGAATCTTCTCCTTGGGCGGGAACCCCGTGAAGTCCCGCTTGTCGAAGTGCCACTCCCCGATTTTCCCCGGCGTCGCCACCCCCGACTTCGCGAAATCCTGCCCGTACGTGTAGTGTATGATGTACGCCTCCTTGCCCTTCACCTGAAAGCTATCGTCCCACGGCGGCTGCAACATCATCTCCGGGTGCAACTCGTACGTCACCCCAACCTGCGCGGACGCTATGGAGTACGCCCACATCTCAATCACCCACCCGAAAGCCTTATCCGCCTCGGGGTCCTGCTTCATCGCCACCGCCAAGTCGTGCCACTTGGGTACCACTCGTGACAGCGACTCCACGCTTATCATCACCGGCGAGTTACCGATGGGCGCGAACGCGTCGATCGGCGCCTTGACCTCGTTGTACTTTTGCACGATCGGCGTGAACTCCGGCTTCTTCGGGTCGATGTAGAAGAACGGAAAAGCCGCCGCCCGCGTGGGCGTCGCAAAGAGCGGCATCCCGCGCAGGTACAGGTGATCGGGCTCCGTCATCAAAACGTACTCCTCCTCTATGTCCGCGGCGTGGGTATCCAGCCACTGCTTAAACGCGTACGGCCTGTGCAGCACGACGTACCCGTGGTCCTTGATCCCCTTAGGTAACGGGTCGACGACGACCGTGGGTATCTCGTCCATGAGGTCGTCGGGTTTACCCGAGTGGAGGATCCGCGTGAATCCGCCCATCGCGCCCGCGAGGGCCGGGTCGGATGCGATCTTCTTGTACTGGTGGTACATAATGCGCGACTGCCACCTGACGTACACCGCGTCGTTCGCGGTGAGCAGCACGTGATACTTGCCGTTCCCCTTCTCGTCCCTCTTCTTCTCGTCCTTCTTCGTCGCCAGCTGTGGCTTCGCGTCGATCCCATCGGTCCTCTCGGATTCCTTCGATCTCGTCGTGAAGCTCGACGCGCCCAGGCCGAACTCCCCTCGCCCTACCGCGGTCTCGACGTCGTCGCCGGCGACGATGCGCGCCGCCGGGTTCTTCTCGCCGTCATCGCGCGGCGTCCGATGGAACGGCTCGAGATCGGCGAGGCGCGCGCCCGACCCGCGGAGGTGCCCCGGCATCGACGCCGCGGGAGTCGGGGTGTGGTGATGATGATGGAGGTGCTCGACCTCCAGGTGACGCCCCGCCCTCGCGTGGCCGTGCAGCGTCTGCAGGCTGTTGTACGTGGCCAACGCGGACACTATGAAGACGGCGAGGTAACCCGCGGAGCGCCATCTGACCCTCGCCATGGGTCCCGCCCACGCCCCCCCGCGGCCCGATTGTGAGTTTTCCCGCACTCGCTCCAGCGCTCCGAGACGGAAAGGACTGCAAGTCCGATACCACTCGTTCCGGCGCGGACGGGCGCGATGGAGGAGGGAGAGGGGAAGCGGCCGAGGGTCGCGTCGACTCCTTCGCTCCACCCCGATCGCCTCACGATCGTTCTGACCACATCGCCGATCAAGACGCACCCGTCCACGCGGCTCATCGAGGAGGTCTTCGAGTCCATCGCGGTGCTCGCGGGGCTCGGGGAGTGCAGGAAGATCATCGTCGCCGACGGCGTGAAGGTCAGGGAGCGCGACAAGTTCCGCTCCGGAATCTGCACTCCCGAGGCTATGAGCAACTACAGGCACTACCTCTCGCGGCTGGAAGCCCTCACCAAGACGGAGGGCAGCCCGCTGCGCGGGGCGGAGCTGCTGGCGCTGGACGAGCGCCACGGCTTCGCGCACGCCCTGCGGCGGGGGCTCATGCGAGTCGCCACCCCGTTCGTGCTCGTGGCGCAGCACGACCGGTCCTTCGTCAGGCCCGTGGAGGTGTCGCACGTGCTCGACGTCATGGAGACGGCGAACGCCGACACCGTCTGCACCACCTCGGGGCGGGTCAACTACGTCGGGTTCCCGACGACGACGACGCTGTCGCACAGGTCGTACGTCGCGAGCAAGTACGGGCTGGCGGTGGAGCCGGTGACGCGCGTCGTCCCGGATCCGAAGGTTGACGGTTCGAACCCCGGACGGGGGAACTCGACGGACGACGAGCGCCCGAGCACGCTCAGGTTGCTCCCCTTGGTCCAGTTCTACGACAGCATGCACGTCGCGTCCACGCGGTGGTACCTGTCCCGGGTGTTTGGCCGGGCGCGGTACGTGAACCTACCGAGGGGGGGCTTCATAGAGGATACCCTGGGTCAGCACATGCTGAGAACGATCCGGGAGGAGTGCGCCGGACCGAAGGCGTCGGACGCCAACGCCGTCGCGCGCGCGCACGCCGCCTTCGGCACGTTCGTGTACCAGGACGACTCCGAGGAGACCAAGTGCGGCCACATCGACGGGCACGACGTTTTGACCGCGGGTGGGTCGTGTCGCAAGTACGGATTCGGATACTCGCACACGTCCGAGGAGCGCTGGCGGGAGATCGAGGGGGTGACGGGTCACGCGCACTGGGGCGAGGGGACGTACGAGACCGTGACGGGGTACAGGGACGATCCGGGGTCCGTCGCTTTGAGCGCGGACGTCAACGTTTAGCTAGCTACTAGTGGCGAGAGATTGATTAGACATCGCAGAGCGGACGAAGGCGGTCAAGCGGACGCCTCCTCCTCCTCGAGCATCATGGCGAGGAAAGCCTCCTCGTCCTCCCGCGACCACCGCGTCTCCCCTTCCTCCTCCGCCGCCTCTTCCACGCGGAGATCTTCGAGATCTTCGAGACTCGGGGACGAATCCGTCACCGCCAGGTGCGCCAGCCTTCGAGCCGTCGGCGGCGGCACGTGCGCGACGACCCTCGCGCCGCCCTGCCAATACGCCTCGCTCTCCACCACCCCCGCCTTGCGCACCTCCCCGATGACGCCGCCGCTGTCGTACGGCACGTCGATCTCGACGCGAACCAGCGCCACCTGCACCAGCTTGTCCTGCAGCGCGTGCACCAGCGAATCGATGCCGAACCCCGTCGCGGCGGACACAGCCACCGCCCCCGCCGCGCTCGCCTCCTCCGCCAACGACTCCGGATTTACGCCGGACGCGATCGACACGTCCGACTTGTTCCACACCGTGACCCGGGGGATGTCGCTCGCGCCAAGCTCCGCGAGGACGGTGTCCACCGCCGCCACCTGCGCGCCCGCCAGGGGCGAGGATACGTCCACGACGTGCACGAGCATCGTGGAGTCGACAATCTCTTCCAGAGTCGCACGGAACGCTGCGACGAGCTCGGTGGGTAAGTTTTGGATGAAGCCCACGGTGTCCGTGACCAGGATGTCCTTTCCGTTGGGCAGCGGGAACCTGCGCGTGGTCGGGTCCAGGGTGGCGAAGAGCTGGTCCTGCGCGTAGACGTCCGCCGAGGTGAGCGCGTTGAGCAACGAGCTCTTCCCGGCGTTGGTGTATCCGACCAGAGAGACGACCGGCACCGGCGTTTCCTTCCTCCGGTCGCGGTAGAGGCTCCGGTGGGTCTTCACCTTGTCCAGCTTCTTCTTCAGGAACTGAATGCGGTCGCGCAGGAGGCGCTTGTCGATCTCGATCTGCTTCTCGCCCATGCCCTTGACCTGCCCTCCCGCGCCGCCGCCGCCCGCCTGTCGCTCCAGATGCGTCCACATCCGCGACAGTCGCGGGAGCTGATACTCCAGCTGCGCCATCTCAACCTGCAGCTGCCCCTCCGCGGTCCTCGCGCGCTGGCTGAATATGTCAAGGATGAGCATCGTGCGGTCGCACACCCGAACCTTACCGTCCAGGTACTGCTCGATGTTTCGGTTCTGCCTCGGCGTGAGCTCGGTGTCGAAGATGACGGTGTCCACGGTCGGGTCCTCGCTCGCGGCAGCCGCTCGAAGAAGCCGCTCGCGCCGACGACGCTCCTCCTCGTTCAGCGCGCGTTCGTCCTCGTCCGTCCACTCGTCGCCCCACCACTCGTCGGTAGAATCCACGTCATCAAGGTCCGCCGCGTGGCCGATCGATTCGTCGTCGAACTCGACGTCTTCGCCGGCGGCGTCGGTGAATGCGTCGGTGAATGCGTCAGGGAATGCGTCGTCGTCGTCGTCGTTCGCGGTCCTGTCCGGGAGCCCGCACAGCCGCCTGAGCTCTCGCATCTTCCCCTTGCCCACGTACGTGCCAGAGTGCGGGTGTTTCATGCGCTGCGTCAGCGTCGCGACGACCTCGAGCCCCGCGCTCTGCGCCAACTCCGCGAGTTCCGCGAGCGAATCCTCCATGCCGTACTGGTTCTCGCGCTCGTCGCCCCGCTGACCGCCGACGCCCACGACGAGCACGCGCTCCTTCTCCGGGATCCAACCGTACATGTCGTCGCGCACGTCAGATCGCTGGTTCATCTCGCGCGAGATCTTTTCCTCGATGAGGGACTCCCACGAGGGCTGCGGCAGCGAGTCGAAGTCCTTGTTCGCGGGCGACGCGTGCGGTGGGGCGGGGACCCGCCCGCGATGGGACGGGAGGTGCCGACGCGCGCCGCGAGTGGACGGGCGCGTCACCGCCACGCACGCGCGCGGCGATATCGCGCGGGACCCGACGGTCGACGCGGGTGCGGCCCACATGGCGGCGGCGCGCGCGACCGAGTGGGTCGCGAAGAAACGCGGACGTGGCTGCGAGCTGGCGTGGAGCTGGTCCTGATGAGCGCTGGCGCTCGGACGGGACTTGGCACCCCCTCATCACGTCGACTGAGAAACCCTCAGCTGCGATTAGGGTTCGTGTGACAGTCAGTCAGAGATTTAAAGCGCCGACTTTAGGGTTGGGAGATTTTTTGAAAACGAGCAATTCGGTCGGGCACTCCGTCGTGGCCACTGACCGCAGCGCCCGCGCCCGTTCGCCTCAAACGACGGACGCCATGCGCCATTCGCAGGAGGCGACCGACACCGCGCTCGACTGGTGCATCGAGCTCATCTCGCAGAGTAACGTGCTCGAGGTGGGCGCCAAGTACGCCATCCTCGACGCGCTCAAGGACAAGATCTCGAGCGGCGAATTCTCGCCCACCACCAGGGTGAGCACGCGCGGGCGCCAGGCCTTCGCCCCCGTATCTCGCATCGCGCCGCGTTCCGCGAGCTCCCGCTCACCTATCCCCGTCAACCCCCCTCGCCTTCCTCCAGATTCGCATGTACGTCGAGTCCATCTCGCGGCTCACCGCCTCCGAGGAGAGCGGCCCGTTCATGCGCCTCAGACCGGAGAACGTCAACGAGGTGTTCCAGTCCCTCGTCAAGATGGGCGACGTCGCGCACGCGTTGAGGGACGATTCGATCCCCATGCCCACGATCACGCTCACGGCGCAGACGTACGCCGAAACGATGCTCACGCACCTCCGCCCGCCCTACCGCGACGTGGAGAACTTTGCCGAATCCGTCGACAATTACGACCTCGACGACGACGACTTCCAGAGCGCGAGCCCGTGGCTCGACGTCGAGGCGCTCGAGAACATCCGCGTCGACCTCAAGAAACAGGCGGCGCGCGTCACCGACGACAGGTGCGACGGGATCCTTCGGCGATGGAACACCGCCAAGGACACCCTCGTCGAGCTCGCCAAGTACTGCGGAGAGGTTCTCGAGGCGATGGGTCCGTCGTTTTTAGAGCGCGTCGCCGCGGACTTTCGATCGGGTCGGTACGCCCCGCCCTCCGCGGACGGCGTGTTGATCCCCGAGGATGCGATCCCCGAGGACTCACGGGCTAAGCGCAGGGAGCGGGAGCTGCTGGAAGCTGGACGCGTGCTTCGCGAAGCGTTCGACAAGGATCCGTTGTCGCCGAGCAACAAGAGGAAAGCGCCGCCACCCGCGAGTCGCGACGACGACGTCGAGGCGGCGGCGGTGCGCAGGAACGTCACCGCGTTCGAGAAGCTCAAGGCTGCGAACGCGGCGGTCGCGGACCCGTTGAAGGAGGCGCTCAGGGCCAGCGACGCGGCCGGCGCGGGCGGCGGCGGCGGCGGCGGGGGGCGGCAGCCGGAGGAGGCGGCGTGGAACGCCCTCGCCGCGGCGTACGAGGCGGAGGACGGATCGGACGAGTCGGACGAGTCCCCGGCGGCTCGAGCGGCCAAGGCCAGACGCGCGGTGTCGAGAGCGGAGGACCAGAAGAAGGTCGTCATACGCCCGCACCATCGCGGGGCTACGGCGCGGACGGTGGATTGGGATTCCCGCGGCGACGGCGGCGACGGCCCGGTCTCCGACGTCTCCACGCCTCCGACGACGAGGAAGGCGACGGCGCCCGTCCGTGCGATCGGGGCGAGGACCACGCGGGTGGGAACGTCGGGGAGGAAGGCGTACACGAGGTGGACCAGCGCGCAGGAGGAGGAGCTGCGAAGGCTGGTCGGCGTGTACGGGGTTGGGAGCTGGGCGACGATCTTGGAGGCGGGGCGGGACATGTTCGGCGCGGATCGCACGTCGGTGAATCTCAAGGACAAGTGGAGGGTGCTCACGAAAGCGCGGTGACGGCGCGCGGTTCGACTCGCGATTGTAACGTAAAAGATGGAACTTTTTCTAGCTATTGTCAATCTCTCGCCGCCGCCGCCTCGCTAAAACTCTCACGGCGGCACCTGGTACACGCCGACGGGAGCGAACTGCGCCTCCACCGGCGGCTTGGCGACGTCCCCTGCGCCGGGGTACCCCCCAATAGGGTGCGTCAGCATGATCTCCGTCGGATACGCCCTGCCGCTCGTGTTCGACTCGATTATGTCCATGACGTCCATCATTATGTCCTGCTTCATCGCGAGGTGCTCGGTGAGGGGTTTCTTGTGCACGTGGTGCTCCACGGACATCACCAGGTGATCCTCCTTGACCGCCGTGAGGTTCACGCGCACCGGAAAGTCGCGGCTGTTCACCCTCGGGTCGTTCGTGAGGAACGCCGTGACCTCGTCTCGAATCGCCGGGATCTTATCGCGGTCCGAAAAGAGCAGCCTCACGTCAAAGACGATGACGCGAGCGACGGCGCGCGTGACGTTGATGACGTTGGCGCCGATGAAGTATCCGTTGGGCACCGTGACCGGCATGGTATCCTTGGGTATCAGCGTGGTGTAGTACCAGCCGACGTTCTGTACTTTGTAGTTGGCGACGTTGGGGTCGGCGGAGCCCCGGAACTGTCCAGAGGGTAAAATGTAAATCTCCTCGCCCTCGGCGAATGGTCGGAGGATCGCGAGGAAGGTGCCGCCGAAGACGTTCTGAAGCGTATCCTTCATCGCTAGCGAGATGGCGAGACCCGCGACGGACGAGGCGCCGATGATGGAGCTCGTGGGCATGTTGAAGAGCACCAAGGTCTTCAGCGTGGCCGCTAGTAACACCCCCACCGTCACCGCTCGAGTGATCACCACCCGCACAGACCAGTGCTTCACGTTGCTGTATCGTTCCAAAATCACCGGTCCGTACCGGTTGATGAACATGCATTGGATCATCGCGAACCCCATGGTGTACGCACCGATGTCCATCGCGGCGCCGAGGTGCGTCGGAAACGCGAAGAGCTTCGAGCCCACGTCCCAAGCATACAGCCAGCACCACACGCCCAGCAGAGTTCTCGCCGGAAGCCTGAGCCAGTTGAGAACGCTAGCGTTCCACGCCGCCTCGACCGCGGCTTTATCCTCCTCTCCGTCGTCGTCCGGCGTCTCCTTCTTCCGTCTCATCGTTCGCACGAGGTCCCACAGTCTGCGCCTGCCCTTAGACACGATGAGGTTCCACGCGACGATGAGCCACGCGTCCTCGACGCTCCACTCGTCTCGCATGAGCTCGGTGAACATGCGGTCGACGGCCTGGATCTCGTTGGATACCGCGGCAAATGCGTTGTCGACAGCCTCTTGCGCCGCGGGTGGGAGCTGCACGACGTTCGGGTTGACGCGCGTCGTCCAGTGCGGCGCCGGCGCGGCGATCGCCGTCGCGGGGGGCTGGGGTGGCTTGGCGTGCGCGACGGTTGGGATGCCGATCGCCGCCGCCGCGAGCCCCGCCGCGACGGCGCACCCGCGGACGCCGCCGCATGATCCGCCCTCCGTCGCGGTGTTATCGCCCGCGAGGATCGATCTGGGTGGCGCGGGGGGGCGCTCGTCATCCGCCGAGGCGCCGGCGCGAGCGCGGATCCTCGGCCCACGGACTCGCGAGTTGTTGACCGTCATGGATATCCCGCCCACCATCGGCGCGGGCCTGGAGGGCGCCGACGCCCAGGGTCCGACGCGGCGGATCCGCGCGGGCGCGGTCGACGCGATGGGCGAAGAAGCGGTGCACGCGATCGCGGCCATATCTCGTATATACAGTGCCGTGCTTTGTACAGTGGAGCGCGCGGCGAGCGGCGCCCGCGGTTTGACGACAGCCACAAGAACCGCCGCTGGTACCGAAGGGACCATCGGCGCCACAACATGGCGCGCGCGCTCGGTTTGGCGCGGCTGGTCGCGTCGTCTCGGCGCGGATCCCTGGCGGCGGCGGCGTCCTACGCGACGTCGGCGCCGCCATCCCCGCCGCCGGCGCCCGGCCGTCGCGCGTCCGGCTCGTCCGATGACGCATCGACGATCCCTCCCCTGGCGTGCGAGTGGATCGAGCCTCCGGGGGATCAGTCGACGACGGGCGCCGCGACGACGGACGCCCCCGTGGCGCTGGTGCTGCACGGCCTGATGGGTAGCGGCCGGAACTGGCGCACGTTCGCGCGGGCGCTGTCGGCGCGTCTGGCGGCCGGCGGAACGCCGTGGAGGTTCGCGCTCGTGGACCACGTGTGGCACGGGCGCACCTTCGGCGATCGGACGCACCGCGAGTGGAGGAACCCTGCGCCCGCGACGGCGGTCGCGAACGGCGCGTGCGCCGTGGATCTCGCGGCGTCCGCCGTCGGTGACTTCGCCGCGCACGTGCGCGCCGTGAACCCGCGCTGCCGCGTCGCCGCCGTCATCGGTCACTCCCTGGGCGGCAAGATCGCTCTGCGACATCTCGCGAGACTCGGAGACGCGAACGCGCTGCCGTCGCACCCGACGCAGTGGTGGTCGCTCGACTCCGTCCCGTCCGCGGTGGCGCACCCCGACGATGACCCGCACGGCGTTCAGCGCGTCATCGACGCCGTCAGGAACCACCTGCCGAGGACGTTCGCGGCGCGCGAGGAGCTCGGCGCGGCGCTCGCGGCGATGCCGAACGCGTCGTTTCCGCGCGATCTCGTCGACTGGCTGGGGACGAACTTGGCACCCGTCGATCCGACCGCGCCGACGACGTCGCCTCTGACGTGGCAGTTCGACCCCGACGGCGCCGCGGCGCTGTACGACGCGTACAAGCGGGACGACGGCGCGCTCCGCGTCGCTCTGGATCCACCGACGGGGGGCGGGCGCGGGCGCGACGGTTCGTCTTCGTACCAACCGGGGCAAGTCGTCCACGAGGTGCACGTGGTTCGAGCCGAGCGGTCCACGCGGTGGCCGAAAGCGACGGAAGCGGCGCTCGTGGCGCGTGCGAAAGAAGGCGGGTCGAGGCTGCGGTACCACGAGGTGAAGAACGCGGGGCACTGGCTGCACGTGGACAACCCGGGGGGCTTGCGGGACGTGCTCGCGCCGGAGATGGCTCGCCTGTGCGCCAGTCTGACGAGTTGAGCGCAGCCGTTGTTACGAGTTGCTAAAAGTTACTCAGATTGTTAACTCTCGGCGAGGAATCCATCGGCGCTCACCACGCGTCGGCACGTCGGGCATCGAGGCGGGTCGCCAGCGCCGACGCACGCGTCCACGGCGGCGAGCGCGCATCGCAGGTGGAGCCGGTGCCCGCACGGCAGCTCCGCGACGAGCGAGTCGCCAGCTGTGTCGTCGTCGTCGTGATTTGTCCCCTCGTCGGCCCCGTCGCCTTCGTCCTCCCCCCCGTCGCGCGCGCTCGTCCCCCCCAGGCACACCGGACACGTCCAGCCGTCGTCCTCGTCCTCCACCCCGACCCCACCCTCGTCCTCGCCCTCGCGTGCGCGCGACCGAACCCTTCGCCTCGTGACGGCGCGCGCCCGCAGCGAAGCCTTGAGCGCCTCCGCGCGGGATCGCGCCCTGTCGGCCATCACGTCCGCGTAGAGGGCCACGTCCGATGCCCACAGGTCGGCGCCGACGTTCACGCGGACGTCGCCGTGCGCGGCGAACAGCGTCGCGTCCGAGCCGTACAGATCCGCGCCGCGCGGGAGCCTGCGTGAACGACGGGTGGAGAGGCGGGGTGCGTCACGCGAGGACGAGGGCGGGAGGCGATCGGGGCGCGGTGGGCACCTTTCGGGTCTGGTCGTGTCGTGTCGTCGAGGCGGAGGCGGAACGCGGTTCGGGCGGGCTCACCGATGGGAGAACAGCGCGGCGTCGGTGGCGTAGAGGTGCGCGTCCCTCCCCGGCGCCGTGGATTCACCGTCGCCGTCCGGTGACATCCCACCCCCGAGCGACGGCCGGGGCGCGCCCAGAATCTGACTGATGAACCCGTGGCCATC
>MDTE01038967.1_pt1 | contig 11225 bp, 10 predicted proteins | sample 811231 | NCBI WGS metagenome assembly MDTE01 (sample SAMN05326651, study PRJNA326480) | marine metagenome | isolation source: seawater | place: Indian Ocean: Red Sea | collected 2010 | reverse complement strand
TTATTATAGAAATGATAGAGACGCCATCAGACAGAAATTTAGAGATAATATTGCCGAGTGGCAGGCCGACCACAATCAGAATCAGAAGGAGCTCCCGCGCTCGACGAGTAGTTCTTCGAATTTTACCCTCTACTGGTCAGGCAGAATTAGTTTTACCCAGGCATGTCTCGGAACAAAAAGGAATTTCCTTCCTCTATCAGAAAACAAATTGGCTTGATGGACGCTTGATGAAATACCTGGAACCCATACCCTTCAAAGATGGTGAGACAGTTCCTTTTTTGGGCGAGTCTATAACGATTTTTCACTCGCATTCCTTCCAAGGAGACATTCATAGGGAGGGAGACAAGCTTATCGTTGCCGGGCCCAAGGTTAGCCTGTCAAAGACTATTCACGACTGGTATCGGCGGGAAAGCGGTGCCGAAATTACTCGCCGGGTCAAAAAGAAATCAAAAATGCTTGATAGGACTTACGGTCGATTAACAATCCGAGATACAAAGAGTCGGTGGGGAAGTTGCTCGAGTAAGGGTAACCTAAATTTTTCATGGAGGATCGTAATGGCTCCACCTTACGCATTGGACTATTTGGTAGCCCATGAAGTTGCACATCTTGTAGAGATGAACCATTCGATGCGATTTTGGAGTATCGTGGAAAGTTTATCCGATGAATTCCAAAGAGGCCGTCGCTGGCTCCGCCAAAACGGGCATGAGCTTCACCGTTATGGTGTGGAACCACCTATGAAAGAAGGACGAGAATCTGAATAAGAGTTATAGAATACTGCAGAAAAAATAACGACCGCACCCACACCCACCCAAATTTCTGGCACCTGGCCAAAGAAAAAATAACCAATCAGGCTCGCCCAAATAACCTTTGTAAAATCTGCTGGTAGAACCAGTGTCGCATCTGCATTTCGGAAAGCCTCTGTTAAAGCCAATTGCGAAATTGTGCCAAAGATTGCTATCCCTAAAAGCCAAAACAATTGTTCAACTGACGGCCATTGCCAAAAAACTAGGGCGAACATAAAAGCAAGAGGCGTTTGCAGAAGACTCGAATACAGAGCAACCGTAACGGAAGAATCAGTGCGGGTAAGTACCTTGATGACAACTAATGCAACTGCCCACAGGGTGTTTGACATCAAAACCATGAGTGCACCTAGAGATACCACCTGTACGCCTGGACGTAATATGATCAATGCTCCGACAACCCCAATGCCAAGAGCAATCCATCGACGTAACGTCATCTTCTCCCGCAAAAAAATTACCGCGCCGACCGTTGCAAACAGAGGTGCTGTTAAACCTAGCGATACAACTTTGGCCAAGGGCTCTAAACTCAATCCGTAAAAAAAAGCGAGCATGGCGACCACGTTTAAAATCGACCTCAAAACATGCAACCAAATTTTTTGGGTAATCAGCGGTCGCAACCCACCCCTCAGGAAAAGAGCAGACATAAGGACTAGACCAAACAGCTGTCGGAAAAATGCGATTTCAAAAACATGTAAGCCTGTGTATGACAGGTGCTGGACAGCCCCATTTGCTCCAGATATGGATGCTGCCGATCCAAGCATATACCCCACACCCTTTGCGCCGGGGGGCGCCGAGGCAAATCGGGCGGATATTCGGTTTTTTATATTGTCCATATATGAAACGTTGCAAGCTGGGCCTTCTTATATCACGTTTCTTGGTGGACAGCACAACTTAGCAGAAATCTGATAAACAATGCAGAGAAAACGCAAAAGCTTAAAGAAATTATGAAAACCAGTACCTTCGACTTCAATTTACCTAAAAATTTAATTGCCCAAGAGCCGGTATCGCCCCGTGATTCGGCACGATTACTCCACGTCGGGAACGAAATGAGGGACTTGGTGGTGAAAGACTTAATAACACTGGTAAACCCGGGTGATGTATTAGTAATCAACGACACGAAAGTCATCCCCGCACGCCTGCGGGGTAAACGCAATGAAGTATCAATTGAGATCACACTACATAAGAAAAATATCGACGACACATGGTGTGCCTTCGCCCGCCCCGCTCGCCGACTACACGAAGGCGAGACTATAAAATTTTCTGCCAATTTCTACGCCACTGTTCTAGAAAAAAGAGAGGCAGGGGAAATCGTTGTTAATTTTTCTGGGCAAGAATTTTTTAGCGGATTGGCTGAGAACGGCTTCATGCCATTGCCTCCTTATATTGATAGGAAGAACGCTAACAAAGAAACGGACCGACAAGACTATCAAACTATATATGCGGCAAACCCAGGCGCCGTTGCCGCACCGACAGCGGGCCTTCATTTCACTGAATCACTAATCACAAAACTTCGTAATTACGGAGTAGATATCGTAGAACTTACTCTTCATGTTGGCGCCGGCACATTCTTGCCAGTTAAGGTCGATGACACCGACAATCACAAGATGCACTCAGAAAGAGGGGAGCTCGGTGAAGATGCTGTTCATCGAATTTTAACAGCTCGAAAAAAAGGTAGCCGAATTATGGCCTGCGGCACTACAACAATGCGTCTTTTAGAAGCAGCGTCACCAGCGGTCGGAGAGCTCCTCCCGTTTAACGGCGACACTGATATATTCATCACCCCAGGCTACAATTTTCGGATTGTGGATAGGTTAATCACAAATTTTCATCTGCCAAAGTCAACGCTATTCATGTTGGTCTCGGCATTTTCAGGAATTGAGAAAATGAAGGCGGCCTATACCCACGCTATTCGCTCACGATACCGTTTCTATTCCTATGGGGACGCTTGCTTGCTAGAGAGGAACGAAAGTTCATGACGGCAACAGCGGCCACCAAATTTGAACTCATTACCACCGACGGGGTCGCACGACGGGGACGCTTATCGACTGCCCATGGCGAAATAAACACTCCAGCCTTTATGCCAGTTGGAACAGCGGGAACTGTTAAAGCGATGATGCCTGAGGATGTCGCGACAACCGGTGCCGAAATAATCTTAGGAAATACCTATCATCTCATGCTCCGGCCAACCGCCGAACGAGTGGCAAGGCTCGGGGGCTTGCATAAGTTCATGAATTGGCCAAAACCAATTCTAACCGACTCCGGGGGGTACCAAGTATTCTCCCTCTCAAAACGCCGTACGATTAATGAAAAAGGTGTGACCTTCCAATCTCATATCGATGGAGCAAAAGTCAAACTTACACCAGAACGATCAATAGAGATACAAAGATTGCTTGGATCTAATATTACGATGGTTCTTGATGAATGCACCGAATGGCCAATATCAGAGGAGGATGCCCGTAAATCAATGGAACTTTCTATGAGGTGGGCGGCTCGCTGCAAAACTGCCTTCGAACAAAGACCGGGTTTTGGGCTTTTTGGCATCGTTCAGGGGAGTATGTACCCAGAACTCCGCCGCGAATCTGTTGCACATTTAAAAAATATCGGATTCGAGGGATATGCTATAGGGGGTTTAGCGATCGGTGAACCACAAGAAGAGATGTTTGAGGTCCTTGAATATACCGTTCCGGCCTTACCAAAGGGGCGACCGCACTACCTCATGGGTGTTGGCAAACCTGCGGACATCGTCGGCGCTGTAATGCGCGGTATCGATATGTTCGATTGTGTCATTCCGACACGTTCTGGCAGGACCGGACAAGCATTTGTACGTGGCGGTTCTCTTAACCTTAGAAACGCCAAGCATGTTGAAGACAGTCGACCACTTGATGTGGCATGTAGGTGCCAAGTCTGCGCTAACTACAATCGCGCCTACCTCCACCACCTTATTAAAGCCGGCGAAATGCTGGCAGGCATGCTTTTGACATTTCATAACTTGCACTATTATCAGGATTTGATGGCTCAAATACGAGGATCAATTGAAAGCGGCACGATGAGTGATTTTGTCACTACTTTTGATAGAGAACAGAAAACCGGCGCAGTAATTTCGGAGACTGAATAGATGACGGAGTTCATTGATGACTTCTGACAGCAATGAAAAGCTAACTTTACTGGGTGCATCTGGATCCTTACCGACATCCCCAGATGAGGCCATACTCGAGCGCGTTTCTAACCCCCAAACTAATTCTTCGTATTTAGTGCGCTTTACCTGCCCGGAATTCACGAGCCTTTGTCCGGTCACCGGGCAGCCTGACTTCGCGCACTTAGTTATCGACTACGTCCCCCAAAATTGGCTTGTCGAAAGTAAATCATTCAAGCTTTACCTGGGCGCCTTTCGAAACCACGGCGCATTCCATGAGGATTGCACAGTGGGTATTGGAAAACGATTAGAGGAGTTCCTTTCACCACATTGGCTTAGGATTGGTGGTTATTGGTATCCGCGCGGAGGTATGCCAATCGATGTGTTCTATCAAAGTGGGTCACCGCCAGCAGAGCTTTGGATACCAGATCAAGGGGTCCCTAGCTATCGTGGGCGCGGGTGAAAAAAACAATAGAAAACGAGCCTGACGCAAAGGAAGCGATAAGAAGCCGTGCCCTTGAATTAGGGTTTGATGTTGTTGGATTTGCTCCTGCAGCGCTTAACGAAAATGCCCGAAATCGCCTTTCTGAATTTATTTCAAATGGTTACCACGGTGATATGGGTTGGCTAGCGGAACGCACCCAACAACGATCTCAACCAATAGATTTATGGCCGCGGGTTCAAAGCGTTATTGTCGTAGGGCTCAATTATGGCTCCGATGAAGATCCGTTAGAGGTAATTGGTAAACCAGAGCGCGGATCAATTTCTGTTTACGCGCGAGGACGTGATTATCACGATGTCGTCAAAAAAAAACTCCGCAGCCTCGCTCGCTTTATCGTGGATGAACTTAGTGGCGACGTGAAGTTCTTTGTCGACACTGCTCCGGTTATGGAGAAACCTCTCGCACAAAAGGCTGGACTGGGATGGCAGGGCAAACATACAAACCTGGTTTCAAAGACCGTAGGGTCATGGCTTTTCCTAGGCGAGATCTTTACTAACCTTTCGTTAGGCCCTGACTCTGAAAGTAAGGATATTTGTGGCAGTTGCTCACGTTGCCTGACAGCTTGCCCAACAGAAGCATTTCCAGCGCCTTACAAACTTGATGCTCAGCGATGTATTTCATACTTAACGATTGAACATAAGGGGCATATCCCCCGCGAATTTAGAAGAGCTATTGGAAACCGAATTTATGGTTGTGACGATTGTCTTGCCGTGTGCCCCTGGAATAAATTTGCAAAAAAAACTAATGAATTCGAGCTTGAAGCACGACTAGAGCTAAAGTGGCCGCGACTCGCCGACCTAGTGCAGCTAAATGATACTGATTTTAGAACTATTTTCTCGGGCTCCCCTGTTAAACGACTTGGTCGTGACAGATTCATTCGTAACGTCCTAATTGCAATTGGCAATAGCGGTATTTTAGAATTGGCAGCTCTTGCAAAGGCAAGATTGATAGATGAGTCACCTTTAGTAAGAGCAATGGCTGTATGGGCGCTCCTACAACTACTGCCAAACAAAAATTTTCAACAAATCCGTTTACATCACCGAAATAGAGAAACCAATATCGAAGTACTTAAAGAGTGGGATAATCCATATTAAATTTAATGCCGAAGCGGCACCTTCAGGTAGTCATGACGATCACCAGATCGAATAACAACGTCGATTTGGTGTGATCCTCTTACGATGCTGATCCTGACGTCTGAACCCGCGCCGCCAACCGCCCAAATTTTACGATACATATCCGGCAAGCTTTCAATGGCCTGCGATTCCACCTCTTCAACTATATCACCCACCTGAATGTCGGCTTTATCTGCCGGTCCGCCTTCGTGAACACCTGAAACCACCAGATGCCCCACAGCTTCTGTTGTTTGCATACCCAACCAAGGTTTAGCTTCTTTTTTCGCTCTGCCGGTATCAACCAACTCTTGATAAATAGGGGGCAATAAATCGATGGGGACAAACATATTTCCCTGGCTCTCGCTATTATTACCGCCTGGGTCTTGGACAAATAACGATCCGATCCCAACAAGAGTACCAGAGTCGGGTTCAATTAAAGCACCCCCACTCCATCGTGGGTGCATTGGTACCGTAAAAATCGCCGAATCGAGCAAATACTCCCAAGACCCTGCAAACTCACGTCGATCAACAACATCGCCTAATACTGCCGATGGTATGCCACCCGACGCGGCTACGATAATTTTCTCATTAGGCAATATCGAACTCACGTTGTTCGAAATGGTAAGGGGGATAAGGCCAAGTGGTTCAACGGTCCTAACCAAACCAAGGCCAGTTCGGTGATCATATCCAACTACCTGTGCTGGTATATCGGCACCATCCGGCCCACCAATTGAAATATCCGTGGCTTCAGTTATCAGATAACCTATTGTTACCAGGGTACCATCTTCATCGATCAGTACCGCGTTACCCTCCCTTTCGGTACCGAGATTACGTGCACTATGTGCGTCGGCCGGTATTTTTGACTTTAAAGACCTAACCGCCGACAGCCCAACTTCGAGATCAAAAGAAACGTCGTCTTCTGTAGGCTGCGGCTCTGGCATTGGGGGCTCGCCAAGGGGCAGTATACCATCGAGTCGATGCCCGTTAGCCCGTGTTATTTCAGTCAATTGCACTATCCTGTGAAAAATACAAAATTTATAGATGGCGCCTATTATCGGGAGGCGCGGCATTGGTGACAACACCCTTGGCCTTAACCTATCACCTATACCCGAAAATAGGCCAGTAACCCAAGTCGATTAAAGGTACTCCCTTGCCACATCGGAAATGTATTAGTTAGCGTTTTTATACCTTGCCATTCTCTTCAGGCTGACGCTTTAGATAAATGTAACCACCGTCGACCAAAAGGTTTGTCGCCGTCACGAAGGAAGAGTCCTCCGACGCCAAGTAAAGTACCGCATTTGCTATTTCCTCGGGTTGCCCCACTCGGCCAAGCATATGCAACTTACCGCGTGACTCATGAAACTCATCAGCTGTATCGAACCTTCGGCGGGTTCTAGGGGTTTCAATTACGCCGGGTGATATGGAGTTAACGCGAATATTATCATCTGCAACCTCTGCTGCTAAAATGGTTGTCAGGTGGATCAGTGCTGCCTTGGTCGTGCAATAAGCCGAACGATTGGGTACACCAATGGTTCCAAGCTGAGATGCCATATTAACAATTGCCCCGCCACCCGCCTTTTTAATTTCGGGAACAGCAAATTTGGACATTAAGAATGGGCCAGTAAGATTGACCGCAAAGGCCCGGTTCCAATCCGCAATTGGGAGCTCCTCAATTGGTGCATCAGGCGTTACCGCCGCCGCAACATTCACCAACACATGGAGACTACCAAAAGCTGCAACAGCGGCAGCCACCGCTGCTTTACCCTGGGATGGGTCCGCAACATCAATTACAATTTTTTCTGCAACGCCTCCAGAGGCTATGATCTCTTGGGAGACACTTTCCGCGGCTTCTTCACGTTCATCTGCGACTAAAACTTTAGCACCCTCACTAGCAAGCAATCGTGCCGAAGCACCACCAATTGCGCCGCCGCCGCCCGTCACGAGAGCAACCTTACCATTCATTTTATCATTTCTTGCCATATCGCTCTCCATCCAATTAGTTGTAACTTCGATCAAGCCGTCATGTGGGCGCCCCCATTTACGCCAAGTGACTGGCCTGTCATATATGTTGCATCAGCACTCAACAAAAAGTAGGCAACGGAAGCAATGTCAGCAGGTTGCCCTATTCTTCCCAATGGCACCCTACTGCCGCGAGAACGCAATTCCTCAAGCGTGGTGTCTTCGAGTGGCTGGGCTGTTTCCGCAACACCCGGCATTATGCTGTTAACCCTTACATTATGGGGAGCCCATTCCTTAGCGAGACCTTTAGTCAGAGCGATAATTCCAGCCTTACTCACACCATAATGTACGGCGCGCTCACGTGGAACCAGCGCCCGACCCGAGGAGATATTTACTATCGCACCACGATTGTTGTCCACCATGTTACGGCCAGCTGCTCGGGCGCAAAGGAAATACCCTGTGAGATTTATTCTAAGTACTTTTTCCCAAAGCTCCAATTCCATTCCCAATACCGTAGAACGCGGAAAAATACCGGCATTATTTACAAGCCCATAAATGCCTCCCCAGTCATTTATCACTGATATAGTGGTAGCTTCCACAATAGTTTCATCACTAACGTCCACCGTATCTAACCGAACCGTCTCTGCACCAGCTGCGCAGCACAAGGCTGCCGTTTCTTTTAAGCCTTCCTCTTGGATATCCCACAAAGCTAGCTTCGCGGCGCTCTGAGCCATCCGAAGCGCAATCCCCCGCCCTAAACCCTGGGCCGCACCCGTAATGATTATGCCATCACCCGCTTGGAAGGCCGCCGGTTTTATATCATCTAACATAGCAACCTCTTTACTGTTTCCTGGGAGGTAGGGTATGCGCCGATATTACTAGACGCAACGGCAGCGTCACCATTTGACATAGAACATCGCGGCGCGCAAATTGCATATCAATGTCAAACTCTCCGAAACCCCACCCTTCACTCCTGCTGGTTTACTCACGAATTCTCGAGCGGTGGAATCTGATTTCTCCGAATGTTCGCGGTGCTTGTTTTGTGATTGTTGGGGCCTTTTTACTCATTGTTATGGCTTCGCTGGTCAAGCATCTAGGAAAAACATTACCTGCTTTTGAAGTCCTTTTTGTCCGCTTTCTTGCGGGTCTGATCGTAATTACTCCATTAGTCTGGAAAATGGGTTTTAAAATTATCGCAACCTCTAAGCTTCATCTTCATGCAGCAAGGGGGTTTGTGGGATTTATGGGTAACCTTTGTTTCTTTTTTGCGCTTATCCACATCACTCTAGCTGACACTGTTACGATTCAGTTTTCCCGTCCGATGGTCATGATTTTGGTTGCCGCCTTGTTTTTAAATGAAGCTATTGGATTAAAGCGCGGGATGGTCACGATCCTCGGCTTTAGCGGGATTTTATTAATCACCAAACCATTTGGCGATGGGTTCGACCCATGGTTTATCGTTGCACTTGGTGGGACCGTTTTTGGTACCGGTGTAGTCCTGACAATTAAGCTACTGAGCCGAACAGAGGAAACCGTCACTATCATGTTTTACTTCGCCCTATTTACAACCCTTTTAGCTTTTATTCCTGCAATGATTGTCTGGGAAACGCCGACTTGGACGGAATTTATTCTTCTTATCCTGACTGGCACTCTTGGAATCGTCGGACAGGGTCTGTTCACGCATGGTGTAGGGCTCGGAGAAACAAGCTTCGTCATGCCATTCGACTACATGCGAATTGTCTATGCATTTGTCCTCGGTGTGATTTGGTTTTCGGAGACACCGGGCTGGTGGAGTTATGGTGGCGCAGCGATAATTATTGGGAGCAGCGTCTATCTGCTCCGCACAGAAAACTCCCAAAAGGCTATGGCGAAAGATAGCTGAAGCCGTTATTGATAAGGGTATAAATAAAAATATATCAGGGGGAAATTATGACAACTTTGATTACCGGGGCAGGACTCGTCGGCACTTCTTACGCACAACAGGCTAACCGCCGCAGTGAGCAGGTCATTTTTGTGGACCCTATTCCACGAGAAGATTTTATCCGTAGCAAGATGGGAAACGCTGATTTTACCTATTTAAATGAAGACGTCAGGAGCCTCCCAGGCCTAATTTCCACAATCAACAAATACGAAGTCGACACAATTCTAAATACTGCTTCAGTGATTGGCAAAAGAGTTAACGATCCAATTCACTTTGGCTATTCCCTAAATGTTGGTGGGACACAGGCTGTCGCCGATGCCGCTCGGCTGACTGGCATTAAGCGAGTACTCCACATTAGCACCTTTGGCGCCTATGACTGGAGAAAGGTCGGCAAGGGTCCAATCCCGGAAGATGATCTTCTCGGCACTGGTACGGCATACAGTAACTCAAAAGTAGCACAGGAAATGATCATCGAAGCTTATGCAATAGAGTCAGGTTTCGATCTATTTATGTTACGATTGGGTAATGTTTTTGGCGTCGGGCATTTTTGGGGAGGTTCTGGTGGAGGCCAAAAGGTACAGGATTTAGTTATGGCTGGGATCACCGGCCAGCCAGCAAAAATACCAGAAGAACAGACCATGGATTTTGTCTACCTTTATGCCAAGGATTGTGGCCGGGCAATAGATATATGTGCAACTATTGACGCTCCGTCAGAGAATGTTTTCAACATCGCTTATCCCGTTACGACTTCTTTTGAAGAACTTGTGGCATTGATTAAAGATCAGCTACCAAACTTAAGAGTAGATATTGTTCCGGGAACTCCTCCCGTAAACAGAGCAGCACCGCTTGATATTAATCGTGCAAAAGAAATGCTTGGCTGGGAACCAGAATTCTCCATGCAGGATGCTTTTGCCGATTACATAGCCGACCTCAAGGTTCAGCTTGAAGGGTGAACTTGAAAGGAGACAGTGGCAACGATTTCAATCTCTCATTAACGAAAAAAAGCCTATTTTTATTCAACAACATTGATGGTGCTTTAATGTTCAGTTTTTGCTCATAAATTTTCTGGCGGAGACGACCCAGTAGCACTAGAGTTGATAAAAACATTATCGCTAAAAGCGGTATTGACCAAAGGGGGAGACATAACGTGATCTCTATAAGCGAACTCCACAAAGAATTTTTTGTGGATGACGGCAAAGTAGTTGCCCTGAACAAATTGAATATTGAAGTAAATGCTGGTGAATTTTTTGTCATTGTTGGGGCAAGTGGATCCGGAAAGACCACCCTGTTGAGGTCGGTCGCTGGTCTAGAAACACCAGACTCCGGACAAATTGATATCTCTGAACGAACTATTTTTTCCAACAAACCTCCCATTTGGGTGCCTCCGCAAGATCGTGGTTTTGGTATGGTATTTCAATCTTACGCGGTCTGGCCACATCTAACTGTTTTCGATAACGTGGCCTTACCGTTGCGTGAGGGCACACAAAAGATAGCTAGGAACGATGTTCGTGCCAGAGTTAAAGAAGCGCTCGCTATGGTCCAGTTGGAGGAACAAATTGACCGACCCTCTACATTGTTGAGTGGGGGGCAGCAGCAACGCGTTGCACTCGCAAGAGCAATAGCGGTTAACCCGAAAGTGCTCTTAATGGATGAACCACTGAGCAACCTAGATGCACGTTTGCGGGAGGATGTTCGTGGCAAAATTCGTGGCCTCGCAAAAAACTTAGGAGCCACGGTACTTTACGTAACACATGACCAAATAGAAGCAATGGCTGTCGCTGACAAAATAGCTTTGATG
>MDTE01185416.1_pt1 | contig 11228 bp, 26 predicted proteins | sample 811231 | NCBI WGS metagenome assembly MDTE01 (sample SAMN05326651, study PRJNA326480) | marine metagenome | isolation source: seawater | place: Indian Ocean: Red Sea | collected 2010 | reverse complement strand
TTTGATATGGCTGTAAGAAGAGCTTATAAATTTTTAGTATCATTACTTGATAATGAAGATAAAAAAGAAATGGGCTTAAATGAACAAATGTACATTGATGATGATGAATTTAATAAGGAAATGGGTATATCTAAAAAAGATGCATTAAAGAAAGAAATGATGTTTCATGTTGACCAATTAATAGATGGTAATATAGACATGAACGATTTTATGAATGTAGTAGAAGAAATAATGGCAGAAGTAAAATCAATGAAAGAAGAAGATGCTATTGAAGATGAGCCCGTAACTGAAGATATGTTTGGTCCAGTTAAGTTTCTTAAATCTAAGGGTATTAGTGATGATGTAATTAAAGATTTTATGAAAATGCATTCTAAAGATATTATAGGTGCTAGTGAAGATGAAATCATGGATGAATTTGAAAACTTTAGATCAGTAAACTATGATTACATAGATGAAGATTTAAAAGCACATTTTAAAAGATTTAAATAGTGCAGGTGCACATTTCCAAACAAAATTAGAGCGCATTAGCGCTCTTTTTTTATCTGTATATATTTATTATCACGTTACCCTAAATTTATGGATATTAAAATAATTGGTTTTAGGCTACCAACAGGTACTCCTGATCCTACAAGGCATACTTCTTGTGGTTGGGTTGCCATCTGCGATAACAAAGAAGTTGGTTGGTGTAATTTAACTTTTTTACCTAATAATGTACTTAAATATGAAGATTCATTTGTGTCTCCCCATTATAGACGTAAAGGCATTTATAAAAAATTATATGAAGCAAGGGAAGACTATGTAACTAGATTATTTAAAGGTTGTAAAATAATATCCTACTGCAAGCCCTCTACATTAGAATTTTTTAAAGATAAAGGATTTATTGAAAAAGAAATTATAACTCTTGTAGAGAAAATCGCGTAAAAATTTGGTTACCTGAATATTCTTTCGTATATTTACGTGTTAAAAAAATTAAGGTTATGTCAAATCCACTAATAGAATTCTTGTTAGATAAAAAATCAAAAGGTCTTCCTATGAATGTAGGAGAAGCTATGTCTAAAACTGATACTTGGGTTGGTGATTGTGAAGAGGGTTCTATGGGCCTTTTAATGAATCATTTTAGATTAGAATGGGAAAAAAATAATAAATAAAAGTTATGAATTATACGTTTAGAAATTTAAAGTTTAGACCTAAAAAATACGATAAAAAATGTATTGCAGCTACTTTGGAATTAAAACCTAAAGTATTCCTTTCAGTAGTAGCAGGACCTGGATTGTACAGTTCACCAGGTGGTATTAGCAAAAATAGAGATGACTTTGATGACTATCCTGATTCAAATGAATTTGTTTCATTTGAATGTGCCATTATTGATGAAAATATAGATGATGAGTTTCAAGAGTGGCAAGTTAAAGGTTGGCAAACCAGAGAAGATATTAATAAATTAATTATAGAATATGGCACATCAGACAGTAAGTAAAAATAGATTTAAAACTTTAGCAAGTGCATTGCTAAAAGAAAATATTATAGTTGAATACCAAGTTGATTGGAGTATGACAACTACTAGTGGTGATTATGGTTATACAGATCAACCTAGATTAGGTACTGGAAATTATAATGGAATTGAAGGGTGGTATTTTACTAGAAATTGTAATGATAATTTTACACCTAAACAGAAAAAATTAATCAAGGAAATACTTTTAAAAAAAGGATTTAAATGTAAAAGTATTAGTGATTATGAAACAGAATGGGATGGGGATAGATATTATCCACCTACTATTGGATTTGTAGATAATAAGTAATATGAATAAAAATACTAAAGAAAATTTATATTATCAAGTCAACAGAATGTTAGACTTGCTGACTGATAGAGACATAAGGTCAGTTGAAATAATGTTAGAGGGTCTCAGAAAAGAAATTCAAGATGGCATCTATGATTAAATGTGTTATATGTGAAGCTCCTATTAAGGACTATGGTCACAATCCTGATCCTATAAGTCAAACAGGTAGGGCTTGTGATTCATGTAATTCATTAGTTATAGTTGCTAGAATAAAACAAGCATACTCAAATAATTAATATGAAAGTAGAAAGACAAGTTTTGCATTATTGTTTTGATAAGGCAAAAGAATTTATTAAATTGGGGGAACGTGATAAGGCTAGGGACTATTGTGATATGGGAATAGCTTACGTTGCTGGTAAAAAAGAAAATGGAATGAGCGGAGATGATTTAATTGAAGATGTTAAAATAAATCTTTGGTTAGAACGTTTTTGGATGTTTCTTGAAAATAAAAAATTAATGTTATGATAGAATTATTAAAACATGTATTAGGGATTTGTGGTGACCATTGGCACCCTAATATTTGGACAGCAGCTGCCTCGTCACCAATAATAGCTTCCACAGTTTATTATGTTAAATGTAAATGTGGAGGATGGTTTAATCATAAAAAAGAATGTAAGCATTATGAAAAAAGTTAAATTGTATTTAGAATTATACTACCCAGTTATTTTATCATTTTTATCATTTTTATACTCAGTATCATTATGGTTTGGTGGTAATAAATTAGAGGGTATATTTGTTGGAATTTGGGTTCCTTCAATTTTAGCATTTGCTATAGCAATTAGACAACGTAGAAATGATTTTTTTAGGCAACAAGCTTATAAAAATAGAAGAAAAGGTAATTATAGGAGGAAAAGAAGATGATTACTGGTAATATGTTAATTATGTTTATAGTAGGATTTATTATATTCTGTTTTTACATTGCAGGATTAATATATGCTATCTATTGGGGTCATAGTACTCAAAGAAAGGAAATGGAAAATGATCCCGAATTAAGAGATTATTATAATAGACATCATAACTACGATGGTGAATTTGATTGGAGTAAAAACCCACATGTTGAAGAAACAGATAGTTATGTTAGAAATTTATTTAAAAATAAACCTACTAAAAAGAAAAAAAATGTAGGTAAATCAACTTATTGGGATTAATATGTGTAGTTCAGGAGCCCATTATATAGACCATGAAGAATTGGAAGAATTAAAAAGAATGTATAAGGAGGAGAATGAAGGTACTCCCCCAAAATACATTTGTAGTTATTCAGGTTTACCTTCATTATTAATTTATCAAGAAGATGACATTAAACGATAATGATATGGATAAAATAGGTAAAATATTATTAGTAATATTTTGTTTTTTAATGCTTATGTTTTCAATAGAAAGCAATGCTCAAACCTTTACAGTAACTAAATGTGATATGCATGATCATTATGTCATTGATTTTATTGATGAATATAATGATTCATATTATGTTAATGGTGATAAAGTAATTATTAAAGGTAAATTGGATTTAACCCAAAAGGAGTATAAACAATTAATTAAAGATATTAAAAAAGCACTAAAATATAAAGAATATGAAGTTGATAGACCAAGTTACGCTGTAATTAAGTATTCTTTTATTAGGGATAGTGTATGGGTTTATTATAATAAAAAAGCTTTTAGTGCTGTTAAATTAGATTTAGAATATTTAAATAGTAAGTTATGAGTCAAATAGTAGAAATTAAGAAAAATAAAACTAACTATGTTCAAATTGAATTACGTGAATATGAAGGTCATCCTTATGTTGATGTAAGAGAATTTTATGATGCTGAAGATGGTAAACGATTGCCTACTAAAAAAGGTATTACGTTTTCCCCCAAAGTATTAGAACAAGTAATAGAAGGTTTAGTACAAGTTCAAAATAATTTAGATAAATAATGGATTTTAAAATTATAGGTTTAGCACATGGTCCCCTATTTGGGTTTCAATATATAGATAAGGAACATGAGGATGACTGGAATGAGTTTAACATTTATTTATTAATTGTTTGTTTAAGCTGGAGATGGTTTTAAAGTCGTTTTTATTAGGAGTATTTTGGTTTTGTTTAGCTCATATATTTTCATTTTATCAGTTAAATGGGCAATTTCTAAAATCCACTGATTGGTTTAGAAATAATGAATTTATAGTAGCTTCATTTGGAGTAGTACTATCATTTTTTTACATTTGGGGAACTAAACATACTGTAGAAGGTATGAATGGGTTACTTTGGCCAGCTAGATTTGTTGGTTTTGGAGTTGGAATGATATTTTATGCTACATTAGTAAATTTTCATTTTAATGAAGGTATTACACCCAAAACATGGGTTAGTTTAGCATTATCATTTTTATTAATATGCATCCAGGTATTCTGGAAGGATTAAATTATTTATATGTTTAAAATAATAAACGGGTTATATTACTCAGAACATGATTTAGATATTGATCATGATTTAATTTTACAAGAAGTAATAGATTCAAGAGAAAAACCGGAGGATAGTTCACATTATAGTAGACCTCATCAGTATGATGTAGATAGTGTACAACATACCTTTTATGAGGATACTAATTTATATGATACAACTTATCTTACTATGAAAAATGCTGTTGATAAAGTTATGGATAGTATATTTGAACCTGGTAGAATGGAGATAGAAGAAGCATGGGGTCATATTATTCCTCCTAATGAACAAACAATGATACACGATCATGGAGACCCATTTAATGATTTTTTAGGTGTTTCTTGGGTTTATTACCCACATGCACCTAAAGATGCAGGTAATTTATGTTTTATGTGTAGTGTAAATAATAGTAATTATGTATATCAAACTGAACAGAAAAAAGGTAAATTATTTATATTTGGAAATTATGTAATGCACTTTACACCTAGAAATGGTAGTGGCATAGATAGAGTTTCAGTAAGTGGTAATCACATGGCTACTGATATGTTAAAAAATGAATTATTACAGGATTATGATTATAATAATCCATTTTGGAAATATCACGGTAAAAAATAATGAAAGCAGGTAAAATTTGGGGTAATACTGAGTTAGTACATTCAAATGGTGTATTTGAATTTCATAGAATTGAATTTAAACAAGGATATAAATGTTCAGAACATTTACATAAGTTTAAATGGAATGGTTTTTATGTAGAAAGTGGGACTATGTTAGTTAGGGTTTGGCAGGATAAAGATCAAAAAGGTTTAATAGACGAAACAATATTACATAAGGGTGATTTTACTACAGTTAAACCTGGTAAATACCATCAATTCGAAGGATTAGAAGATGGGGTTGCATTTGAATTATATTGGGCAGAATTTGACCATAATGATATTGAAAGAAGAACTATAGGTAAACAAATATGAAGTGGAATATAGCAATTGCTATACCGGCTAGATTAAATAGTAATAGGTTAAAACATAAAATGTTATTACCATTTGATGGTAAACCCTTAATTCAAAATGTTTTTGAAAAAGTAAATAAATTTGGATTTGATACTTTTGTTTTAACAGATAGTAAAAAAATAGCAAAATTAATTCCATCTGAAAATGTTATAATAACAGACAAAGCTGAAAATGGTACTGCACGTATTTGTTCTTGTTTTACTGATTTTTTTGATTATGATTACATAATTAATATCCAAGGTGATATGTTAGATATAACATATAAAACTATTGAACCTATAATTAATAATATAAATTCAGATAGACAATTACTTACGGCTTATACTAAAGGATATAATCCTAAAGGTGTCAAAATTATACATCAAGATGGTTATGCATGTTGGTTTACTAGAAGGGATATTGGTTATGGTGATAGACATTTAGGTATTTATGCATACCCAATTATGTTTTTAGATAGATATAGGGGTTTAACTGAAAATTATCCTGAAGAGGATTTAGAACAAAATAGAATATTAGGTTCTTTTTGGAGGATAAAGGCAATAGAAGTAGAATATAATGGAAGAGAAATTAATAATAAAAATGATTTATGAGTAGACCAATTGTAATAGCAGGTCCATGCCAACATGAAAATTATGAACATAGCTATAAATTAGCTAAACATTGTAAAGATGTTTGTGATTTATATAATATAGATTATTATTTTAAAGCTAGTTTTGATAAGGCAAATAGAACATTTGATTATTCATCTAGGGGTTTGGGTTTAAATGCTTGTTTTAGTGATTTTAATGAATTAAGGAAGGAATTTAAATTAACTACTGATTTTCATGAAACACATCAAATAGATAAATTAGATGTTGATGTATATCAAATCCCAGCATTTTTATCTAAACAAACTGATCTACTTCAAAAAGCAATGTCAAAAGATAAAATTGTTAACGTTAAAAAAGGACAATTTATGCCTCCTGGAGGGATTAGTGGTATTATATCTAAAATAGGTGATCAAAATGTTTGGATAACAGAACGTGGTTCATCATTTGGTTATGGTAGGACAATTATTGATTTTGAAGGCATTCAATATATAAAAGATAATTATAATGTACCTATTTTTCTAGATATTACTCATAGTATTAGCCATAGAAGATATGCTAGAACAATGGCTGGGTTAGCTGGTAATATGGGATTAAATTTATTTGTTGAGGTGCATGATGATCCTGACAATGCACCTTCAGATGGTAAAAAAATGGTTAAATCATATATGTTTGAAGATATAATTAAACATTACTATACAAGTTTTAAATAATGAAATATAACTATAATTATTTATTAGAACATCAAGATAAGGTTTTAAAAACTATGCCTAATCATGATTCCTTACCTATTATTGAATATCAAATTAAAAACAATTATGTTAATAACCATAATAGAATTACTTATGATTTTATTAATTCTAAGGGTTGGAAAGAATATGAAAGGTTTGATCACTTTTATAATAAAAGATGTGGTTATTTAGAAAGTTATGATGTAAAAAAGGCATTATGGTTAATACCTCAAGATGGAATTCAATTATTAGATAAAAAATTATATAAAATACCAATAAATGAGTGGACATTTGATTTACTAAAACCATATATGAAATATTTGGCTTGGCATTTTTCTATTGATATGATGGGAAAAGATAAATATCCTTATAGATGGGGCTATATTAGATCAATTTTGCATTATGATGCTATAGATGAAGAAAAATGGAATGATGTTTTTTCATTCATTCAAAGCTTTTATGATAATATTGATAAACCTAATTATAAATTTAAACCTGATCAAAAAGGTAGATGGAATAAAGTATTAGGTTGTTGTTGGAGTTGTATTGAAATGGGTTTACCTGAGGTTGCACTATGGATGGTAGATATTTTATTTAAAATGTTTGGCCCTATTGAAAAAGAATTAAATTGTAAATTAAGAGATGTATTTACTGTTCAAGTAGATCATAGAATAAGAATACTAGGTACATTAAGTTATATTAAAGCATTTGCTCATAAAGGTTTAGGGCAAAACGAAGAATATTATAATACCTTAAAGTATTATGTAGATTATTTTGAACAAGGAAATAAAGCACATTACTTAATTAATAATAGAGTGTTAGAAGCTTCAATATTAGTCTATAGTTATAACCCCACAGCAGACAATAAGAAAATAGCAGAGTCTATATCTCATTATAACTGTGGAAAATATTTAGATGAACCAACTGAATGTATGAGAGAAAGAGGATTAATTATGTTTGATTATATTAAAACTTTCTATAAAAAAGAATATGAGGAGTACAATAGTAGAACCTAAAGTAGAAAGAGCCGTTATTGAAATAAATGGAGGTTGTAATTATACTTGTCAAATGTGTCCCCAAACAAACCCAGGTAGGCATAAGGGTTTTTTAAGAACAATGAAGCTAGATGAGTTTGAGGGATATGTTCTGCAATGTGTTGATAGAGGGGTAAAGGTAGTAAATTTAGAAGGTTCTGGTGAAGCAACATTAGTTAGAAAATTACCTGAATATATAAAAATTTTAACTAAACATAATGTTTTATCCTACATTTTTTCTAATGGATTTAAGTTTAGAAATAGTTTTATGGAACAATGTGTAGATGCTGGATTAAGTAGATTACGCTTTTCTATTATAGGTTATAATGCTCCTAAATATAAAGAATGGATGAATAGAGATGCATTCGATTTTGTTAAAAAAAATGCTATTGAAGCTCAAGAATATATAAGTAAAACTAATGGAGTAACTGAACTAGCATCATATCATTTAATAACTGATAATGATCAGTTAGATTTTGAAATTGAAGAATATAAAAAGAATTGGATTGAACCTACTGGAACGTTGGCTGAAATATGGAAAATGCATAATTGGTCAGGTGCCTATGATAATCCTAATAAACGTGAAGGTAATTTAAAAACATGTGGTAGACCATTTGCACCAGAAATTACTATTAGAGCAGGTGGTTTAGATGGAAAAACAGGTGCCGTTCATCCTTGTTGTCAAGTATTGGGTAGAGATGAAGAAGCGGTTTTAGGTCATTTATCTGAAAATACATTTGATGAAGTATGGAATGGAGAAGAATATCAAAAATTACGTGAGGGACACATTTCTGGTAATTATCCTTCATATTGTAAGGATTGTGATTTTTTAGTAGATGATCCTGAGGTATTAGTTTATACTAATCATAATAGGAGTGTACATACCTTACCAGGTACTGATTTCACTTTAGAGAGTTTTAGATAATGAAAAAAAATTTTAAACATTTAGTTATAATAGGTCATCCCGATCATAAATCATTTTGCTATAATGGTATATTTAAAACTATTATTAGGCAAATGAGAAAACATAAAGAAAATTATAAAGTAATTGACTTATATGAGGATAAATTACATAATGATAGAAATGATCTAATCAAAGAATATCAGGATTTAATTACTTGGTCAACACATATCTATATTGTTTCTCCAGTTTGGTGGTTTAGATTAACACCTAAACTTGAAACATTTTTTGACCAAGTCTTTACTCCTGGATTTGCTTACAAATTTGTTAATTTTACTAAACTATATGCTTATCCAAAACCATTTCTAAAAGATAAAAAGGTAAGAACCTATATTACTCATGGAGCACCTATGCTACCTGTAGTTACTTTATATTTAAATTCAGTTAAACTAAGATTAGTAATGGGTGTTTATACATTTGTATTTGGTTGGAAATTAAGTAGGTGGTTTAAAACAAAACAATTTTGGTCAGTACCATTTGTTTCAGATTCCAAACGTAGGAAATATTTACGTGTAGTTAAAGAAGATATTAGAAAAGATTTAGGGTTATGAGAGTTTGCAATAAATGTGAAATTAAGAGGTATGATTGGATGTTTAAAAACAACCGAAAAAAAACATGCTTAAAATGTGAATATTCTTTTTGGCAACGTGTTTTAAGGTTTATGGTTAGAAGTAGAGAATTAACACCATTGGAGAGAATGTCTAGTAGAGTAGGTTATATGGGTGCAGGTTTTTTAATGGCTGGTCAATGGACTGTAGAACCTATTTTGTTTATGATTGGTTTTTGTTGTGTTTTATTTCAAGTAACAGTGCGTAAGCAATGGAACCTTGTTATATTGCAGTTAAATGGTTTAACAGCTTGGACAATACATTTTTTTAGTAATTTATAATATGAAATCAGCATATCAAGACGGTAGTTTACATTTATTAAATCCAATTCCAGTATGGAAACGTATTATTACTGAAGAGGAGGTTGGATGTAGTATAGAAGTATTCAATAATAATTTAATAAATGCTGCTAAACAACATTACCAAAATTGGGAAGTTGAAGTACCAGATGAAAAACATTTAGATAAATCATCTATAGGTAAAGAATCAATCAATGAATTAAGTAATAGGGAAATATTTTCCCATTCAGAAAAACCATCCATTGGTAAATGGCATGCTGTACCCACTAATAATTTTTTAAATTTAGAAATATCTGAAGTAAGACAGTTAAGAGATATTTTAGTTGGGGATTATCAAACAGCATTAAAACAATTTGCTAATTTAGAATTTGATACTACTTATAATTTAAATGAAATTAATACTTTGTTACCTAAAATGGATGAAAGTTGGATCCAATTTTATAAAAATGGTGATAACAAAGTGTTACATAACCATTTACGTTATGAAGCATCAGATAAGTATAAACATATATGGGCAGGAGGATATTATATAAATGATGGCAAACCAGATGAATGGCAACCATATAGTGGAAGATTTGAATTTAATATTAGGCACAATAGATATTTTATAAAACCAAAAACAGGAATGATACTAATGTGGCCTGGAGATATACTTCATGCTGTAAACCCCTTTTATGGTAGTGAAGAAAGAATTTGTATTAACTTTAACCTACATTCACAATGACAAAAACCAAATTAACTAAAGAACAAAAATTAGAACGTATTAATCAAATTGCTGAGATGATTTTAGAATTAAAATTAGCTAGACCTACAGTTAAAAGTAAAATCACAATTCAAAAATTACAACAGGAATTAAATAAACTAACATTATCAGGTGAATTATAATATAATTTATCATAATAATATTGCTTACCAAATTGTTGATGAAGTTTATGTACATAATTTTCAAAATAGTGATGGCAGTGTAAACCAAAAAGTATTAGGAATGTATGTACATAGCAAGGGAGCTAATCATGTATTGCAAAAACAAAATAAATTTCTAATATGTCACGAAATAGAAGAAGCGGAAATAATTGAAGAAAATGCGCAATAGATTTGGTTACCGTAGGGAAGAGTCGTATATTTACCACGTTAAATTAAAATAAATAAATATAAAAACAATTAAGGTTATGAACAATTCAGTTAAAATTAAAAGAGGTCGTCCAAGTAAAAATGTATTAGGTGGAAATGTAGTTAGTAGATTTAAACCAAGTACTATGATGATGGATGATTTTAAATTTGATCCCCAATTATTTATTCCAATGAAAACTGGTACTAAAGTTGATAATATTCTTTCCAGTGAAGGTGGTGTAATGAAAGGTACTAATGTTGCTTTTGTTGGAGATCCAGGTGTTGGTAAAACTACTGTATTATTAGATATGCTTTCTAATTTACAGAAAAATGGTAATAAAGTATTATTCATATCAGGTGAGATGAATCAGATTGATATGGTTGGTATGGTTAAAAGATTTCCTAAATTTGGTAAATTACCTATTTTATTTATGGGTGATTGGATTGATAGAGATCCATTAGTTATTTTAAAATCAATCCTTAGTGAAGGATGGGATTCAGTTTTAGTAGATTCATTTGCAGAGCTTGCAGTTGCAGTTTGTGATTTTCATGGTGGTACTATGAAAAATGCAGAAACTCAATTATTGAATTTATTTGAAAAACATAATAAAGCTGAAAATCAAAGTAAAAGAAATACTAATTTCTT
>MDTE01053458.1_pt1 | contig 11228 bp, 13 predicted proteins | sample 811231 | NCBI WGS metagenome assembly MDTE01 (sample SAMN05326651, study PRJNA326480) | marine metagenome | isolation source: seawater | place: Indian Ocean: Red Sea | collected 2010 | reverse complement strand
GGAACTGGTGTTTCAATCAGTTCAGGTGAAGTTAGTATCGGTCAGGCAGTTGCAACAAACAGTAATGTTCAATTTGCAAACTTAACACTTTCAGGTGACTTAACAGTTAACGGAACAACAACAACCGTATCTTCTACTAATACAGTAGTTTCAGATACATTGTTAGAACTAGGAAATGGAACATCAGGTTCACCTTCAAATGACGCAGGTTTAGTTATTGAAAGAGGAAGTTCAGACAATGTATTCATTGGTTGGGACGAGAGTGCAGATGCAATCACATTTGGTACAGGTTCATTTACTGGTGCATCTACAGGTAATTTAACAATTACCCCAAGTGCAGTAAATACAGGTGCAATTACAATAACAAACGCAACAAATAGTGGTGGTACAGCAAGAAATGTATATCAATCAACTTCTGCACCTACAAGTTCAGACGGTGCAGTTGGTGACTTATGGATTTTATACTCTTAATTGAGTGAGTGAGGAAATAAATGGCGTCAGGTTCACAGAAGGTTAAAACTCCTTCGGGTTGGAATGCAACTCAAGGTGCTTGGGTAAAAACAGGCAGTTCGACTTGGAAGGCAGTAGACCAAATATATCTTAAGACACCCGATGGGTGGAATAATGCGTCTGGCCAAGAATCTACGCAAATTGCATATCCATATATTGCAAACGCACAAAATCCAGTTATAAGAAATAGACAAACTGCATACCCTTATCAAGCAAATGCCCAAGAACCTAATATCAGAAACAGACAAAATGCATACCCATATCAGGCGAATGCACAAAATCCGTTCATAAGAAATGCTCAAAACGCATATCCTTATCAGGCAAATGCACAAAATCCGTTTATAAGAAATAGACAGAATGCATATCCATATCAAGCAAATGCACAGGAACCTAATATTAGAAACCGTCAAAATGCATATCCATATCAAGCAAATGCACAGGAACCAAATATAAGGAATAGACAGAATGCATATCCGTATCAAGCTAATGCACAGGAACCAAACATAAGGAATAGACAGAATCCTTACCCTTATATTGCAAATGGTCAAGAACCAAATATTCGTTCTGCACAACAACCGTATCCGTATATTGCAAATGCACAACAACCAAACATTAGAGATGCAAGACAACCATTAACATATGACCATAGGTCACCGTTCACTTATAACTACAGGTCACCTTTTACATACAACTATAGGTCACCTTTTACATACAACTATAGGTCACCTTTTACATATCGTGTACCTTATATTGCAAACGCAAGACAACCATTTATTGCAAACGCAAGACAACCGAATACATATCAGGCTCCCGCTAGACAACCGTTTATTGCATATGCAAGACAACCGTTTACATATCAAGCACCTGCGAGACAGCCTGCAACTTATCAGAGTCCATACATATATGGTGCAAGGACTCCAGTGCAAGTACCGAGTCCTGGCGGGCCACACTTTCAACAGAAATAATGGAGAGTATAGAGTAAAATGGCACAATTACCATATCAGGCAAATGCAAGACAACCAGTGTCTTTTCAGAATCCGTTCACTTATCCAGCGAACGCTCAGAACCCGTTTAGCTATAATGCACAGAATCCATTTACATATCCTGCGAACTATCAGTCTCCATTTACACATAATGCACAGAACCCGTTCACATATAATGCAAGGTATCCAGCAAATGCTCAACAACCTACAATTAAGAACGCACAACAACCTAATATAAGAAATATTCAACAACCAAATATTAGAAGTGGTCAAGAACCAAATATTAGGAATAAGCAGTCACCGTTCACTTATAATTATAGGTCACCTTCAACTTATCAGAGAACTGGACAGACTCCGTTTACTTATAACTATAGAAGTCCATTCACTTATAATAGAACTGGTCAGACACCAACAACCTATGACCATAGGTCACCATTTACCTATGAGAGACAGGGACAAACGCCTACGACTTATGACCACAGGTCACCGTTCACTTATGAAAGACAGGGTCAAACTCCTACGACTTATGACCATAGGTCACCGTTTACCTATGAAAGACAAGGACAAACACCTACGACTTACGACCATAGGTCACCTTCCACATATCCAAATATAGGTGGAACACCAGTGACATATGACCATAGAAGTCCGTCAACATATATTAGACAAGGACAAACACCTGATACTTATTCATATAGAAGTCCGTCAACATATATCAGACAAGGACAAACACCTTCTACATACGACCATAGAAGTCCTTCGACATATGCAAGACAAGGTAGAACACCTGAACCTAGGTGGGACGGTGTGGCACAACAACAGTGGCCAGGCACACCAATTACCTCTTAATTTAAGTCACTAAATATAAGTATGTTAGATAAAATTGACACACTTGAGAAAGCACGCAACTATACTTTTCGAAATACTGGTCATACACAGGGTATACATGGAACTGTTGCACTTGGACAATATTGTTTCAATAGAAAAGAGTCAGACGAATCTAAAAATGCATTTGAAGTATTTTCTTATGCATTAGAACAATGTCCAGCTGTTCGTTTAGTTCCATGGGAAAGAATAAAACCTGATATAAATGAAGGTAAGTGTAGAGGATTCGGTCAACTACACCATAATTCATATCAGTATTTAAGATATCTACATGAAGGTTGGACAGAAAAATTGAGACCTAATCACCCTATCGGTGGTGGTTCAATGGATTTCATGAACAATAAAGAAGAGTATCAAAAATTATCTACTGTTAGTGACCACCCCGATTGTAATGAGTTGAATGACGAAGAAGAAGGTATAATATGTTCCTCATATTACCATTCTGCAAAAGCACATTGGTTAGTAAATAGTATCCAAAAAGAAGGATTGAGACACCCAGTACAGGGCAGAACGAGAAAATTAGATACTGCAGATTGGGATACTATAAATTATCAACTCGATATACACCCTGGCTCTATAAGATGTAAAGTTTTAGAGACTATGGACGAACCACATTTTCTAACATTAGTCACTGATTATGCAGATGCATATTCAGATATACCAACATTAAACTGTCAAGAAATATTAGATTACTTTGAAAGTTTAGGTGGAGATACATTATCTGCAATATGGGTTCCCGAAGGTAAAATAGAATGGTCTTTATCAAGTGTAGCAGGACTCAATTTCAGAGAAGAGGTTTTTGCATTTAACAAAAAAGTTTCACGACTATGTAAAGCAAAACCAGTAAACATTTATCTTGGTTATGATTCTTCTCACGGAGAAGTTTTTGATACTGCAGAAAAATCCATATACAATGCAGTAGAGGCTTCGAAAAGTGGTGGAGCTGGTGCAGAGTTCTTTAATGATTACGAGGTCGAAGTAAAAAAACTTGACATATCATTGATTCCTGAATATACTAGAGACTATGCAAATCAATCAACTGAATTTACATACAGTAGATTCTTAATTCCATACCTAGAAAATTATGAGGGAATTAGTTATTTTATAGACGATGATTACATATGGGAACATACTCCCTTATCATTATTTTATTTCTTAGACCCTGAACATGCAGTCGCATGTGTAAAATATGATTTTCAAGACCATGAAGAAACTAAGTTTAACGGAGAAAAGAATGTATCTTATCCTAAAAAGTTATGGTCTAGTTTAATGATATTTAATAATGGTCATGAAGATTGCAGAAAACTTACACCCGAAGTTGTAAATAATGAGAGTGGTAAATACCTACACCAGTTTGAATGGACAAATCAAATTAGTAAAATACCTCATAACAAAATATGTACTGAGGGATACGATACAATTGAAAAATCACATCATGCAGTTCACTATACTAGAGGTGGGCCGTGGATAAAAGACATGGATTGTTCTAACATAAATATGTTAGACTTATATTATAAACATAAAAATAGTTTATACAAAAAGAAGGTTTACTAAAATTCATCTATGTGATATAATGGAGATATTATGAATGCACTAATTTATTGTGAGAACGGAAACCTCACTATCAGAAAACCAAACGGACTAGAATGGCAACACGAACAAGTCGATAAACCTGAATTAGGTTTTGAATATGATGTTCTTGTCTATGACGATATAGAATGTAAAGTAGAGAAGTGGGTAGAAAATGTACCACTTGAAGAACAAGAGGGTATGCTTCCCTTATCAGAAACAGAAAAAGATTCTATAGAAGCTTATATTGATAATGCAGAACCACCTATGGGTGTTAGTTTGAATACTCAATATATCGGTAGAGTCGGAAATGTCGTTAGAAGTAATGAAGAAACACAATGTATCAAATATGGTTTTGATAATATGGTGGAAGTGTTGATAGCTGCAAGAGAAGGTTCAGCACACCCACATAGGTCAAATGCAAGAAGAGTTTTAGAATATGTAGATGCATTGGCTAGTGTTGCAGAAGGTGTATATAAAGAAATTGCAATAACAAGAGAGGATACTCTCAAATCGTTAGAAGATTATCTTTTACAATTACCACCACCCAACGATACAATCAGAGACTAATGTCCCTTGAAGAGTTTAATGGTTGGACTACTGATTCAATCAATATTCATCATATAGATGAACCTTTTTACATAGAGGACTTACCCCTAGCAGATAATGTCTATGTATTAGATAATTATCTTGCACCAAATTTACATAGAGCATTAGACGACTATTTGTCTCATTGTTCATGGCAAAAAACAAATGAAGTGAAAGGTGGAGACGGTTCATGGAATACACCTAGAGGTGGATTACCAAATCACCAACTATGGGGGGCTTCTTTTATAGTAGGACATGACCAACGAGACGGTCATTATAATGGTGCAGACGGATATCCAAATTATATGGCAAGGTGGTTAAATAGAAAACTACAAACTGATTTTGGATTTACATGGACTAAGTTTCAATATGCTGGTGCAAATTCACAGACACATGGTCAAAATGGAACTTGTCATAGTGATTGTGCAGCTTGGGACGAATGGAATATTTCTTTCTTGTATTATACCAATCAGTTTTGGAATCCAAACTGGGGTGGTAAATTAAGATTCTATAATAACCATGTAGCTGGTGGAATATTAGAATACATGGACGAATATGAAATAGGTTCAGTTGATTTTAAACCAAATAGATTACTCATGTTTGACGGAAGAATACAACATGGAGCTGAGGCACCCTCAGAAAAAGCAAAATATATAGATAGAAGGTCAATTGTCATCAGAGGTGACGAGTGTAGACTTTTGAATAGGGAAGATAGATATGCCAACCATTGAGTTTAGAACATTTCATGATAAGTCACATGATTTATTCAGACCAGTTGCAGCTAAAGACTTACAACCTGATTGGTGGAGGAAAATGAAAATACGAGTCGACCACAGAGGTCGTATCGTACAGACTATAAAATCATGTCCTTCAATGTTAGATTGGTTAACAATGGGATATTACATTGTTGCATCAGAAGATATTCCGATTAGAAATGGAAGTGATTGGGATTGGCCTGACGGTGGTGAAAGATTTACTACAGAGGAAATCTCAAACTTTTCTGCTTCACACCCTTCTTCACAACTCGTAGATAGTATAACATATGACGGTGCAGACGGGACTGTTAATGATGCATTCAAGATAACTAATTTTTGGAATATTAAAACACCGCCTGGCTATTCTGTTTTGTTTCTAGACCCCTTTTTGTTTGAGAATAAATTTTTTAGTTGTTGGCAAGGTGTTATAGATACCGATAAATTTAATGTTAACATGGATAATGCACAATGTATTTTTTATCCAAAAGTTAAACATTCGTTTGTAATAGAAAAGAATACACCTCTTGTTCAGGTGTTTCCCTTCAAGAGAGAGGAATGGGCTGCAACATATTTCTTTGCAGATAGTCAACAATGGTTTCAGAATCATGCAATTCATGATGATTCCATGCAAAAATGGCAGAGGTCTATGGAATTACAAAATCAAGATGGGTCTCCGAATGACAAACTAAATATAGGTGGATACAGGAATGCAAAGATGTGGCAACCAAAGAATAAATTATATAAAAAACCCGAAGAGGTAAACCCACCACCCGAATGTCCTATGCATAAAAAAGACTTTAAGGACAAACAAGGTGAGTTAACAGATTTGAACTGGGACGGTTCGGAGTCTAAAAAATTAGATAGAGAATAGATTATGAGTGTTAGATTATTGTTCCCTACAATGTTATGGAAATACAACCTAGTAGAGGAAGGATTAATAACGGAAGAATACCTATGTCAGTTAAAAGATGACATGGACGCTTTGAGAAAAAAAGACCCCGTAGGTCGTTTTGTATCAAATGCACATAGTGGTTGGCAATCGAATGACGGCACAGATAACAGACCTATTTGGCATAAACTTTATAGAATAGTTCAAGACAAGTTTAATCATGAGGTATTACCTTTTCACAATGTAAACACAGAAAAAGTTCAAGTATCAATGGGTAATATGTGGATGAATATTAACACACCTGATGGTGCATGGAATAGACCACATAGACATAATGGTTGTTGGTATAGTGGTGCATTCTATATTCAAGCAGAAGGAGGAGAAGGGGATATTCTCTTTACAGATAAAAATGACCAAGCATTAAATAACTTCCCTCTCACTTCTAAAGTAGCTGATTTAGCTACTGAAAGACCCATATCAGGCACACTTCTTTTATTTCCTAGTGGATTAATCCACATGGTTGAACCAAATTTTAGTGATAAAACTAGATATAGTGTTGCATTTAATATGGTTGACTATCGTTTAACAAATGAGTTCATGGTTCCACCTACTAAAGAAACTCCCGATTGGAATCTTTTTGAGATAGACGGAGACCAATTAAAGAAGTAGTTTCCATAAATAACAATATGGAAATCACTATATCACCTTATATAATATGGAATCTTATCATAACGGTAATCATAGCACCGTTAGGTTTTTTAATTCGTAATGTATTATCAGAACAAAAAAGACTTGATATTCTCGTCAATAAAACTAGAGAAGAGATTGCGAAAGACTATGCCACTAGGGAACAGATAGAGGCTGATTTCGTAAGGATTCAGAACACTTTAAACAAGATTGACGAAAAACTTGACCGTCTTCAACATAAAACTTACTTCCAAGAATAAAAAAGGTATAAATAGTAGTATACGAGAGGAATACTACTATTATGGCAACACCGAACAGTAAAGCAACATTAAAAGAATACATTAAGAGAAAACTGGGAGCTCCTGTTCTAGAAATCAATGTGGACGATGACCAGTTTGATGACAGAATTGACGAAGCCGTTCAGTATTTCCAAGAGTACCATTATGACGGTTCTATCCGTGTATACTTAAAACATCAACTAACTTCTGATAATCTAGTGACTATGAGGTCAGACGAGACCTTCACAGAGACTTCAGCTGGTACTCACGCATACACAGACCAACAAGTAAAACAACAACAAAATTATATCGTATTACCTGAGTTTGTTCTTGCAGTGAATAGAATTTTCCCATTCACTGATAAACACAATCTCAATATGTTTGACCTTAGATATCAATTAAGGTTGAATGATTTATATGATTTGTCTGCAACAAATATATTGTATTATAACATGGTACAAGAACACATTTCTTTATTAGACAATATACTTGTCGGACAAGTTCCTATTAGATACAAACAACATATGAATAGATTGTATCTAGATGCAGATATAGAAGCTCTGAATGCAAACGAGTTTCTTATCATTGAATGTCATAGAAAAATAGACCCTAATGATTTCACAGATATCTATAATGACATGTGGTTGAAAAGATATGCAACTGCATTAGTCAAATATCAGTGGGGAGAAAACTTATCTAAATTTCAAGGGATTACTTTGCCAGGCGGAATAACTTTAGATGCCTCGGAAATGAAATCTCAAGCACAAGAGGAAATAACAAAATTAGAGGAAGAGTCAAGATTAAATTATGAACTTCCAATCATGGACTTAATGGGGTAATAAATGCCTACAAATGTATTTTTTAACCATGCAGTAGCAACTGAACAACATCTTGTAGAGGATTTGATTGTTGAGTCACTTAGAATGTATGGACATGATGTCTTATATCTACCAAGACAAATAGTAGAAGAAGACACAATTTTTACGGAAGATGTACAGGCCACATTCGGTGACGCCTATTCCGTTGAAATGTATCTTTCGAATGTTGAAGGTTATGAGGGACAAGAGGATTTAGCCACTAAGTTTGGTGTCGATATTAATGACGATGCCGAATTCATAATGAGTGTAAGAACATGGGAAAGATTTGTTTCCCTTGATTCAAACCTTGTAGTTTCTGCAAGACCTAACGAAGGTGATTTGATTTACTTCCCTATGACAGGTCATTTATTTGAAATCAGATTTGTTTCAGACCCCGACCCATTCTATCAATTAGGGAAAATATATGTTTTCAAAATGCAAGTATCCCTATTCGAATACAGTGGAGAGGATTTCGATACTGGTACTTCTGCAGACTTAGTAGAAGCAGACCAAGCTTACACAATCGAACTCACAATGACTGGTTCAGGAAACTACACTCATGGAGAGAATTTAACTACTGTTATTGACGGAGTCACAACGACAGTTGGAGAGGTTGTACTATGGCAACCACAAGCAAATAAACTTACAATTAAGGATAACACTAAGACATTACAAATTGGAGATGTACTCACGGGTGTGACTTCTACAACTGCTAGACCTATAGGAAGTATTGTAGATGTTCTAACATTTGAGAACTTATCTTCTGCACAAAATAAAGACTTCGAAGATAAAGATAGTAATTACTTAGACTTTAGTGAAGTGAATCCTTTCGGTGAACCATAATGTTCGGAACTTTTTTCTACAACGAAACTATTAAAAGGTCGATTTCTGTATTCGGTACTTTGTTCAATAATATACACACGAGCAAAATAAAAGCAGACGGAACAGTATTGTCTAAAAATTTAGTTCCAATATCTTATGGGCCAAAACAAAAGTTTCTATTAAGATTACAAGACGATGTAAAAGCAAAAGACGGGAATGTCACTTCTATATCTTTACCTCGTATGGCTTTTGAATTGACAGGATTTGAATACGACGCGTCAAGACAACAAAATAAACTTATCAGAACTCAGAAAACAGTTTTAGAAACTTCTGATGTTGGAAAGAGAGGTTTTCAATATCAACCAGCACCATACAATTTAACCTTTACATTATCGATATTATCAAAGAATGCCATAGATGCATTACAGATAGTAGAACAAATACTTCCATACTTTCAACCTGAATATACAGTATCAATGAGAATGGTTGATAGTATGAGTGAGGTAAGAGATGTACCAATCTTTTTAAATTCTGTTGCAATGGACGACCAATACGAAGGTGAATTTGTAGAAAGAAGAGTTATAGAATACACATTAGAATTTACTATGAAGACATACTTCTTTGGCCCTGTTTATACTGGAGAGGTCATTAAGAATGTTATTGAAAGAGATTATATAAACGATAGTGTTGCAGCTGGATTTACATCAACAGAAATTAATAATTCAGGATTGGTTAAGGAAGTCAAACACTACGAACCAGCCTTCGCTGCAAGGTCAAATGCAGTAGTCAACTCAAATACAGTCACTTTTCCAAGTGCAATAAATAGTAAGATAAGTGTTGGAGACGAAGTATTTGGTACAAATCTAACAACGAATCCAACAATTTCAAGTATTGCAAGTGATAAATTATCGATTGTATTAAGTAATCAAGTTAATATTAGTGCAAACACAAACTTGAAATTCGTAGGTTCTGTTGACCCAAGTGATACATTTGTGGTTGCAGAAACCGTGACTTTTTATGATGAAGGTGGTGGTAATACATTTGAAGAAGACACCGCTAGTGATGGATAATTATGGCAAAAGAAATAGACCAAAAGTTAGATAATCTTCTAGATATCAACTCTGATATCAAACAAGAAACCCGATTAGTTAAATTACCTGATAGGGACAAGAATATCGAATCAGACTACAGATATGCTAGAGAGAACCTCTACGACCTCGTAGAACGCGGTCAGGACGCTATAGACGGCATATTAGAACTATCCAAGGAGACAGAACACCCTCGTGCATATGAGGTTGCTGGACAACTTATAAAGACTGTATCCGAAACTGCAGAAAAGTTAATCGACATACAGAAGAAGTTGAAAGACTTAGAGAAAGAAGATAGTTCAGTAAGAACTCAACACAATCACCTATATGTCGGTTCGACAAGTGAATTACAGAAGTTCTTAAAAAAGGAGTCTAAGAAAGATGGAACTTCAACCTAACGAATACAACCCGATACCGATACCCGAAGTCACAGAAGGAGAACCATTTTGGTTATTGGCTCTAGGTCATTTAACTAGACACAACTCAAAGATATTTCAATTAGATACCTCAAAGTATGACGCATACGAAACATGGATAAGAGATAATGTTAAAGATAAAACAGTATGTGTATTGGGAACTGGTGTAGGAACTTTATTACATCTTGCAGATTATTACGGTGCAAAAAAATGTATAGGATTAGATTCTGATAATTGGATATGTGTTTATTTAAAAGGTTTGTATCCACATATGGAGATACATAATTCAAATTATTACAAAGTAGAATGGCCAGAAGCAGACATATACTTACATAATGGTTGTACACAAACATTTTTACAGAGAGCAGAAAATTTAAATAAGAAAGTATTTCCACCTGTTTGTAATATAGAACTTGTTATGAAAACAAGAGACGATTTAATTACAGACGGTGTTATGGATTTTTCAGATACACATGCAAGAGCGTATCAAGAACTTGGTAGGATAAATGGTTAAACCAGTAAACGAAGGATACTTAGGGAACACCCTCATTAAAAGAGCTGGTGTTGAGACTCAGTATACCGAGGAAGAACTGAATGAATACATGAAGTGTTCAAAAGACCCTACACATTTTATTGAAAAATATACACAAATTATATCACTTGACGAAGGTATGGTTCCTTTTCAACTTCGTGGATATCAAGAAGACCTCATAAACTTCTATGACGAAAATAGATTCAATGTTGTTCTTGCAAGTAGACAGAGTGGTAAATCTATCACTTCGTGTGCATACTTATTATGGTATCTCTTATTTCACCCCGAAGTCACCGTGGCTGTTCTTGCAAACAAAGGTGCAATTGCAAGAGAAATGATTGCAAGAATCGTGACCATGTTAGAGTCTGT
>MDTE01159857.1_pt1 | contig 11229 bp, 10 predicted proteins | sample 811231 | NCBI WGS metagenome assembly MDTE01 (sample SAMN05326651, study PRJNA326480) | marine metagenome | isolation source: seawater | place: Indian Ocean: Red Sea | collected 2010 | reverse complement strand
CCCTGCTTCTCTATGGTTGACTCGGCACCAAGGTGCTCTTTCCGACCATAGCTTATCGCAAGAGTGACATCGGCTCCGACCTCGCGGAACAGGTCGATCATACCGCGCGTAAGGTGGGGATCAGCCGCAACAACAAATCGCTTCGCGATCAGCTTGTTGGGGATGACCCACTCCAACCGTTTCGCCACAATTTCCAATTGCTTTTCAATATAGGTCTCGGCCTGGGCTTGTCGTCCCGTGGCTTCCCCAAGGGTTCGTAGCCAACGCTCCGTCGGTTCCAGCCCAAAGGGGAGATCAAGCTCAATAACCTCTGCACCGGACCGCTCGCTCAAGTATTTTGCAGCTTCTCGTCCATAGGGAAGAGACACCAGAAATTCGGCTTCACTGGCCCGTGTAATGTCGGCAACAGAGCCACCGTCCAACCAGGTAGAGATCACCTCCAGATCCAGTGCTTCCACCATACATTTCAGCTCAGCCGCGTTCGCCAGACAATCGGCTTCCACTCGATCCATCATATTTCCAATAATGGCTACGGTGTTCTTCTTTATGCTGTTTTCCTGGATCTCGATCGAACCCGCCAGTGCCGTCAGATAGTCGGCATAGCCATCCAGCCAATCCCCCGCTAGAGAAGCACATGGGATCTCTGCGGCCGGTTTCCAGACCTCGGAATTTTCCTGGCATGTGCGGGTCAACAGCCCATATTCAACGCCCGTAACCATCGCCATCGGCATCGAGGTTACAAAGACGCCTCCTGTGGCCGGATCATCATAGACCTCCTGCGATATCCCCTGCACCAGAGTTCGACGGTCGTTGATAATATTACCCACATCCGCGCGAGTGTTCACGATGCGGTGATGACCCGTACAATCCATCAGGTCCGAGGCACGATCGTGGTTGCCCTGGATATGCTCTGTCTTGAAGAACGCACAATCTGGTGAGTCGATAATCAGGTAGGCATCTCGCGTACCGTTAATCCCCATATACACGCCTAAAAGGAAGGGCCAGTTCCCCTTCTGCTCGAACTTCTCCAGATTCGAAGTCGTTCCATCTGTGCCAGAGTCATCAAACATGTCTTTTAAGATATCGTCGGTAGCGGCGATAGAAAGGAAGTTGGCAGATGTTCACCAAACGTTCCATCGACTGAATGGCTCCTGCGAGTCCCTTCTCAAAGTGCGCCATATGGAACTGGGCTTTCCCTGCCTGGGTTAAACGCCAATCGTAGAAATATTCGGAGAACACGGCTGCAAACTCTCCGTTTTCAAGAAGCGACGAGAGCTCTTCTTGTTCCGTGAATGCAACCGCCGTATGTTTCTCTCCACCATGTTCAAGGCCAGAAAGAGTCTCACGGCAATACTGTAGATCTTCATCTTTATCGGTATAGCAGAGCACGTCGATTCCAAATCCCATCTCATCAAGCATCGTGAAGATTGGAATCCCCATATTGCGTACAGGGGTGGTCAACCGATCCAGATCATCGCGATCAAGGACAAAGCCCAATCTACATTTCTGGGCCTCTTCCGAGAGAGCATCCCATTCAGCCTTCATAGAGTGCAGACGCGCATCTACGACAGAATCGACGGCATCCTCCCGACCAAATTCTTTCGCCACGTTCTTGAGCCACGCACGGGTTCCCTCAATGCCAAAGGGTGGTCCGGCGTGCACAGACTTCTGCGGCAGATCTCCAAACGCATTGCTGTAAAGGCGCATCCACGGACCATTGGGGAAAAACACCTGTACAGATGCATCCGCATATCGTTGTAGAAGCTCTCCATTATTATGGGGGATAATACTGACATTCACGCGAATGCCAGTGGATTGGAGCAGGTCCACCAGGTCATCGTGATCTGCGCCAAGTGTAAAGCCTACAAGATTCACACCGTTAGCATCCGTGGGACGGAATTCTGACCCCGCATGCGCCACCTCGAGGACCTTGGAAAAGTCACCGATCGGAGAGCCAGGGTCCTGCGTGGTAAATACGACTGGAGCCTCATGCTTCTCTTCGAAATTCTGGAGCACCAGGTTTACTTCATCGGCAATGACGATGGGTGGACACGTACAGTTAAAGTGAATGGGGACATTGGGGTACTTATCATGTACGGCATCCAACATCTCCTCGAGTTTGGGAGTACCTCCGAGCACCACATCGGCATCATCCAGATTGGTGAGAAACCCAAACGAGATCCCCACATCCGAGCTGTCCATCACGTTATCCGTGACACCCTGACGTCCATCAATCTGGGCAGTGTCCAGCTTTCGTTTCTCGGTCTTCCAGGGGTAGTTCACAAAAGACGGAACCCCCCTTCGCTGTGTGGGCATGGCAAAGCGGCATTCGATATCACCATGCTCTACGAAAATCCCCGACTGCATCAGGTCGACGGATCGCATTACGTTTCGCGAGATCTCTTTGGAGCACACAAATCGATACCACTGGCGTTTACCGCGCCAGGCCCGCGTTACTCCATCATCTCCGGCTCCGGGATCGGCAGGTGTTGCCCCGCAAACCGACATCCCGTCCTCTTCGGTATAATCTTTTCCTACCTGCTGGATCACGCGCGGCACGTAGGTGAAAGCTTCTCGAAGGGCGTCCAGGGTCAGATCAGGGTTGTTTTCTGCAAGCTTCAGGACCACCCGCCCTTGATCCTCATCGATACTCTCCCCCTCATAGCAAAAGAGCATATGTTCCGAGGAGCAATAGCCAGTACGGTCTTCACGCTTCGGCTCAAGAACCACCGCAAAAGGCTGAAAGTCTGGGCCGTCCAATTCGATAACCAGCTCTTCGCCCCACCACTCTGCGCCAACAATCTGTGTCGTCGAGAAGTCTCCGTCCGGCCCGGCCAGTCCCAAAAGTGCAGGTAACCCCTGCACATTGGTCTCCGGCAAAAGCGGACGTCCAGGCCTATTCAGGGCCGGTGTACCTTGCTTGGGAACAGGACTCCAATCTCGGGGATAATTCGTTTCCAATGCCGCCAGATCGGAATCCCCCAGGGATTCCATCACCTGTTTCAGACAATCGGCGAACGCCGCGTCCAGCGATGAACCCGTATAGGAGATGGCGAGGGTATCGGATTGGGCAAACCCCTGTACTCCATCCGCGACCGCTTCAATAAATAGCGTCTGCTCACTTCCCCCCGCTAAGACGAGGTCGACAAATAAGCGGCCCGTATCCCACCGAGCCGACAAAACCCTGGTTACGTCATCAGCGTCTTCCGCGCTCCCAAGCCCTAAATGAGCCGCCAACCCATCGGTGGGCTGAATCAATGGCAGTGCTTCCACATCGTTGGCCGCACCCTCGACGCTGGGACCTCTATTAACGGTCACGGGCGACTCCCTACCGGCTATGCCGTTTTACGGAAGGCGTCGACCGTAAAGTCGTTAAATTCACGATCCTCAAGAGGTGTGGGTAATGAGGCCGCACTCGGATCGTACGCCAGAATCTTATCTGCCAGACTACGGAAGACATCGACGATGGGAGCCGTCGGATCATATTCCACTACCGTCTTCATCTCTCCTTCCGCCTCAAGGATGATCGGAGATCGAGGTATATACTCAACAACCTGTGTTCCCAGGGCTTCTGCGAAGAGTCGAAGTATCTCTCCACCATTCTCGTTATCCCGTGTATTGGCGATGATTCCACCGAGCGTCACGCCGTTACCAGCGTTGGTGGTTATCGCCTTCACGACGTTGTTGGCAGCATACATGGCCATCAACTCTTCCGAACATACGATATAGGCCTTCTCCGCAAAGCCTTGACGCATGGGTGCGGCAAATCCACCGCAGACAACATCACCAAGAACATCGAAAAGAGAGACGTCCCAGTCCCCTCGTTCAAGCAGGCGTATGCTCGTAAACATTTCAAACATCTTGGCCACACCACGTCCGCCACAACCGGCTCCGGGCTCGGGACCACCACATTCTACCAGGTCAATTCCAAAACGGCCTTTCTGGACAAAAGCCCGGGAACGAAGCCAGCCGGGGTTCTCCCTCAGCATCTGGATCACCGTAGGAACACCGTCCTTTGGGGCAATCCGCATGGTTGAGTCATGTTTCGGATCACACCCAACATGCAAGACCTTCAAGTTCTTTTCTGCAAATACAGCACTCAGATGCGATGAAATCGTAGATTTCCCAATTCCACCTTTTCCATATACCGCAATCTTATGCATTCGCTGTCTCCCGTTCGGACCCAGTGCCCACTAAATTCTGTCTCTATTGGGCTCAGTTTGCCATATTCCAATACCGAATTACAACGGATGTATGGATTCGTCCACTCCAATCCCGCCATTTTTTTGCGCTCCAGTAATTTTCCTGTGCATTCGACACGCAATACAATCGCGATTTCTTTCTCATCTCAAAAGGCCTGCTCTATCGACCATAGACAGCCGACTAATTCCTGCTTTATGCTGCGGATTCTTGATGTAAGACAGTTGGTGTAATGAACTTCTGCGCGCGATTTTCGGTTCTCTTCATCCTGGTGATCTCTTTACTGGGGTGCCGGGGTAGCTGTGGTAAGCGCGGTTCGTCTGTACCGGCTCCACCTCCCCCGGCCGCAGACGTGTCGGCGCCCGACATCATGGATACCCAGACCTTCGGGCAAGGCCCAGATATCAACCCTGGTTGCTGCCCCGCTGGTGTGGGGCAATGTGCCGAGGATCCGATCTGCAGTAAACAAAATCGTGAGGGCGGGCAGCCCTGCCGCTTTGCGGTACCGGAAGCCAAATTCGACGTGAAGGCGGTATGCGACAAATTAAATTCATGCGCTCCTATGACCGGTTGCAACGCAATTGTGAGCCGCGAAGCCCTGATCTTTCGCGCGGAAGCCGCCAATGCCTTCGTACAGTGTATTCTGGAAACGGACTGCCCGCCGGCCAAGGACACCAACGACTATCACGTCTTTGGCCAGCTACATGAGACATGTATCGCAAAAGTCATGCAGCAACTCCCCGATATCGAGCGCGCGGTTTGTTCCAAGGTTGTCGCCAAATTCAAGTCCTGTACAAAACCAGAATTCAAGAAACTGGAACAATTCGACGAAAGCTGCCAAATGGCACGACTTGCACGCCTCGACGTCTTGAAGGACTACGAGACTTGCAGCGAAGGATCTTGTGAGGAACTTAATACATGCCTTTCTAAAGCAGGCTGCGGAACACTCCGTGCCGATTGATGTCTCAACTCGTTTTGTTCTGGTCTCACCAACACGTCGCAAACCCGTCTAATCGAACAACTCGTCCGTATAGACAGATCTAACATCCAAGACTATGATGACAAACCGGATCATCCTGGGAGCTATATGATGCGCCAATTCACGTCCCTTCTTTCCATTCTCGTATGCCTGATAGCCATGACCCTTGCTGGTTGCAAAGGTGGCTGTGCGGGTTGCGGCAAAAAAGCTAAAAAAACCGCACCGGCTACAGAACCGGGGCCGAAGGATGTAACCGAAAGTCCGAAAGACGTCGAAGAGGCCTCAAACGACTCGGGTTGCCCTGCAGACACTCCGCGCTACCTCTGTACGCAGCATGACGTGAGTAAAGATGTGGCGGACTCCAAGGTCTATGGCGATGGTCCTGGCCTCAATAAGACGCGAGTTGCTTGCCCCCGCGGAGCCTCCGGAGAGGCCTGTTCGAAAGAAAACGCCAAAGGCCGTTGGAAGCCCCCGAGCTGCAGTTATAAAGCACTCGGTGGAGGATTGAATGACAAAGACCTCTGCAAAAAGATCACGTCATGCGGGAAATGGACAGAATGCCGCACATTCATCCGGTACCAGTCCGCTCTCTTGAATGTGGAGACAATAAACGGCCTAAAATCCTGTATTCAGGACACCGCCTGCGATGCAATTGATGCCAAGTCAGGTCGCGCAGAAGGCGGACTATTCGACCACTGCCTGAACGTAGTGAAAGAATCCCTTCCCGCCTCCGAAACCGAGCTATGCGGGGCGATGGCCGATAAATTCCAGTCCTGTGGTGTGGCAGCGGATAAGCTGGCCTCATTGCAGTCCCATTGCACAACGCTGCGATTTGCACGCCCAGAGGTTACGGAAGGATATCGTGCCTGCCTTACGGGAGACTGTGGAGCCCTGGAGAAGTGTATTGGTAAAGCTGGCTGTAACAGCCTGAGGTTGGAGTGAGGAATAGTCGACCGGAGACGGTCCAATGACTCTTAGTTCGCTCTGGCTGCGCGCTGCCGTGGTAGGATTTCTGATCTTACCATGGGCAGGATGCCGAGGGGGTTGTGGTTGCGGAGAGCTTAGTCGTTCGCCGGGATATCGACCTATACACCCGGCCTCCCAAGCGACAGACACATCCGAACCTCTCCCACCGCTCACAATGGATGTAGCAGAAACGCGAACTCAGGGGCATGGGCCTAACCCCGACCGAACGGTCATCGACTGTCCTCGAGGTCCAGAGGGCACCACGTGCCAGAATCGCGGACTGATTCCAGTTCCCGCAGACGTGGCCACGATCTGTTCGTACACAGAACCCGTGCGCGAATTGCCTGTTGCCGACCTATGCACAAAAATCGCAGACTGCGGTGCTCGTTTTGATTGCACCCATGTCCTTGATTTTGAATTACGCCTGATGAGTGAGCCCGCATTAGCGGCGCTGGAACAATGCCTTCAGGACACCGCATGTTCCGATATCCCCGACGATAAAAAGAACGCTGGAGAAGGTCTCTACGACCGATGCCTCGAACAGGTCTATACAGGTCTACCGGCCAGCGAGACCGAAACCTGTGCTGTGATTCGAGAACGCCTGAAAGCCTGCGACTCCAAACCCGAGTGGCAGGAACAACTCGATAACCTATGCCCAACGTTTCGACTCGTACGACCGGAGATTCTATCGGCCTATCGTGATTGTGCGCAGGGTACCTGTCGTTCCCTGCCTGGTTGTATCGCCGATTCTGGCTGCTACCGGGTACGATTCGAATAATCTGCTGTCACATTAGACGACAGATGCGTCGCAAAAAACAATCGACCAAAAACTGGACGATGGGCTTCCCCGGGTTTTCAATCAGGGCATGACCCACGTCCTCGAAACCCCACGTCTATTGCTTCGGCAATGGAATATGAATGATGTAGACGCCGCCTTCAAAATCTATGGAGATCCGGCCGTGATGCATCATATAGGCAAGGGGGTTTCGGACCCTACGATTGACGTCACTCGGCAAAAGATAGCCCGTATCATGAACCATTATGTCCGTTACGGCTTTGGGCTATGGGCGATGGTGGATACATCAAATCATGAAATCGTTGGCACATGTGGACTGAAGCGACTCGATGGGGGACTTCACGTCGAACTGGGTTACCATATTCGCCAGGATCGATGGGGCATGGGCTATGCCACAGAAGGCGCCAGAGCCTGTGTTCAATTTGGCTTCGAAACCCTGGGTTTACATCGAATTGTGGCCGTGACGAATCCCAACCACCAGGCCTCTATCCACGTTTTAGAGAAAACAGGGCTCCGCTCTATCGGTTATGGCTATTTCTACAGAACACAGGTCAACGTCTTCGAGATCCTGGCGCATGAATATCTGCGCGACACACCTGTAAAGACACGTCGAACCGCATAGGTCATCGGAACGGCGAAAATAGAACAGAGGCTTTGACAGTGATGCTCTGCTCCGTTAATTTCTGAGATGTCGTCTGAAGCCAGATGTCATGCGAATTGCATAAGATGAGGAGGATACAATGCGCATTTCGTCAAAGATAGGGTCGATCATCATGACCCTGATAATAACATTAGCCTTTGCATGTGGTGGTAGCGAAGCTGCTCCCGACATGGGAAACACCACCGCTGATGAAGGTTCCAATGATGCCGGTACAACCGACGAAGGCGTAGCCGACGAAGGGACCGCCGACGAAGGTGCGACCGATGAAGGTGCGACCGATGAAGGTGCGGCCGATGAAGGCGCGGCTGATGAAGGGACCGACGACGAAGGTGCCACCGATGAAGGCGTAGCGGATGAAGGCGCGGCCGACGAGGGTGCAACCGATGAAGGCGCGGCCGATGAGGGTGCGACCGATGAAGGTACCGCCACTGTGGGATACGAGAGCCACGCAAAAGCCGTCCTTGAAACCTACTGCAGTGGGTGTCATTCCGGTGCCGGCTTTGGTGGTCATAACATCGCGTCGTCCTACGACGATACATCCAAACCGGTGGCAGGTTCCTATACCGCGTGTGCGGATATGACGGTTGGAGAGTGCTCCGTTCTGCGTGCCGCAGATGGGAGTATGCCCACAAGTGGTGTCTCCGTACCTGAGGCAGATATGCAGATCCTGCATGACTGGCAAGCCGGAGGCTTCCAGCCATAATTCCTTAGCTTGGCGAATATCTCCTCGCCTTGCCTGATCTCAACATCTTCAACCCCGCTTAGGAATAGGCTCTCCTGAAGGTATGAGAAGAGGATGTAGTTCGTCCTTAATCGGGCATTGACAATGGGTTAAGCGACAGGTATCAGGACTCCGCGCTGGCTGATTCGCTGCCTAGCGCATGTAACCAATTTGAAGGAGATGAGGATGCATATCCATCGATTGCTGGTTCTGGTTGTGGCATTGGGATTTCTGTCTATCGCCTGTGGTGGCGACGAAAACCATGATGGACATGATCATGGTACAACCCAAACGGACACTGGAAACACCGGAGTTGATGTAGCCACCGAAGATGTGGCCACGGAAGATGCCGGTACTGAGGAAGACACTACGGAAACGGTTGTAAGCTACGCCCTGCATGTTCAGCCGATTCTTGAAACCTATTGTGCTGGCTGCCATTCGGATGCCAATATGGGTGGACACAATATCACCTCCAACTATGACGACTCCTTCCTGGACTCAACCTCATGTCCCGGCGAATCGATGGGAGCCTGTTCTGTGACTCTGTCGATTGATGGCTCCATGCCACCTGGAAACCCCAAGGTCACCGCCGAGGAGATCGCTATTATGCAGGCCTGGGTTGATGGGGGAATGCAACCCTAGTGTTTGCCTATGAATAAGATTTCCCTTACGGATTTCTTCTCGCGTGTTGGCTACGATTGGCGAAGAGATGAAGAGTCTCTGACTACCATCTGTTATTACACCAAGTCCCGTGTCCGGGATGGTGAGGAAGAGTTCCATCTCACCTGGGGCTCGGAACAGCCTTTCGCCATCAAAGCCATCGCCGAGTGGCGTAACACCGTTGGTTTTTTCGAGATAGGTACGGGGCGAGGAACGGCCTGCTACTCGGTAGCTCTTCTTCCATCCACGGAAAAGATTGTCACCATCGACATCGTCCCCCATGACAAGAAGAAGAACGAAGCCATCGGCTTCAAACCCGCCTTCGTCTCCAATGCCGACCTCTATGAGCTCGTCCCCTTCGACCAAAAAGAGAAGATCCGTTTTCTTCTACGAAAACAGATGAAACAGGTCGTAAAGGCCGAACCGGAATCCTTTGACGTCTGCTTCATCGACGGCAATCACAGTAGCAAAAGAGTCATCCATCGAGACTTCGTGGCATGCGAAAAGCTATTGAAGCCTGGTGGGCTCATCATCTGGGATGACTACGACCCTGAGAAACATAAGGTAAAGGCCGTCATCGAAAAAGTCCTGAAGAAGGACCCTTCCTGGAATGTGCTACTACTCGAAACCCGTGGTGGCCTGTTTGAGACCGAAACCAAAGGCCCGGAGACCGACGCCGGTATGGTGCTTATGAGTCGGCGTCCTTTCTTCGACTAGCTATTCCGAAACGACGATTCGTTCTACTTTCACAGGTGTGACCGGGCGATCCTGGTAACCCGTTGGCGTGGTTTCGATAGAGCGGACTACATCCATACCTTCCGTGATTCGGCCGAAAACCGGATGTTTCGAAGGACCAGGAGCAAACCAATCCAGGTAGCTATTATGGGCTGTATTGATGAAGAACTGAGAACCACCACTATTCGGTCGCCCAGTGTTAGCCATCGAAAAAGTACCGGGTTCGTTAGAGAATTTTGCGTCCTCATTAAACTCATCGGCGATATTCCCATGAGGAGGTCCGCCCGTTCCAGCCTGTGGACTCTCAGCGTCACGACTATAGGGACAGCCAAATTGAATCATGAACCCACTAATTACACGATGGAAGTGTAATCCATCGTAGAACCCATCTTTCGCCAACTTGATAAAATTACCTGCCGTCGTTGGCATGCTGTCGGTATAAAGTTCTGCCGTGAAATCACCAGCGGTTGTCTCAAATCGTGCGGTTGGATTTGCCATGTCGTCTCCAATAAATTCCAGGTGCAGGGCTCGCCTAATCAGCCCACGGAACTGGCTTTGTACCGAACAGTTCCATGGACATCAAGAACAATCCTAACCCACTCACCAATACACTCCCACCTACCTCACACACGATCCGCTGATACCTGAACTCATCTAAAGTCCTGGTTTTGCGGTCGATTTTGATTGTACGGGCCAGATCAAAAACTGTGCCCAATTGCTGGACATCACCCATAGAAAGTTATATTGAGCTACAGAATTTTAATCCACGCATACCGTGGCAGGAATTGATGAGGAGAGAGAGAATGCGTATTCGTTTTACAATTATTATGGCCATTTGCGGTCTCGTTCTGGGCGGATTTACTGCCTGTGGTAACGGTGACGGCGGCGGCGGTGGCACCGATGTAGCTACCGATGAAGGTGGCTCCGATGAAGGTGGCTCCGATGAAGGTGGCTCCGATGAAGGCGGCTCCGATGAAGGTAGTGACGCCGAACCAACCCCAACCGACCAATGTCTTAATGAGGCTGATGGTGCTATCATTGCCGCCGAAGGCACATGTGACATCGCTGAAGGCGAAGACACTGGTTCTTGTTCTAACTTAGCTACCCGCGCCGACGGTTCCGCGTATGATTGCGCAGAAGATGGCGACTGCACCTTGTCGGGTCTAGCCCAATCCCTTGGCGTAGCTTGCGTTCTTGGCGGAGCCGCCGATGTCGGCGCTTGCGCTGGTCCAGACTACCTTGCCCTTTCGGGTCTTAGCCTTGGCTGCGGCACCTGTTACCTGGGTGCCACCGCATGTGGTGCGGAATTCTGTACGGCCGAATGCCTCGGTCCCGACGGTGATGCATGCAGCACCTGCGTAGCAGACAATTGTAGCCCGGCTTTCTTTGAATGCACTGGTCTTACACCGACTGCTAGCCTCTGTGACACCTACTGTGGCCTTGCTGAAGCCAACTGCACCGACGACAACGCCATCGACTTTGGTGACGACGACTGTGCGACCGCGTGTGCT
>MDTE01148048.1_pt1 | contig 11229 bp, 10 predicted proteins | sample 811231 | NCBI WGS metagenome assembly MDTE01 (sample SAMN05326651, study PRJNA326480) | marine metagenome | isolation source: seawater | place: Indian Ocean: Red Sea | collected 2010 | reverse complement strand
TATAGGGTCCGTGTCTACGCGTGCCCGCTCTGCGGTTAATATATTTTCCAGTTGCATAACAGTTGTTGGAACGTCTCCTTCAATATTGATGAGTGTGTGGGTGAAAATAGGGGATTTTTGCAGTTCAGAGAGCGCTTGACTCAATCGAGACTGTAATTCCGTCAGTGTTTCGGTACCTCGTCGTGTTAGTCGTTTGCGTAATATATCTTCATTTGGTGGTAGTAGCATAACAAAGGTACCATTGGGTACTAATTTTTTGAGCGTGGCAGCACCTTGGACATCGGTTTTTATGACTATGTCTTGTTTGTTTTTGATCGCGGCTGTTAAAGGTCCGCGAGGGACACCGTAGCTATTTCCATATACTGTGGCATATTCTAGAAATTCCTGTTGATCTACCATTTCACTGAATTTCTCTTTGGTCACGAAAATATAATCAACTCCGTCAATTTCATTTGGGCGTCTCGGGCGAGTGGTGCACGTAACCGCGAAGTGATAAGGCCTACGAAGGTATTTCATATGAGCGAAAATAGCATCTTTGCCAACTCCAGACGGGCCAGAGATGACAACGAACAAATTTCTATTAGTTTGCAGCCTATTTAGGTAATCATTAATTTGCATTTGAATCCAGAATTCCCGGAGCAATAACTTGCAAATCATCCCAGAACCCCGGGTAAGATATTCTGGTTGAACCCGGGTATGCAATTTCAGTTTCACCGTCGGCGAGCATGCCAGCGATACCTAAAGTCATGGCTAGTCGATGATCTCCGTGGCTTGAAGTTGTGGTTCCATAGAGCGACTTGATTCCAGTGATGATCATACCATCAGTGGTTTCCTTAATCTGGGCCCCCATACGTGTGAGTTCTGTTGTTGTAGTTGTTATACGATCGGTCTCCTTGACTCGCAGGGAGCTAGCATCTTTGATCTGGGTTTGGCCTTTGGCAAAACAAGCTGCCAGCGCTAATATAGGGAGCTCATCAATCAAGAGAGGAATCATGGCTCCCTCAATTGTTGTCCCGGATAGTGAGCTTGATGTCGCTGTAAGGTCTGCAACGGGTTCTCCACTTTGGGTAGTTTGGTTAGTGATCCTGATTGACCCTCCCATTCTTTCTATCACTTGCAAGAAACCTGCCCTGGAAGGATTGATGTTCACGTTTCGAACGGTGATTTCTGATTCAGGATGGCACAATCCCAGAACTAGCCAAAAGCTTGCGGAACTTATGTCACCTGGTACGCGCATGTCAGTAGCCTGAATCTGACCAGGCTGTATTGTGAGTTGGAGTTCATTCGAGGTTATAGATGCACCCATCGCTGCCAGCATCCGCTCAGAATGATCACGAGATATATGTGGCTGGTCGATGGTGATTGCTTGTTTTGAGAATAAACCCGCTATTAGTAGCGTGGATTTTAATTGGGCACTAGCCTCTGGCATGGTATAGCGGCCACCGCTCAGGTATTCTCCCTTAACTGAAATCGGTGGGAGGGATCGATCTCCCCGGGCCCAAATTTGGGCCCCCATTTGTCGCAGTGCTCGGATTTCCCTTATCATCGGACGAGATCGCAACGAATGATCTCCAGTTAAAACAGAATTGATTTCATTAGCAGCCAACATGCCCATCAAGAGTCGCATTGTGGTGCCACTATTCCCGGCATTGAGGACATTTTCTGGTTCTCTAATTCCTGTAGCACCAAACCCGGTTATTTTGAGAGTTTTAGTGTAATTCTGGGGTGCAGGATTTGTCTGTGTCGCAGTTATTCGGGCACCGAGGCTTCTAAGGCATCTCAGTGTGGACATGCAGTCCGCGGATGCTGAGAAGTTTTGTATTTCTGAACTACCGCTTGCAAGTGCATTAAAAATAGCAGCGCGGTGGGATATGCTCTTATCTGATGGCGCATCGATAGAGCCTTGGATCCGCGCAGGTCTTTTTACCGAAACGCTCATCTTCGGAGCCATCCCTTTCTCTTACGTTGGGGTTGGTCTGGGTTAGGGTTAGAGCTTTTCTCTTGGAAAGGATCAAGGTCGTCCAGTTTTCTGACAACCCATTCTCCAGCTAGGCTTCTTGCAAGAGATTCTGCGGTAGAAGGCAAAGCGTCTAGAGGATTTTCCTGCGCATCAGCTCCAGTCATCCAGTTTATGCGGCGTTCCCAGACAGTACGGAACAAGTTCTGAATAGCTGGATCGTTTGTTTCTCCAGGAGTTTCCTCTAGCAATTTCTGGATTTCATTCAACTCAGTTACTAGCTCAGCAATCCAGTGGCTGATTGCTGTTCTGTTGGAAACAAAGATGTCATGGTTCATTATTGGATCACCGAGGGCTAGTCGGCTGACATCTCGGAATCCGGATGAAGCCAACTTGCTCATTTCTGACCAACTAGGGCTCTTGGCAGTTGCCTGTACAAGTGCGGTAGATAGTGCTATTGGTAAATGACTAATACCTGCGACATATCCGTCGTGTTCTCCTGGATCTATAAAGTAAGGATGGGATCCTACTGCTTTTGCCAGACCTTCAACGGCGTCAACAGAAGGGCGGTCTGCATTTTTGTTGGGTGTCAGGCAATAAACAGCATTTGTGAAAAGTGAAGCCTCAGCTGCATCAGGGCCTGAATCAGTTTTGCCTGCCATAGGATGCCCGCCTATGAAGGATACGGATGTCGGCAGTATTTCATCCGCCCATTGCATGACAGCAGATTTAGTGCTAGCTGTGTCAGTTACGATTGTTCCCGGTTTCAGGTGTGGGGCTATGTCGCGAAATATCGTTTGCATTGCCATGACCGGGGTTGCTAGTATAACGAGATGTGCCGTTTCTATTGCAGTAGGTAGATGTCTTTCTATTTTATCAACCGCACCACGCTTTTGAGATCGAATCGCAGTTTCTCGGTGGGTTTCATGTCCAATGATAGTTGTGTTCTTAATGGGGCTATTCTTGATTGCTAACCCCATAGAAGTGCCGATTAATCCAAGCCCAATAATGGTTATTGTTGGCATTTGTGCCTCCAGTTTGAACACATAGAATATGATTTCATTTAGGTTCCGACCATCATTCTAACAAAGAATAGTATGGGAGGGTAAAGTAGCGAAGAAAGGATTGGAATCCCAATGAATCCCAATCCAATGATACCAAATAGTGCCAAAGGGCCGAAGCGTTCAACTTGGGCTAGTAGTGGTAAGGCATTTTCAGGGAATACGCCCAGAGCGAAACGGAATCCATCAAGCGGTGGTATTGGCAGCATGTTGAAGATAGCCAGAGCACTGTTTATGAAAATCATCCAGACCAAGAAATCAAAAACACTTGGGTAAGTTGTAACCAGCGAAAGGCGAATTGGCAGGGCCAAAATGAATCCTAGAATAATGTTTGAAAAAGGACCAGCCAAAGCAACAATGCTCATGCTTTTTCTGCCCCCGGTTAGGTTGAATGGGTTTACAGGAGTTGGTTTGCCCCATCCAAAATTCACGATAAGGATCATGAGGCTGCCAACAGGGTCTAAATGTTTTAATGGATTTAAGGTAAGTCGTCCGTGATGTTGAGCAGTCTTGTCTCCAAGCATGAAGGCACTGGCAGCATGGCTGCCTTCATGAATAGTTATGGCGACTACTAGGCTGGTTATTGCGCTTATTAGTGTAATAACCCAGGTTGTTGGATCTTGCTGGAGTAGGTCGAGTTGGCTGAGTAGCATGCTTTAGTTCCTTAGATTTAGTATCTCAGTAGCTTATGCTCGTATGAACTCCGAAGGGTTACAGCATAACATTCTGTACCTCATATAGTTAATTTGCAAAACGTCGGTTTGCATACCCATAGAAATAATCATCCTATGCTATAATCCTCTACGTGCCAAAGGTAGGTGCCACTGCGTCTTCTGGTATGGATCCCGTTGGTTTAATCTCCTATATCACAATCCGTCTGGATTGACTTTGGGTGGATCTGTAGTGTGAGATGTAAGCTTGGTGAATCACAAAAAAGGGAGTAAACGGATGCCGCCATTCGAAGAATTAAAGGTTTTTTCAGGTACTGCACATAGAAAACTAGCCCAAGCAGTTTGCGATTACCTCAATGTTCCGCTCGGTAAATCGAACGTATTTAAATTTCGGAATGATAATACTTTTGTTCAATTTGAAGAAAACATTCGTGAGCGAGACGTGTTTATAGTGCAACCATTTTCTGTGCCAGTGAACGATCACATTATGGAATTGTTGATCATGATAGACGCTGCGAAAAGGGCATCAGCAGGCAGAATCACTGCTGTTATACCGTATTATGCTTATGGTCGGACAGATAAAAAGGATCAGCCTCGAGTCCCTATAACGGGTCGTCTCATAGCAGATTTACTTTCCGTAGCTGGAGCTGATCGAGTTTTAACCTTGGACCTGCATGCTGGTCAAATACAAGGTTTTTTTGATGTGCCTGTAGATGAACTGACGGCCCTGGGTATGCTGTCTGCGTATTTCAAGGATTTGGCTTTAAAGGACGCAGTTGTAGCTGCAGTTGATATTGGTATAACGAAACGAGCAAGAAATTTAGCTTCTGATTTGGGCGTGCCTCTAGCGATAGTGGAAAAGAGGCGTCTTGGTAACGAAGATGGTGTAGAGAGTATGAATGTTATTGGAGATGTGGCCGGGCATCCGGTCATAGCATTCGACGATGAGATCGATACGGCCGGATCTCTTGTGGCGGCAATCAATACACTTAAGGAAGCTGGAGCTACGGAAGCTTATGCTTGTTGCACGCATGCGGTGTTTACAGATCCTGCTATAACTAGAATAGGGTCTACTGAATTCTTGAAGAAAGTGGTAATAACTGACACGCTTCCGTTGGCAGAATTCCAGCAGCATCCCAAAATCGAAACATTATCGGTAGCCCCCTGGCTTGGGGAGGCTATTCAACGTATACATAAAGGGTTATCAATCGGAGCGATGTTTGAGTGAGATGTCATGCTTAAAAAGATTCTTAGCGTTCTAGGGGAATCAAATGAAAAAGCAGTATCACGTCTGATACCGCAGGTGGAGGCCATTAATGCCTCTGAGGGAGCTTTGACTGGTAAGACAATGGAGGAACTCCTTGTCATAAGCTCGCAACTCAAAGAGAAGGCGCTTCAAGGGACATCACTTGAGATGCTCATTCCCGAAGCCTTTGCACTAGTTCGGGAGACTGCCTTGAGAACGCTAAAACAACGGCATTTTGACGTTCAATTGATGGGAGGGTTGGTACTTAATCGCGGTGCTATTGCGGAGATGAGAACAGGTGAGGGTAAAACACTGGTCGCAACTTTAGCCGCTTACCTAAACTCGTTGCCTGGAAAAGGTGTACACGTTGTCACAGTGAACGATTATTTAGCCATGCGGGATGCAGAATGGATGGGGAGGGTGTATACATCGCTTGGCTTAACCGTAGGCTGTATTCAACATGATGTTTCTTATTTATTGACCGCTGGTTCTCCCGGTAGTCAATCTGAGGATTTGAATATCCAACAGGTTAGTCGTCAGGAAGCATATTTGGCTGATATTACATATGGTACTAACAACGAATTTGGCTTTGATTATCTTCGAGATAACATGGTTCTGGATGTCGCGGATCGGGTGCAAAGGGAATTGAATTATGCCATTGTCGATGAGGTGGACAATATACTGATCGACGAAGCCAGGACTCCATTGATAATAAGCGGAGTAGCTCAAGATTCGGCTGAAATGAATCGTAACTTTGCGCGTATAGCGGGACGGATGCTCGGTGGGGAAGGGGTAGATTTTATTGTCGATGAGAAGTTACGCTCTATAAGTTTAACAGAGGCTGGAGCACATAAGATCGAGGGATTTCTGAACATACAGAATCTATACGATCCTGAGAACTATGTGATGAGCCATTACGCTGAAAATGCTATTCGTGCTGCTGTTATTTATCAGAAGGATCGTGATTATGTAATCAGGGATGGACAAGTTGTTATAGTTGATGAGTTCACTGGAAGATTGATGGAAGGTCGTCGTTATGGTGACGGGCTGCATCAAGCCATTGAAGCTAAAGAGGGAGTGAAGATCCAGCCAGAAAGCATAACCTATGCAACTATTACTCTTCAGAATTATTTTCGTATGTATCAAAAATTAGCAGGGATGACAGGCACCGCAGTGACGGAATCTGAAGAATTCTTGAAGATTTACGAATTGGAGGTTGTTTCGATACCTACCAATAGACCGATGTTACGGAACGATTTTCCTGACCTCGTTTTCAAGAGTGAACAGGCCAAGATTCGGGCTGTTGTGAATGATGTACTGGATACAACAGCATTAGGGCGTCCCGTTTTGGTAGGTACTGCATCCATCGAGAAATCAGAAGAGATTAGTTCGGCTCTTTTGAAGCGAGGCATTCAGCATAATGTGCTTAATGCCAAGAATCATCAAAGAGAGGCGCTGATCATAGCTCAGGCGGGCGAACCTGGTGCTGTCACGGTTGCGACCAACATGGCAGGTAGGGGGACAGACATCAATTTAGGGGGTGATCCTTCAGTTGCTGACAGCTCTGCGTGGCAGGAGAAGCATGACAGAATCGTTGAACTTGGTGGATTGCATGTTATAGGAACTGAACGCCATGAAGCTAGAAGGATTGATAACCAGCTGAGAGGGAGAAGCGGGCGTCAAGGAGATCCAGGGAGCACCAGATTTTATATCTCCGTTGTGGATGATTTGATGAGACGCTTTGGAGGAGACCGTATAAAGAGTGTGTTGGAATGGGCTGGCTTAGATGAAGACGATCCCATAGAAAGCAAACTTGTCACGAAGCAGATCGAAAATTCTCAGGTTAAGGTCGAGGGACACAACTTTGACTTGCGAAAACATTTGGTCGAGTATGATGACGTTGTCAATAGACAAAGATCTTTGGTATATAGCGACCGTGCTGACATACTTCATAATGACCACTGGATGGAGCGGTATAAGTCTCAATTTCAGGACGAACTTGGATCGATTATGGCTCGGGCACTCGTATCATCCAGGTCTGAAGACTGGGATATTGTTATGTTAGTAGATGAGCTGAACTTAATTCTTCCTACCTCAAAAAAAATTACGTTAGCAGATATAGAATCATTTAGTGAGCGCGTAGAAGTCGAAGATTTTCTTGGCAGTTGCGCTGAGGATTTAGTTGATTACTTGAGTGAGCAACTTGGGCAAGAAACTCTTAGGGATCTGGTAAGACAATTAGGGCTAAGGGCACTGGATACGAATTGGGTTCAACATCTTACTAGTTTAGAGAATCTTAGAATGGGCATAGGGCTTCACGCGTACGGTCAACGGGACCCTTTGGTAATGTTTAAGAAGGAGAGTCATGAGATGTTTGAAAATCTCATGCAACGTATTCAATCTGAAATTGTGCGAACGATTCCTCAGTTTGCAGAGGCTATATCAGGTAGTTCGCGCTCGTATCGCCGAAGTCCTTCAATTATGCCTACAAATCCTCGCATCTCGACCCAGAGAGAACGATCTTCTGATCATTCCTATATCGAAAGGGTGGGAAGAAATGATTTGTGTCCTTGTGGTTCTGGGAAGAAATACAAACGATGCCATGGCGGTTAATTCTGGTGGTTTGCCCATCCTGAAACGGGGGCTCGTCTGTAGATGACAGCAAGTGGGGTCAATGAAAAATTTGATTCAGCAGAGGAAGCGGGCAGCCTTCCTATCCTAGAGCAGGAAATCTTAGGGAAACTTAAAGAGGATCTTGCCGCACGTAGAAATCCCGCGGAATCCTTGCTTGTAGCTTGTTCAAAGTGGTCGCTTTCTGCGGAAATGGTTGATGGTGTTTACTACGAGTATGTGCTGGCCCAAGAGGCCTTCGATTTAGTATCGTTAATGAATCGCCTTGCTATAGATTGCAAGGGATTGATCCCAGCGAAAGACTTAAGCGATGCAGTGTTCGGAGATGAATACGAACTTGTTAGCGCTGGAGAAAATCTGCGTGGCCTATTAGGCCCGGTGAAATACAACCAATATCTTAATTATTTTTACGGGGTATTGTTGGAGGAGATATTGATTTTTGCCATAGAGGATGAAGTGAGGAAGATGTATACTTCTAATGGGTTTCGCAATGTTGCACGGGAGACAGATATTGCCTTGATTCGGCTATATGGTGCTAGTGAGAGGGCACTTCTGGATCGATATTGTCAGGAATCAGGTTTTGATCTTATAGAAGATGAGATGTCCATTACGCAAAAAAAAGAATTTACGTATTGGTTGTTTAAATTTAGAATGCGTTCTGCTGAGCCAGCTAAGGCTGCTAGCGATGTATCAAAAGCGCTGAACTACCTCCATGCAGCTCGCAATGGATCTTCATATAGAAAGATTTTGGAACTAGCAAAACCCGATGGTGGTTTGGCTAGTGCAGGGCATTGATATCGAAGCTGCTCGATATCAATGCCCTGCAGTGTTTCAGCTTATTCGACGGCGACTGCTGCCCCAGCCTCAGTCAGTGTTGCGAGGATAGCGTCAGCATCTTCTTTACTTATCGATTCGCTGACAGTCGCTGGTGCACTCTCCACCAATTCTTTGGCTTCTTTGAGTCCTAAGCTGGTAACCTCTCTGACCGCTTTGATCACGTTGATCTTATTTTCACCAATCTCTTTTAGGACGACATTGAATTCAGTCTTTTCTTCAGAAGAACTTGATTGGTCTGCTCCTCCACCTGCAGCGGCAGGTGCTGCAACTGCTACGGGAGCGGCTGCGCTTACACCGAATTCCTCTTCTAAGGCTTTTACCAGATCCGCTAGATCAATTACCGATAGACCCTTGATTGCTTCTATAATTTCTTCCTTGCTGCTCATTACACTTCCTCCTAAATAATTTCCGATTGCTTTAAGTTATGCCCTTCGATGCTTCCTATGATTGATTGAGTTGCGATACTCGTCCTTGCAGGACAACTGCTAGCCCTCGCATTGGACCGCTTAGTACGTTCACAAGATTGTTTACTGGCGCCTTCATTTGCATGAGTAGTTGCGACAGTAATTCTTCTTTTGGTGGGATGGTTGCAAGTGTATTCACCTCATCTGAAGTGAGTATCCTATCTCCGAGTAGAGCCCCTTGTATATTGAGATTGGAACGAGATGTTTGTATGTAGTTGGATATAACCTTCGCTGGCACTGTGGGCTCGTCATATCCGAGAGCTAGTCCTATGGGTCCTTGCAGTATTGATTCCATGTTCGGTTTCCCGTTTTCTGTTGCTGCTAATGCCATAAGAGTTTTCTTGGCTATTTTATAGTCAATATTGTTCTGTTTGAGTTGACGTCTCAGTGCGTTCAAGTCTTCAGCCGATAGACCTGAATAGTCTGTAGATATGATGATGGTAGATCTACTGAAGGATTCGGACAGTGCTTCTAGTGATTGTATGTTTTTCTCAGATGGCATTTTACATCTCCTTCGTTTTTCCCCTCATTAAACAATGACGAGAACCCCGTAACGCCGTCAGTATGCTCCAGAGTTCTCGTTAATCATTTGTTGAGATCACTGCCTAGGCGGGATTTATGTTCATATTATCAAGGTAGTACCACTATCTACCGTAATCCTATGACCACCCACTGTCTGCGGCGTACCTTTTTTATTGTTATTGGTGTATCAGTATAGCACCTTGTTCTATAGTGTGATTGCAGACAATACACCAACGTCCATTGGTATGCCTACTCCCATTGTTGTGCTCATAGTCGCAGAGTTCATGAATCGCCCCTTAACAGCAGATGGTCGATCCTTATTGACGTATGCTACGAGAACATTCAGGTTATCAATGATCTGACTGTCGGAGAAACTGAGTTTTCCTATTGGGACGTGTATGATTCCACTTCTGTCCATTCTGTATTCCACTCTACCTTGCTTTGCTTCACCTATAACCCTAGGCAGGTCTTCTTGCGGAACTACTGTTCCAGTGCGTGGGTTAGGCATGAGCCCTTTTCTTCCGAGTACTCGACCAAGTTTACCAATTTTCCCCATTATCATGGGGGTTGCTATTGCTATATCAAATTCAGTCCAGCCACCATCCACCGTTTCGATAAGCTCATCTGCTCCTGCATGGTCAGCACCTGCAGCAGTAGCTATTCCTACAGCCTCGCCCTCCGCAAATACGAGAACACGTATCTCTTTGCCGATGCCGTGGGGAAGTACTGCCGTTCCTCGTACCAGTTGCTCTGCGTGACGAGTGTCTGCGTTCGTCCGTATGTGTAATTCTACAGTTTCATCGAACTTTGCGAAACTGAGTTCTCTCGCGAGAGCTATAGCCTCGTCTGGTGAGCAAGGCTCCTGTTCTCCGAGTTTTGAAATTGCGTCTTCATATTTTTTTCCGCGCTTGGTCATAGTGTTCTCCACTCAGCTAGTCATTTTCATCGACGGTTATTCCCATGCTGCGGGCTGTACCTTCAATGATTTTAGATGCTGCGTCAATATCGGCAGCGTTCAGATCATCAAGTTTTTGTCGGGCAATATCCTGAATTGCAGATCTACTGACGGTACCTACCTTAGTGGTCAAAGGATTTGCACTGCCCTTTTCGGCAGAAATCGCTTTTTTCAAGAGATCCGAAGCAGGTGGTGTCCTTGTAACGAATGTGAAAGATCTATCTTCGTAGACGGTAATATGAACTGGAACTATAGATCCTTGTTGTGAAGAGGTTTTAGCATTGTATTCTTTAACAAACGCCATTATATTTACGCCGTGTTGTCCTAGGGCGGGCCCGACTGGTGGTGCTGGGCTAGCTGTTCCCGCCTGAATTTGTAGTTTTACAACTGCTCTAACTTTTTTTGCCAATTTAGCTGATTCCTTTGTTAGGTTATAGCGTTAGTGTATTCGCTCTGATATTCCTGAATCCTATTGTTTTTCTACTTGCAAGAAGTCAAGTTCCACAGGAGTCTCTCTCCCAAAGAACGACACCAGAACTCTCAATCTGCCTTTGTCCTGATCCACTTCATCTACTGTACCCAGGAAGTCGGCGAAGGGACCATCGGTAATTCGTACCGGCTGCCCTCTTTCGAGTCCCATCTTCTTCTTAGGTGAGGTTTCTTTGATGCGATCCATAATATTTAGTACTTCATGTTCTTCAAGTGGTACTGGCCTTGCCTTTTGTTCACGCTCGTCGTCAGCAGAGACAAATCCGGTTACTCCAGGGGTTTGCCGAACCACACTCCACGCGTAATCATCCATGATCATTTTTACTAGCATATATCCTTGGAACAGACGCTCCCTTTTCCGTACCCTTTTACCACCTTTGAATTCTTCTACTTCTT
>MDTE01020117.1_pt1 | contig 11229 bp, 14 predicted proteins | sample 811231 | NCBI WGS metagenome assembly MDTE01 (sample SAMN05326651, study PRJNA326480) | marine metagenome | isolation source: seawater | place: Indian Ocean: Red Sea | collected 2010 | reverse complement strand
TGGGCATACCCCAGCTAGTATTCGTGAATCACTATTAGACAAAGTGCTCAAAATGGGCGACAAATTTGTTAAAGCAGTTAAAAAAGAATATTCACCTGGAATTATAGGTCCATTCTCGTTACAAAGTGTTATTACAAAAGATCTTGAATTAATAGTATATGATGTATCACTTAGGGTTCCAGGTAACCCAATTGTTGCTACAACAAGTCCATATACAAAATATCAATATGGCACAACATTTGGAATTGGTAGACGTATTGCCATGGAAATCAATAAAGCAATTGATGAAGATAGACTCAGTGAAATTGTTACTTAGATAGGTTTTCTATAGGATCTTGGAGTAGTGTTTTTCTTACCAAGATTGGGATGTTATAGTATACAGCTAATGCAACTGCATCTGATGCTCTATAATTTCTTAGTACCAAATCATTTTTTCCAGCGAGATATAGATTTGCACGTAATGCATCGCCGCTATCATAGATTTTTACTTTAACAAGAACTTGTTCATTTTGTTCACAAATATCTTCTAACATTTTGTAAATTGTTGGAACAGAATCATGATCACCATCCATAAAACTTGCAATGTGCCGTGATACTTCACCTGAAAATGCTCGCATATGAAATTCTTTATTACTATCAGACTTTAAAACAACTAAACCTTCGTTGCCATATGGATCAACAAATCCAAGATTCGTGATCCTTACTACATCATAATCTAAATCTTGGTTTTGATCAATTTTCATACTATAATTTCATATTTGATTTCTTAAAAATATATTGAACAAGAAAAAAGATCCATTATGAAGTCAAAGACTGCTTCAGGTAGTCAAAATGAAAAAAAATTAATATTTTTAGGTTTAATTTCAATTATAGTTTTATTTGTCATATATGCACGATTTGAAAACCCTGGAATTACACCAGATGCTATAAACTCGATTGAAAGACTTAGTCTTTCATTTTACATCTTACTTGTAATATCATTTGGAGTTATTGGGCTAGGACTAAGAAAATACCAAAGGAAGATTGCAGCAACAGGTAATCAAACAGCGATTTCAATGATCTGTAATTTAACAATAAGTAATAATTCAACGAAAGTGTTTATTCTTACATTTGTTATCTATGGATTTTTCTTTTCCATGACATCAGGGATTTTGGTTTATCAACCAGAGGTTATATTCTCATATCACTACGGTGCAGAAATTCCATCAGCACATATCACACCATGTTGTGGGCCTGTAGGATACATGCCAAAAATTATTGTGTACATGACTGAACATATCGGAATACAAATAATTCCAATAAATCTGGTGTTACAAGTAACAGTGTCATATCTTGTAGCAACAAATACTGCATTAGCTGTTAATGCAATTTCTATTACAAAAAAGACAGGTGGTTTAGGAAGTGTTGGTGCTGTTACAGGATTATTCATTGCATGCCCAACATGTATAGGATCATTTCTTTCATTATTTGTAGGTGCAACCAGTGTAGTAGCATTTACAATTGCAGTTACAGAACTACAAACATTATTCATCGCTATAACTATTCCAGTTCTAATTTTAACTCCGTTTATAATCTCAAAAAGGACTATAAATTCTCAGAATATGACTAACTAATTTTTGGTTTTATTAATGGATTTTGTGAATTTCCTATATCAAACCCATCACGGCGCAAGTATTTGAGTACTAATTTGTATACAAGTTCATCGTGATCAGTTTCTATTAATAATTGTGACCAACTAAATTCACCTTTTTCAATGATTTTGGTCTTTAATTTATCATTGATTGTTTCTGCTATTTTTTTACAATCCTCATATGAATTACCATTAAGATATGATGTTTTTCTACCTGAACATATTTTCATAAAAATTATCAATAAATCATAAATAAAAAAGTTCGTGGGTAGTAAATCAGTTTTTAACTTTACGATATATGCCAAATATAGTAAGAGTAATTACTCCAAAAAAGATGCTTAATGCAATTACAGCAGAAATATAATCATTAAGAAACAATTTAGTCATTAACCAGGCATATGGCAACATTGTAAAAAAATCATATATTGAAAAATCTTCAATTGTTCCTATAGCTAATGCGTATTTTCCAGAAATAGAATTTTTATCATAAACCACCAGATGATATTGTGCATTAGCTGGTAAATCAAATGATATTTCTTGTCTTTCCCAATATGTTACTTGCCCAAATGGTTCATAAAATTCATTTGAAGGAAAATCTCCAATGTAGTCAAAAACATGTGCATCATAACCATCAGGTAATGAAAAAGGAAAACTTTTGTTTGTTTTTTGAATTCTAAACTCATCAATTATTTCTAAGAACGACTCTGGACCAATAAACGCCATTGATGGTGCAAAGTTTTCAAGGTTTTCAAGTTTGGGAATTACAATACTGGCATAAAACATCTCACCTTGTTCACCGTAAAACGAATAATACTTTACATTCCCATTAATGCTTTCATATATTGCCCAGGAAATATTTGGGTCAGGGATTTCTAATGAAGATTCTAATGATAAATTTGAACCATCAGATGGGATAAGTTTGTGACCAAATGCAGATGTAGGAACTAATAATATTGCTATAATTACTATATTTAGAAATAAAACCATTTTTTTCATATATTTAGTAACTCTAAAGAATTAATAACTAAATATTTACTAGTGCTAACAAATATTTTTTATTTAGTTTATTCAAGTTTTTTTATATGAAGGAACCAAAAAAACCAATCAAATTAAAAATCTCTTTTTTGGATACAGAAAACGAATTAGTTTATGGTAAAATAATTTTTAGAAATTCACATTATGATCTATTAATTAAAACATCAAAAAATAATGAACTGTTTAATATTCCATTTAATATTATAGGAATTATGAATGAACCACATTTGGTTCGTTTTTCAGGGGAAACTGGAGCATATACAGAATTTCGACCTAATTTTCAAAGATCAGAAAAAGTGATCGAGATTGAATCAACAATACTTCTCAATGATCTGACTGGATCAATCAAAAAATATGATACCATAGAAATCTTTGTAAATTAAGACCAGCAAAAAAACTCTGAACCGCCATATAGTCCAAAAAAGAATCCGGTACTAATTCGATTCAAATCTCCTCTTACATGTGAAACTGCATGATAATGATTTGGATTTAAAATAATTATGTCACCTGTAATAGGCGCAATTTTAACATATTCTGCGTTTGAAATAACATCTTCTGAATAACCAAAATCTGGAACCCTATACATTTCATCCTCTTTATGCCAAATCTTTCTATACAAAACCAAGTCACCACCAAATCTTGGCTTTTGTAAATATAATACTGCCGAAAATTGTGGATTTAATCTTGAAACATTGTATGATGGAGCTTCAAATCTTACACAATCACGATGAATACAAACATTTTCATCAGAACTATGAAATCTAAAAACACCATTGGAATAATTAAAGTTGTTTTCTCTAGCTAGTGAAACTTTCTTTTCAAATACCGTTGTTAATAATTTTTTCATTGATTTTCTAGGATCGTCAATATCATCAAAAATACGCTCAAGTTTACCTTCTAGATTTTTTGTGTTTTCAAAATATTCGTTCTTTTTATTTATGTAAGAATTCAGAGTTTCTCCTATTTTGTTACAGATTCCAGGACCAGAAGAAATCATATCAAAATTTGTGATTTTTTTAATGATATGATTACAATCTGATTCCGAAAATGCTTGTTTTAGAATAATTGCAGGTATATTCCCATTTGATAGTTCATCAAGTTCCAAAAACTTATCATTTTTCTTTAGAATAAGTGGGCTCCATAATTTTTGCAATCAATATCCACCTGCACCTGAATGGAAAACCTTACAAACTAAATCAGAGTTTTCAGAACGCGACATAATTTCACATTTGATGAATTTATCTTTAAGTGCATTTTCAATCTGTTGAACTGTTCTCATATTAGGATCAGATGGAATACTAACAATGTCAATTTCCGTAAAAACTATTATTTCGTTATCAGAATAATTATTTTTGTTCTCATCTTTTCTATGTGTAACATTAAGTTCAAAGCTGCTATTGTCTAAAATTTTTGTAGCTGTCCCCCAAATTATGTCAGTCATAAGATCAGTGAAAGTTAATGGATTAAGGAACAACCACTAGATTCAAAGGTAAATCTATGCTTCCAAATGGCTCTGTGATTCTCAAGTAATAGTCCTTTCCAGAATCAAACAAAAAGTCCTCATAACTTCCATAACCAATTGCTGGTCCCCATAAAATCTGTAAGAAACGATTTTGTCCTGGTTTCAGTACTACATTACCAGATGTGAAGTCTGAACCTGAATTAACCCATTTATGACCACCATCCCATACGTTATAGTTACAAATTGATGGACTAGTACACATCATTGCTACATTACTAGATGAACCAGTGTTCTCAGCTAAAATTTTTACATTCAATAATGCCTGTCCAGTTGCAGTATATGCAATATTGTTATATTGTTTTACGGTGCCTCTAGATTCTTCCTGCCAATTTGCTGCATAATAATATGTGATAGGACCTACTTGATACGACTCACTAGTTGACTTGTATTTTTCAAGATTATAATCTTCCTTGATAGCTTTTTCACAATCTCTAACTAATCTTGCATTTTCTTCATATTGACAATGTGCAATCATCTCTTCTAATGTTGAATCAACACTTTTACTAGTTGATTTTGTTGCTTGATCTTCCTGAGATTGATATTGAGAAGGTTGGCTCATATCATCACCGACAGATGAAGAACTAACTTGCATTATACCCATTTTTATTAAATACTGAATTCCATTTAGAAAATCATTCTCAGAAATTTGTCCTTCTGCCCACCAACCGGCGTTATTTTTCACCCAATCTGGTATGTTATCTGAACTTGATGCACTCCGTGTGGTTGATGGAACAGTAATTATTCCTTCTTCAATTAAAAATTGCATTCCTGAAACAAATGCCTGATCATCTATTTGCCCGGCTGCCCACCAACCGGCGTTATTTTTCACCCAATCTGGGACACTAGCTGCATCAGCATAACCTAATAATGATGCAAAAATAAAAACACTTGCTATACCAGCTAGGATTTTTTCCAACAAAAATTTATCACCTAATTTAATATATAAAGCACGTGCCTATTAATGATTATAGTGCCAACTTGTGAACTGATCTAATAATTTAAACTAGCACTAAAAGAGAAATTGGCATGACAGTATTCTCATTTACAAAAATAGTAGATATAAACAGAGACAAGTTTTTTACAATTAGTACAAACTATGAAAAATTTACAGAAGTTTTACCAGATCATTTTCAAGAGATAAAAATAATTGAAACCCATGGAAACGTGACAAAAATTCTTGAAAAATTAAATTTTTTGGGAAAAACAGTCAACGTGACAACAGAACATATTATTGAAAAACCAGGCAGACACATTGTAAAAATACTTGATGGCCAAGTAAAAGGTACCAAATTTGATGAGATGTATGAGGAGTTTGGAGAAAAGACAAAAGTGACTATCAAAGTAGATTTTGTACTATCAGGTGGACTAAAAATTTTAGGAATATTTGCAAAAAATAAGATAAAAACTAACATGGAGAAAGTATTAGACGAATTTGCATATTATGCAAAAAATCACTCAGACTGATAACAGATAATTAATGATTTTTGGATGTGCTAATATTGCACTATGAGCTGCAGAATCAGTTCCAATACCATAACTTACAGTAGAATCCCCCACAAAGAATAATCCTTCTATATGAGATACAGAATGAGGCATTTTGTTTTTCCATACTAAACCTGGCTCCTTTACTACAGATTCTACCAGTTTCCATGCCATAGGTCTATCCCAAAGCAATGAATTATTGAAATCAGGATAAATTTCAGAAAGTTCCTCCTTCATTTTTGAGACAATTTCTTTTATTCGTACTTGATCATCTGCCTCTTCAGGTTTTACTGGAGTTCCAACAATGATAAGATGCTCACCCTCTGGAGATACAGCTGGTGTAATGTTTGATATGAAAAAAATTCCTTTGGATACATAATTTTCTCCTACTGGGAAGATCACCTGATGTTCATCGAGTTTTTTTGATAATGCAAAATGAACTTCTACCACCGAAGTAGTTTTATTTAATCTGTTTGTTTGGTTGATGAAATCATCGTCAAATATTCCTGGGTCAAATAACTGATTTATTGCATGATATGCAGGATATGAAATTATTACACAATTAGTTTCGACAACATTCCCATCAGATAATTCTACACCAATAACTTTTTTGTCTTTGATAAGTACTTTTTTGATTGAATACCCAAGGTTTATCTGAGAATTATTTTCTTCAACATAGCTTGCCATTAATTCACTAATTCTATCATACCCCCCCATCTCAGGATATGCAAATTCACTGGTTCCACCTTTGAATGGGTTTGCCCTAATTATTGTTCTTGTAAATTCGCCAAGTGATATATGTTCTGGACTATCAGCAAATGCCAACATGCATACAGCATTAAAAAACTGTTTTGAGTGAAAATCAAGTTTTGATGTTATTTGGGTTAATGGTACAGAATCTAACTCCTCTGCTTTTTCCATACTCATAAATGCCATGGGTAGTAATATTCTCAAGAGTGATAGCCTACTCCTAAATGGAATAAGTGACATTTTGAGAATATCTCCTATTCCTTTTGGATAAGGATGAAATCCATTATCATAGAATGCAATCCTATCAACAATTGCAAGTTTCAATCTGGATTCTATTTTTACATCTCTAAGAATCTCATAAATTGCTGATTTTTTGTAAAATGGCATTATATGAAATCCATTATCTAAAATATGGTTTTTGAATGTCATTGATGCAGTTCTTCCACCAACATGATTTGTTTTTTCAAAGATTGATACATTTTGACCGTCATTTACCAGAAGAGTTGCTATTGATAAACCACCAATACCTGCTCCTATAATTATCGCTGGCTTCTGATTCATCTATCATATATCCAACTTGAAGTTATTTATCATATAGTGAAAGTTTTTGCGGTCTTGTCATTTGGTTTACTGTCAAAAATAGGTTTTTTCTTATTTCTAGATTTTGTTCGTAAAATCATTTTACAGCAAGGACATCTGACATCATCTGTAGAAAGAAACACTTCACACCAACTACATCTTTTTAATCCAAATTCGTATTTTTTTGCATTTGGGATGGCATGATGAGATATTTGGAGACAAATGCCTTTGCATGATGCACCCATAGTATATTTTTCAACTTATGATATATAATCATAGTGTTAAAATTTTAATATAGTGCATAACCTTGTCTTTTTAAAAAAATTAGCACTAGAAATATTTATTAGTCACTAACATGATAATTAACAATTGGTATATATCAGAAAGAAAAATGTTAAGAAAATAGATTATTTGTATTTAGTCAAAAGTGTATGGGATAAAAAAAATAAGACATCCAGACAAGAAACTATCAAATACCTTGGTCCAATAACCAACGTGACTCTAGATGATATTCCAATAGAATATAGAAATCAACCAAAAATTCAGGCATTTCTATTAGACAATACACCCATAGATAGGAAAAAAAGAGAAGAGTTGATAGAAAAATTTCAACTTCAAATTTTTTCTCACTTAACCGAAGGCAACTTAGATGGTGCAAAGAAAATCTATAGTGCCTTTATTACTTCAAATACACTTGACCAATTTTATGAAAAAGTACTAAATCCAGTAATGGAAAAAATAGGACTGATGTGGTCTGAAGGAGTTCTATCTATTGCTACTGAGCATGTATCAAGCAATATTGCACATTCGCTTGTAAAGATAATTGCAGAAGAAAAGAGATCTAAATCTACAAATGGAAAAATTATTCTAACAACACCTGTAGGTGAAGAACATAATCTAGGTTGTAGTGTTCTAGAGTCGTTTTTACTAAACAAAGGTTTCTCAACATACAACTTGTCACCATCTACACCTTCAGAATCTCTCATTAATTTTATGAAAACTACCTCTGCTGATGCAATAATTATTTCAATTACATTATCTGATAGTATTCCAGCAGCACATAGATTGATCAAAAAAATAAGATCTTTCAAAAAGAAAATGCCTATTTTTGTTGGTGGTCAAGCTTTGATTGATGGAACCAGAGTCAAGTTTGATGCAAATATAATTAAAGAATCTGATAATTTATCACAGCTGCCTAGACTCTTAAAAAGAAGAAAATAAGTTCAATACTACCATTTTTTGAGTAATTATAGGTATTATCTAGTCTCAATTATTTATTTTTAGCATCAATTCTTACTATTTTGATTATCTAATACATAAAATGACTTAGTTGGCAATTTTCAGTCCTCAATCAGTTTAATAGTCCCATTTTCAAAATCAAAGTAGATTGGGTAAGAAAGCAAGAAAAGAACGTGAGGAAAAACGTGAAAGTTTTGCAGCAAAACGCACTTCACAAAAAAGAACCAGTAATCTCAAAGCAATAGGGGTGTTGGCTATTATAGCTGGAATAGGCAGTTTTGCTGCATATGAGTTTGTTACTATGGAAGGAAATGTTCCAGGAGCACCCAAAAATGCTGGTAAACTAAACGATGAACACGAACATGCATCATTACTAGTAAGAATTTTTGGTGATAAATTTGATTTCTCGTTACCAAACTACCAAATAAAGTCAAGTTGGATACACTTTGAAGATCAAGATGGTGATACAATACATAGACACTCATCAGGGGTTGAATTGGAATATTTATTCAACTCATTAAATATTGGCCTTAGTGATAGATGTTTCATATTTGCAGATGGTAGGCAATTCTGTACAAATGAAGATTATTCATTGAAATATTTTATCAACCATGAACAAGTTCAAGATATTCGTGAATATGTAATACAAGAAGATGATAGAATCCTAGTTTCATATGGTAGTGAAACACAAGATGAAATTGAGGATCAATTAGCTGAATTGGACGCCCAAATGATTAACAAAAAGTAAAATGACTATTTCGAGTAGAAACGTTGTTGAAGGTACAGCTCGAGCACCTCATCGGGCAATGTACAAAGCAATGGGATTAACTAACGAAGATTTGGCCAAATCCATGGTAGGAGTATGCCACACAGGAAATGAAGCAACTCCATGTAATATTCATCTTCCAAATCTTGCACAACAAGCCAAACAGGGGGTATCTGATGGAGGGTCAACCCCGAGGGAATTCAGTACAATTGCAGTAAGCGATGGAATTGCAATGGGTCATGAAGGAATGAAATCATCATTAATTAGCAGGGAAGTTATTGCAGACTCAATTGAACTTATGGTCCGTGCTCATCAATATGATGCATTAGTAGGAATTGCAGGATGTGATAAGAGCTTACCAGGTACAATGATGGGAATGATTAGACTCAACATCCCGTCAGTCTTTGTCTATGGTGGAACAATTATGCCGGGAATGTTAGATGGTAGAGAATTGACGGTGGTCGATGTGTATGAGGCAGTAGGATCTTACGATGCAGGAAAAATTACAGCCGAAGAATTAGAAAATATCGAAAATGTTGCATGTCCTAATGCGGGCTCATGTGGTGGAATGTTTACTGCAAATACGATGGCATCAATTTCAGAAGCTATCGGTTTATCACTACCCGGAAGTGCAAGTCCTCCCGCAGAAGATGAAAGAAGAAACAAAATTGTATATGAAACAGGGAAAGCCTGTGCAGAATTGCTTAAACTAGGTATAAAACCACTAGATATTGTAACATTTGAAGCGTTTGAAAATTCAATCACTATGTTAAATGCTGTTGGGGGTTCAACTAATGGAATTTTGCATCTTTTAGCAATGGCAAATGAAGCAGGAGTTAATTTGACATATGATGATTTTGAAAAGATTAGGAAAAAAACACCTCATGTTGCAGATATGAAACCAGGTGGAAATTATGTGATGAACAGTTTAGATAAAATTGGTGGAATTCCATTAATTATGAAAAAATTATTAGATAAGAATTTGATACATGGAGATTGCTTAACAGTTACAGGTAAAACAATTAAACAGAATTTAGACAAGTTATCAATTACAGAAGTTCCTAATCAAGAAATAGTAAAACCAATAGAACAACCAATACATGAAGTTGGAACAGCAGTAATTCTAAAAGGTTCACTAGCTCCAGAAGGGGCAGTAATTAAAACTGCAGGGGTAGAAATGACAGAGTTTGCAGGCATCGCCAAAGTTTACGATAGAGAAGAATATGCTTTTGAATCAGTATCAAAAGGTGAGGTTGAAGAAGGTGATGTTATAGTGATTAGATACGAAGGACCTAAGGGAGGACCAGGAATGAGAGAAATGCTTGCAACCACAGCAGCGCTTGTGGGTCAAGGACTAGGTAAAAAAGTAGCAATGGTAACAGATGGAAGATTTTCTGGTGGAACCAGAGGATTTATGATTGGACATGTTGCCCCAGAAGCATTTGTTGGAGGACCTATTGCCTTGATAAAAAATGGTGACAGAATCACTATCAATATAGAAAATAATTCAATTGAACTTCATGTTCCTGAAGATGAACTGCAAAAAAGAAAACAAGAATGGAAAAAACCAACCCCAAACTATATGTCTGGTGCATTAGCAAAATATGCTTCTTTAGTAGGTTCTGCTGCAGAGGGTGCAGTTACAATACCTGCTAATTATTAAAAACTAGGATAAAGGACAGCCCTTATGATTTTCAAGCTTCCATTTTCCAGTTTGCCTATGAAATTCTTGACTCCATTGTAGACCATCAGTTCCACATTTGTAACATGTGTTTTTACTCATACGACTAATGGGGCCTTAGTATATATAAAAGTACGGTACTATACGGTAAAAATTACGCTCTACTCTCTGTTAAGAGTATTAGTGATTTTTAGCATAGTTTTTAGACCAATTAACTGCGAATGAATCGCAATTTTCTGTACTTTGTTGGTAAATATATTCATGAATACTAATACTAGAATAGATCTAATAGTAGATCGCTTAAAATTACTTGATTAACGAGTAAATCAGAACTTAAATACAAAAAACATGCCTATAGGCATCATGGAATATGAAATTAAAAAGAAGATCCATATTACATGCCCTCATTGCAACAAAGCGATAAAATCTGAAATTGAAATCGAGTTAGAAATCGAAGATAAGGAGAAATCAAAGGCAAAGAAATCAAAGGCAAAGAAATCAAAGGCAAAGAAATCAAAGGCAAAGAAATCAAAGGCAAAGAAATC